>Ga0256406_1005385_pt1 | contig 13737 bp, 13 predicted proteins | sample RumenRJG_03DNA_FD_185986 | JGI IMG/M metagenome (GOLD analysis project Ga0256406, IMG submission 185986) | Bovine rumen microbial communities from Lethbridge, Alberta, Canada - RJG_03 | ecosystem: Host-associated > Mammals > Digestive system > Stomach > Rumen | place: Canada: Alberta | collected...
AAACATATTCCGATCACTATCTTTTCTCCGATTAGGGCGACGCAGCCTATCTGGACTGTCCTTGTAGCAGTGGTGATCTTCAATGAATGTTTGTCTTGGATTCAGTCGTTGGCTATCGCTATTACATTGATATCTTTCTTTGCTTTCTCTCAAGTTGGAAAAAAGGAAGGAGTGTCTTGGAAATCCAACAAATGGATTTGGCTTGTTATTGCGGCCACTGTGTTTGGCTCGGCAAGTGGACTATACGACAAACATCTAATGCATAGTGGCTACCCACGTATGGCTGTCCAGGTCTACAGCACTATGTATCAGTCTGTGTTGATGCTGGTTGTGATGTTCGCGTTATGGTATCCCCACCGTCGAAAATCAACACCATTTCAATGGAGATGGACTATCTTGGGAATCTCAGTGTTCCTTATGATGGCAGACTATGTCTACTATTGGGCTCTTTCTTATGATGATGCATACATATCAATCGTCTCGACTATCCGTCGTTCCGGCGCTATTGTGCCTTTCTTGTATGGCGCTTTTGCATTAAAAGAAAAGAATATCAAGATCAAATCTGTTTTGTTATGTGGTGTTATTTTGGGAGTCTCTTTACTTTATATATTTAGATAAACAAGTCAATGAATACGTGAAAAATGTTATCTTTGTATTTTGATTTTATTGTTATTTATATTTTATGGAAAACGAAATGAATTATGAGTTCCATTTGCGAAGTTTTGTAGATGATTATACCGCTGCAGTGGAAAGTTTTGAAAAAGGTAATTATAAGGCATTTTTTAGAAACTATAGACCGTCGATTGAAAGTTTATGTATAGGAATTCTTACTGCGCTGCATAAAGATGAAGTTGTTGATATATTGAATGGAACGAAAGGTTTTAGTAAGGACGGGAAGGCATTTATAGTAGCTCCGTGTAGTGCAAAACCACGAAATGGAAGGTTCTTGATAGATTTGGCAAAAATGGCAATGTTGAAACAATTGTCAGATGAAAAGGCAAACAAGCTTGTCATATCTCACATGCAGCTCGCATATTTCACTTTGATCAGAGATTATCATTTTGCAAGTTGCGCGTGTCATAGCTTCACAGATCCTAAATCATTTTTGTCGTTTGATAAGAATATGGTTTCGGAATGCTTGGTCGGCACAAATAATTTTATTGATTTGGTGACTCGTTTCCTTCCTGAAGACGGAAAGAAAATACTTTTGATGTGTCCGCAGCTTTCTGTTGATGTTTCTGTCACATATCCTGATCCGACGAAAGATATTGTTCGTCCGATATCATATACCGCCGCTTCTGCAAAAGTCATTCGTGAAACTGAAGCACAAGATGAATTTATCGACCGTCAGCAGGCCGATATTCCTAAAATTGAGCAGAGTGGGGAGCCTGAGGAAGAACCGGTACCAGACCGTCTGCCATTCAATTATGTCCCTGATGTGCCATATCCTGATATTGAGCCTGAGTATGATGTTAAAAATACAGAGAGTGATATTCAGCTCAATGTCGTTAGCGTCAACGAGAATGAAGAGGATATGATTAAGCGTAATCTTCAGAATTACCGCCCATATATTTCTCGTCCAAAACCTGCTTATCGTCCACGTCCCGTTGTCGACGATCAGGATGATGATGCGGAGGAGGAAAACCATGGCACTTATTACGAGCACAACAATTATATGTTCAGAAAGTATCGTTGCCAGTATAAGGGTGAGATACAGACGGAGGGAGGCAAACGTTATCAGGTGCCTGTAGAGGAGAATCCAGAGTTGTATGACGAGTGTGAGGTATACTTTGATATCAAAGCTATCCCAAATTTCGACCCGTCTCGTCCTGATTTTCTAATCGCAATCAACACTGAAATTATTGATTAATTTAATATAGTCACGACAGAATCTCTGTTGTGACTTTCCTATTTTGATATGAGAGTTGTAATTCAAAAAGTGACGCGCTGTTCTGTTGAAATTGACGGAAAAATTAAGTCGTCGATCGGCAGAGGTTTGCTTGTGCTAGTCGGTGTGGAAGATAGAGACACAGATGCTGATATAGAGTGGTTGTCGAACAAGATCGTTAATATGCGAATCTTTGAAGACGCGAATAATGTGATGAATCTTTCAGTGAAGGATGTCGACGGTGAGGTATTGATTGTCAGCCAGTTCACATTACAGGCTTCAACGAAGAAGGGTAACCGTCCTTCGTATATTAAAGCGTCTAAACATGATTTCGCAATTCCGATGTATGAGAAATTCTGTGCCAAGGTCAGCTCAGATCTTGGTAAGACGGTGGGAACAGGAGAGTTTGGCGCTGATATGAAAGTTTCTCTTCTCAACGACGGTCCTACAACTATTTTCATGGATTCGCAAAATAAAGAATAAACGCCGCAAAAAATGTGATTAGAAATGCGTAATGGGTCATTTATAATTTGACATTTAGCATTTAGCATTTCGAATTTTATATTATCTTTGTAGCAAATTATTAAACAAGTTCATATTTTTACAAGTATGCAATTAATTGACAATTTTAACTTTGCTGGTAAGAAGGCAATCGTTCGTGTGGACTTCAATGTTCCATTGAACAAAGAGACAGGTGCAGTAAGTGACGACACACGTATCCGTGGTGCTCTACCTACAATCAAGAAGATTATCACAGACGGTGGTGCTGCTATCTTGATGTCTCACATGGGTAAGCCAAAAAATGTTAACCCTCAGGAGGGTGATCCTAAGTTCTCTCTAAAGCAGATCATCTCAGCTATTGAGAAGTATACAAAGGAGTTCGGTGTAGCATCTATCAAGTTTGCTGACGACGCTGCTAACGCTGCTCAGGCTGCTAAGGATTTGAAGATGGGTGAGATCCTATTGCTTCAGAACCTTCGTTACTACGCTGAGGAAGAGGGTAAGCCACGTGGCATCGAGAAGGAAGATCCTAAGTACGACGAGGCTAAGAAGGCTATGAAGGATTCTCAGAAGAAGTTCGCTAAGACTTTGGCTTCATACGCAGAGGTTTACGTTAACGACGCATTCGGTACTGCTCACAGAAAGCACGCTTCTACAGCTGTTATCGCTGACGAGTTCGCTGATGATAAGAAGATGTTCGGTTTCCTTATCAACAAGGAGCTTAAGGCAATGGACGGTGTTCTTGCTGCTAAGAAGGAAGGCTTCACAGCTATCATGGGTGGTTCAAAGGTTTCTGATAAGATCAACATCATCACTAACCTTCTTGACCGTGTAGAGAACCTTATCATCGGTGGTGGTATGGCTTACACATTCGTTAAGGCTCAGGGTGGTAAGATCGGTAACTCACTTTGTGAGGAGGATAAGCTTGACCTTGCTCTTGATATCATCGCTAAGGCTAAGGCTAAGGGTGTTAACCTACTTCTTCCAGTTGACGCTTTGAACGCAGATAAGTTCGACAAGGACGCTAACACTAAGGAGACAGCTATCGACCAGACTCCAGACGGATGGATGGGTCTTGATATCGCTTCTAAGTCTATCGCTAACTTCCAGAAGGTTATCGAGAACTCTAAGACTTTGATCTGGAATGGACCTATGGGTGTATTCGAGTTCGACAAGTTCGCTGCTGGTACAACTGCTATCGCAAAGGCTGTTGCTGCTGCAACTGCTAAGGGTGCTTACTCTTTGATCGGTGGTGGTGACTCAGTTGCTGCAATCAACAAGAACAACTTGGCTGACAAGGTTTCTTACGTGTCAACAGGTGGTGGTGCAATGCTTGAGTACATGGAGGGTAAGGTTCTTCCAGGTATCGCTGCAATCCGTGGTGACAAGTAATCCTTATTAAAGGTTTATATAGAGAGCCGGTTCGATTGGATCGGCTCTTTTTTTGTTTAGTTCATTCTCGTTTTGTTGCTGATATTTGATGATTGTTAAGGGCGGAACGCCATAAGATCTTTTCATGTATGAGCCGAAAAAACAGATTAAGTTGTATAAATTAATTAATTTGGCTATAGAGTTGAGGATTGTTAAGGGCGGAACGCCCTTCCACCTCCCCAAGTGCGAGCCGTAGGTGAGCATATAGAATTAAATAAAACCAAAGATACACAAAGTCCATAGAGAAAGACTACTCCTTTCCTGAGAAAAAGAGGTGAGAATTCAATAAGAAAGTGAATAATGATTCGTAGATTACAATTCATCGAACTTTCGTTAAATTAGGACAGAACCATATAATTTGTCATCTATAAATTAGGACATAGCCATGAAAAATACTAATTTAGCGACAAATATTTAGAATGAGTAAAGAGATTGACAACCAAGCAATATTGTCAAATTTTGGCAATATGACATCTTTTAGATACGGGGATTATAACATTCGTTTCCGTACATCTCCTGTTTTAAATAAATATACTGAAATAAAAGAATGGGATAATGGATATTTGGTTGTTATGGCTGATTATGAGGGAATTGGAATCATAGAAGAATATATTGATCTTGTTCCTATTCTCAATAATCTTTATATTAATCCAAACATTTTCTTAAAGGATATAAAAACAGTAAAAATAGGAAATTATGAGCAGTGAAGAAATAGAAAAGATATGCAATGGTTCAGACATGATTGTCTGTGGTTATGCATTCTCTCGCACAGACAACTCTAATGTGAGAGTAGTCGATTTAAATGAGCCACACCATGCTTCTGTCATGACTACAGATGGTGATGTTTTGGAGACAACAATGAATGATGTTGAAATTAGTATTGTGAAGGAATACTGGAAGAAAAATCATAAATTTATGGAGGAATCATACGCCTAAGTATTGTGAATTTATGATTTGTGGATACTATTTGTATTTCACATCACACTGTGTTATTGAGGCTATGCATGTACATGCAAGTGACAGACGAATGACAGAAGCAGGTTCGGCAAAATTATTCGTTAGGGGAAATGGAGATACAGAAGTTAAAGAAAGAGGAATGTTAACAGACTATCAGAGAATTTATCAAAGAAAACTATAATGAAATGTACATAAAATGGTCAAGTATGAGTCCAAATGGTTTCTATAAATAATATGTTAGTCATGGATTATGATTTAAAACATGATGAATGCATTGTTCTAAGGAATAATAGATATTGATAATACGATAATTAATATGAGGATTGTTAAGGGCGGAACGCCCTAACTCCCAATCTCTAGTGCGAGCCGTAGGCGAGCACATATAGAAAAATACAGAGACTCGGAGTTTTAAGAGTAAGTCTTAGACTTTTTTTGATGAAAGAGACGAAAATGCTGTAATTATGGTATTGCCTTTCAGACAATTTTTCGTATCATCGTCACATTATTTCGAGACTTCGTCATTGGTTACTCACGCTTTGCTCGGTAGCGTCTTTCAGACGAAAAAAATGAAAATGTCAGTCAGAGCCAATTTTATTTGTTCAAGATTTTACATACTACAATATTTTGTTACATTTGTGAAAAGATACTCAGATTTACATAATATTTACCAAGAATCATTTACGGTTATGAAAAGTCGCATCGCCTACATAATTTTACTTTTGATGACGTTTGTATTCCCGTCTTTTTCTCAGAATTCATATATAGATTATGAATATGTTGATGGAACGAAGGAAAGAAATACAATTGGTACGGAAAGATTCTATTGCCGTTATTATCAAAATGAAGGATCGTCATATAGAATAAAGACCATTTATATAGATAATGTCTTTGATACATTAATTCCCAATATAGGTTCGCAAATTTTTGACAAATTGATATTTAAATTTAATGATGGAGAACTATCCGATGTTATAGGTCCTAGTATACAATGTATGGGAGACCGTTTAGATAGTTATGAATATAAATTAGATAAAGTAAATCCTAAAGCTGGAATTATGTCTGTTTTATTTAAGTCTAATTCCCTTCCTAGATTTGCATACCATAATGGAAAACAGATTTCATCCATTTCTGGTCGTATCTCTTATTTCAAAGTCAAAACCATTCCGTCGAAGATATTAAATGACGAATTGAGAGAGAATCTTAAACCTTTCTATCCGACATCGTTGATTGAAAAATCAGATGGCTCATATTTAGACTTCGTTTTACCGTCGTATAATGAGGATGAAAAAAATACAAAGCTAAATGGTTTGTCTTTAGAGCGAGTGAAAGTAATAAATAATCTAAAGCGGATGGGATATACGTTGACCAGCCAGAAAGGAGTGTTCCCACTTACTTACCAGAATCAAAATGGAAACACTATCTTGATGTATGAAACTAGTATTATGGTAAAAGTCAAGGATTGAAAATGACTTGTAAGTTTTGCGTGATTCTAAAAATAGATTTGTTTATGAAAAATCGGATGACATATATAATACTATTTTTATTTGCTTTCATTTTTCAATTGAATGCTCAACTTCAGTATGTTGATTATGAGTATGTTGATGGAACGAAGGAAAGGGAGGCAATAGATATGAGAAGAATCACTTTTCGGTATTATTATAATGATAGATTGTCATATAGAATTAAGAAATTTTCTATAGATAATGTCTTTGATACATTAAGACCGTTTGATACAGCACAAAATGCATTGAGAGCGATATGTTCAGACAAATTGTCTTTTTCTTTTAAGGATGGAGAACCCTCTGAAGTGTCAGGCCCTTATGAAATTCCTTCTTCTATGGGAAATGCTATGCGTATATTATTTAGTTATGGATTTAAATTAGATAAAAAAGATGCTGATAACGGAATTATGGCTATATCATTTTATTCTTATGAACTTCCTGATTTTGCATACCATAATGGAAAACAGATTTCATCCATTTCTGGTCGTATCTCTTATTTCAAATTCAAAACCATTAAGTCGACGATTTTAAATGAAGATTTAGCAGATAATCTTAACCCTTTTTATTTAGCTCCAATAACGTTGACTGGAACATCGGATGTCTCGGATGCTTCATATATAGAATTCATTTCTCCGTCTTCGTATAACGAATTGGCGGTAGCTCGCGTAAAGGTTATAAATAATCTGAAGCGGATTGGATATACGTTGACCAGCCCCAAAGGAGTTTTTCCACTTACTTACCAAAATCAAGACGGAAACACTATCTTGATGTATGAAGATTATATTATGGTGAAAGTCAAGGATTGAATGTGACATGTAAGATATTTGATAATATAAATATAGATTTGTTTATGAAATATCGGATATTGTATATAATGCTGTTTTTATTTGCTTTTCTATTCCCGTCTGTCGCCCAAAATTCATATATAGAGTATGAATATGTTGATGGAACGAAGGAAAGCAACATAATAGATATGGAAAGAATGTCTTTCAAGTATTGTCATAATGAAGGATTGACATATAGAATTACTGATATTTATATAGATAATGTCTTTGACACAATAAGGCCTATGGATTTAGCACGAAATGAATCGCGTAAGCTAATTGATGACGTATTGCATATTAAATTCAGAGATGGAGAACCTGTAAGTGTGTCAGGCCCTTTTAATATGACTTCTATGGGAGGATTTCGTATGGATAGTTATGGATTTAGATCAGATAAAAAAGATGCTGATAACGGAATTATGTCTATATCATTTTATTCTTATGAACTTCCTGATTTTGCATACCATAATGGAAAACAGATTTCATCCATTTCTGGTCGTATCTCTTATTTCAAATTCAAAACCATTAAGTCGACGATTTTAAATGAAGATTTAGCAGAGAATCTTAACCCTTTTTATTTAGCTCCAATAACGTTGACTGGATCATCGGATGTCTCAGATGCCTCATATATAAAATTCATTTTTTCGACTTTGTCTAACGAATTGGCGGTAGCTCGCGTAACGGTAATAAATAATCTAAAGCGGATGGAATATACGTTGACCAGCCAGAAAGGTGTTTTTCCACTTACTTACCAGAATCAAAATGGAAACACTATTTTGGTGTATGAAACTAATATTATGGTAAAAGTCAAGGATTAAAGGTGACTTATAAGATATTTGATATTCTTAAAATAGATTTGTTTATGAGAAATCGGATGACATATATAATACTGTTTTTATTTGCTTTCCTTTTTCAATTGAATGCTCAACCTCAGTATATTGATTATGAGTATGTTGATGGGACGAAGGAAAGAGAGGCTTTAAATCCCAATCTGATTGTATATAAGCGGTCTTTCTGGAATGACGTGTATAGTATGACGTCTATAAAAATAGATTTCGCATTCGACTCTTTGTTTGTGACCCTCAATTCCACCAATCCAGTTAGAGCTGATCATAGATTGATAATTTTGTTTCAGGATTCAAAGCCTAATGCCATTCAGTTTCCTCGTCCTTTTAATGTAATGTACAATACTATGCCTCTAGATATTGATATTGATTCAAAAGAGTCGACTTCTAATAATCAAACGATTATGACGTTCAAGTCTGTTGGCAATTTTCCAAATTCTACTTTCCACAATGGAAAACAGGTTTCATCTATATCCGGTAGACTTGAATATGTAAAAGACAAGTCTATTTCTCCTTCTGTATATAATTCAGATATGAGAAAAAATTTTTTTCCTCTCTGTCATGAAGAATGGACGGAATCAACCACAGGTTCTACATTAAAAATATCTAACCGATCTCATTCGTCTTTGTATAACGAAATGGCGGTTACTCGCGTAAAGATTATAAATAATCTAAAGCGGATGGGGTATACGTTGACCAGCCAGAAAGGAGTTTTTCCACTTACTTACCAAAATCAAGACGGAAACACTATTTTGATTTATGAATCGTATGTTTTGATAAGGTTTTAAAACTTTTATTGTTATAAAGAAATATAAATTGCTTCAAAAAACACTTATGTAGAGAATAGAGACGTGTATGAAAAAGAAAAGGAATAAAAATGTGATAAATAATACTGGGAATACTACTAATAATGATGATTCTTTATTGTTGAAGATTTTCAAATTTATTGATATTGTGGCTTTTGTTGTATGGACTATAGCTACATTGGTGGCTTTTGTCACTACAATTTTTTATATATTTGATTTATATCCTTCATTTGTAAATCAATCAACGGGCTACACAACAATAAGTTGGTTAATAAGTAGCTTCTTGGTTGTTGTTGCATTAATGTCAGATAAAGGATCTGGTCCGTTTGACATGGGGTGTTTATGTCATGTGTTTCTAACAGCACCTACTCTCTTAATGCTTATTGTATCTCTGTTATTGCCATTACCTTTTACACTGTCCTTTGTGATATCTTTGTTTGGTTATGGCTGTTTATTGATCATACTATTTGTTCTATTATTTACCGGCGTTATAGATACACACATTCATTGGCAATGACGGAGGTGTTGATGGAGTATTTGATTAAATTTCATTCCAAACTTGATTTGGTGGCTTAACCGCAATCCCAATTGTAGAGAACTTTAGAAAAATTCCGTCTCTTCAAATTTTCCGGAGTGCAGAAGAAGCCGCTAGTATTTAGCGTTTACAATTTACAATTACAGCCATCATGTTCATCTTTCGTTTGTTATTTATCAAGAGAATAGTTATTTTTGTAATGTAATGATGTGAAAAATGATAGACAGGTTAGAAATTGAAATCAAGCTTCCTTCAACGGTCTCAAGGGATGATGCTATGACCGTTTCAGAAGAATGTTATGATAGACATTTTTTTGACGCTATAGATAAAGTCGTATCCAGATATTCAGCAATGTATGATTTTGATATAGACAATATTAATATTGATCTTGGAAAAATCAGACAGGATAACATTCCGTCTACATTAGAAACTCTTTTGACTAAAGCTATTGAAGAAAAATTGCCCAAAAATTCAGATGAAATCACACATTTGGAATCTTTTTCCCAGAATCCGGTCGGATTTGATGCTGATGTCAGTCTTAATTCTAAATTGTCTTTATTCACAGTTGTTTGGGATTATTTAAGAAAAGGTTTGGTTTCACATGAATTGGAATCCTTGTTTTCGGATTCTGCCAATTATAAAAAATCTTCATTCTTAAGAAATGATAATGCAAATGCATCTCCAATTGTTTCGTCAGATGGTCAATCAGAAAATGAACCTCCTCGTCAATATTCATCAAAATCAACTGAGTTAGTTCAACATTCATCGGAATTTACTGATTCTGACCGATATCCGTCGAATGAAGTGGCTGCTGATTATGATTCTCACGCGTCGCATCATCATGAACAAAAGCTCGAGGCAAGAAACTATGGAGATACTAATGCGTCGCAGAATGCACTGTTAGATGACCAACCAGAAAATGAAGAAAATTATCAATTTACATCAGAATTTGACAGATATTCATCGAATGAGGAAACTGTTGTAGATTCAGATTCTTATACCTCACGTCTTCAAATTGAACAAATACTCGCGGCAAGAAATTATGATGAAATAATTGATTTGATAAAGTTGGATAGTCTTGCTTTGATTCGGTTGTCGAATGTTGTGGATAAAGAATTCCTTTTGCATTTATCTGAATCATTGATAGAAAGATATAGTGGTCGGAAGATATCTCATGAAATAATAGGATGGGCGGGAAAAAACTTGGAAAAGGAATCTGTTGCTTCTCTTATATCTATGATTTTGAATGATGACGAATATGCCCCAAGAATTCTGGACTCAATTAGAAATGATGACTCAGATTTGAAGAGACAACTCATCGAATACTATTATTCCTTATTTGAATCTCGATTGCCTCTGTTTGAAGCTGATCAGGAGGTTAGGGAAAAAAGATTTCATTTGGAAGACGCTGGTTTAGTTTTGCTTGCTCCATTTATTTCAACTTTGTTTTCAAGATTGGGTTATTTGGATGAGAATGGTTGTTTTGAATCTGTCGCAAGTCAGTTTAGGGCTATTCATCTATTAAGAAGGATAGTGTTTCCGGAAAAAGAGAAGGTTCACGACTATGAATTGAATTTGTGTAAGGTTTTGTGTGGTGTCAATCCTACTTTCCCGATACCTTCTGATATTCAGCTTACTGAGGTTGAAAAAAATGAGATTGACAACTTGCTTGAGTCTGTGATTAATTATTGGACTATAATAAACGGAACTTCGATAGATGGATTCAGGGAGTCGTTTCTGAAACGATTCGGCACATTGGAGAAATCGGAAAACATGTGGATAGTCAGAGTAGAAGGATCTACGATTGATATTCTGATGGAGGATCTACCTTGGTCTTTTTCTGCATTGTCCTACTCTTGGTGTCAGGATGTAATTTATGTTGAATGGCAGAAGCCGCTATGATAATATTATGAATAACGGATGTTTTATAACTAAAGAGATTGATTGGGCTACTCAAGTTATAGTGGCCCGTTTAAACCAGTATTTTAAGCATACAGAGTTTGATTTTAATTCTATAATACCACCTGAATTAAACCAAGGTCAAGGGGCATATTGTGATTATGTCTGTCGCCATAATTTGAAAAGTGAGGACAGACTTTGTCTGGTGCTCGCAGTTATTCCCATACTAAAGCCACAGCTGTTTGATTGTTTCAATGTGAAGAATAGCAATACAGACCAAAGGTTTGTTGAGTTTGGATGTGTGGAACGAGATGGCGGGTCGGGCGTCTTGCCTACGCTGAATACCTTGCTGTTTATTCTAGTCGGTGACGACGTGGAGAAAAAAATTCAACTTACTAATTACTTTGCGTCACGAGATATTTTGAATAAAAATGTGCTGTTCCCGGATAGTGTGCTTTCTCCGACAGATGAGTTTATTTCTGAGGTTTTGTTTGAAAAAAGATATGCACCTGCTTTTTCTACCACATTTCCGGCTCGAAAAATCACGACCACACGTTCATGGGAAGATCTTGTTCTCGACAATAAAACCATGAAGCAGATAGATGATATCAAGTTGTGGATAGATAACGGGAATCGTCTTCTGGACGAATGGAATCTTAGAGGCAAAATCAAGAATGGATACAGGGCGTTGTTTTATGGAACGCCAGGCACAGGAAAGACGTTTACCGCAACATTGTTAGGTAAGGTCACCGGTAGGGATGTCTATTGTGTGGATCTTTCTATGGTTGTATCTAAGTATGTCGGTGAGACGGAGAAAAATTTGTCAAATGTGTTCGACGTCGCTGAAGGAAAAAATTGGATCCTATTCTTCGACGAGGCCGACGCTTTGTTTGGCAAACGTACGGGAGTGAAGGATTCGCACGACAGATATGCCAATCAGGAGGTGGCGTATCTGTTGCAACGTGTGGAAAACTATGATGGTCTGGTGATTTTGTCCACAAACCAGAAAACCAATATTGACGATGCGTTTGCCCGCCGTTTTCAGAGTGCGATACGTTTTTCTATGCCGAATGCAGAAGAACGAAAAAAACTATGGATGGCTACATTTTCGGAAAAGTCTTATTTTGAGGAGAAGATAGACATTGATGATATAGCAAGCAGATATGAGATCGCTGGAGGAGCAATATTGAATGTGGTGCAGTATTGTTCGTTGATGGCAATAAGCAGGAACGATACATGTATCAGATATGATGACTTGATAGAAGGTATTCGACGTGAATTCGAGAAAGAGGGTAGGGTGTTTGTGTGATATTTTGGCTGTTGAGAATATAGTGGGACGGTGTGAGCCGTCTCTTTTTTTATGATTACTATGACGGCTACATCTTGACAATGCTTGTTATTTAAACCGAAAGAGAGCGGGATTCCATTGCCGCTCTCTTCTACACTTCGCATGAACCACATGTGAAAATCGACACCCTAAGATAGTTAGAACCACAGCATATATGGTATGAAATGAAATCATAAATCCCTGATAGGAATACCTAACAGTTATATGCGGATTAAAACTACTCCCTTTTTCCAAAAGAGAAAAATAAGAATAATCGAACATCAATTACGCCATCTTTCGATGCGTGCCATGTCGCCTAAACTACTGATGTATCCGTCGTTTCCAACGTTTCATTAACACTACAAAAATATATTTTATTTTTGAGTTATCCAAATTTTTTGTGAACTAAATTCACTGTTATGCAGGAAGATAGTAGACTCCTATGATTTTATTGTCTCTATGTGCCAAAACAATTTTTCCATACTTTTCCGCACCCTCTATATTAGCCATCTCATATGATTCCTGACATATTGCGGCATAGTATTTTTTTAACTCTTTAAATGCGGTTAAGAGTCTTTTCTTGACAGCATCTTCACTGTATTTTTTATATTTTCCACATAGAGTCTCGAACTCTTTCTCTGTAAAATCTTTGAGTGCTGACTGTATATCAAGTGCACCCTTTAATGTAAGCACTTTGTGTTCCTGACTGCTTTCGATATAATCGATAATACCTTTAGGATAATTGGCTTTTACAATTATTGGGCTTAATCTATGCCCGACGTTGAACACTCTATTGGTTTTGGCCGAAAACTGTCTGTTCTTGTACCTAGCGTAACTATCAATTATTTGCTGGGCTAGTGTTTCTTTTAATTCCATGGCTTTTGCTTTTTAATTCAACGTTTTGTTTGATATGCTATTCGTTTAGAAGGAACTCTGGATAGACTTTCTTCAATTTCCTTAAATAGCTCCTTAACCTGAATGTTTTCTATCATCTCAAGTCTTTCCGCTTTTATACGTCCGGTATTTTGGATGTCATGCAAAATTTCAACATACACTCCATTGTTGATTTCTTCAAAACCCTTCACAAATCCTTCTTCCTTTTCAATTTGGGCACCAACTAGCTCTATGATCTGCTGTTTGGCTGTCTCATGGGCAATAATGCCGACTCTGGATGGTCTGTTTTTGATATAGTTAAAGAATTCTTTCAATAGCTTTGCATTTT
>Ga0256406_1005387_pt1 | contig 13734 bp, 12 predicted proteins | sample RumenRJG_03DNA_FD_185986 | JGI IMG/M metagenome (GOLD analysis project Ga0256406, IMG submission 185986) | Bovine rumen microbial communities from Lethbridge, Alberta, Canada - RJG_03 | ecosystem: Host-associated > Mammals > Digestive system > Stomach > Rumen | place: Canada: Alberta | collected...
TATGTCATACGATTTGTATGCAGGCAGGTGAAGGGGCGTTTTCTGACGGCAGGCAGGCTGAAAGAGAGAGGCAGGGATATGAGCGGATCCGGCAGAATGGGAACTTCGATGCAAATCCATATCTGGAAGAGCAAGGAAAATAAGTACAAGAGAAGAGACAAGAGGCGCTGCAGGTTTTACTCCAGCTTTGATGACAAGTGCAGCTGCGACTGTTCACCGCGCTTTATGATCAGCTGCATGGGAAGCGCGCACTGTGAGCAGTATAAGGAGGCTGATGGTGAGGATGAGGAATCCTCGTAGACTAGGACCCATCCGGTGACAGAAATGGCGCTGTACTCAGCGTATCCGCTGAACCTACCCAGATGATGGGCTCATTCAGGCATAATGTTTTGTGTCTACCAACTTGCCACTACACCGGTTATGCAAAAGAGGCTGGCATCACCGTATTGTCTCCCGCCCCAGGAGTAACCTGTTCGATCCGAGCTTGTTTGCGCGTTTAATAAGACAGGGTGTTTCAGCTTATATATCTCGTTTGTTTGCAGCTTTTCATTTTCATGCTCGAACTCAAATTCCATTAGTGACTGCCTGAGGTTTTGGGGTTTGTCTCCATGGGAAAATTCTTTTCCGCGGCTTATCCTGCCATTGGAATATGTGGTCATGCTGACACATCCCCAGTCACCTCTTCTCAGCTTTGTCATGGTTAAATCGAATTCGTCGCAGATACTTTTTATATCAATAAAATCAACGTTGCGGGTCACTGCAAGGGAAAACCTGCCTGAAGTGCCAAGTATCAGAAAGTCGCAATTGCTGCTTATGAAGTCGTCCATAAGTTCGATGGAAGAACTTATGCTGTCCAAATAAACCTTTTTGAACTTGCATTCTGAAAGTTTCATGATGCCCCTCCAGAGAAAACCATGGCAATGACATTTTATACGCCGTACTGCTTTTTGAGATCCTATCCCCCCGGCTGCAGACTGGCATTTTTTGGGGCATAGGCGGAATATGCCGGACGCAGTTCCGCCTTTATTTGACATGTAAAGTACGGGCTGGCTATTGACCTGCGAGTTTAATGCAGAGAATCAGCCGATTCCGTGATCATTCAGGCATTTGAGCGCCATGCGCGCCGCCGCGGTTCGGTTCTCAACCATCATTTTCTCAAATACTGTCTCGAGATGCTTGTTCACTGTCCTGGGGCTTATTCCGAGGATAAGCACAAGTTACTTGTTTGACTTACCGCAGCAACGCATGGGGCAGAACCTCATGTACACGGTCTCTGTCAACCTGGCCGGTTACGACAACGTCTTCTACTACTTCGGCGAGGGCACCATCTGCAACTACGACGGAAACGTCATCCAGCAGGGACAGCGCAACCCCTGGGAAATCGTCACCGCAGAGCTCTTCCCGAGACTTGCCGACAAGGCCCGCGAGAACTGGGCTCTCGAGAACAACATCTTCGATCTCGGCTGCCGCGCGTTCGTCGGCAAGCCCGGCGGAGAGAAGGCCAACTACCTTACCTGGGTGCGCGATCTCGCGAACGGCGAGTACAAGCTGCCCTGGGATGACAAGGTCAAGATTCGTGACGGCTGGAAGTACTATCCGAACGGCGGCCAGTACGGCCCTATGCCCGAAAAGTTCAAGAAGCACTGATTTCCGCAGATATAAGTCACTTCACTCGTAATCCTTTACTGGCGGCCTCCGGGCCGCTTTTTTCGTCTCTGTTGGCGGAATGCTGACTCATGAATTAATGCGCCGTGCCGTGAAAATCTTCCCCTGCTGCCTTGTTTCCGGAAGCTTGCGAGTCCTGATGGATCCTGAACTACGGATTGCTGAGTATGCAGCATGGGCATCCTTCTTTGAGAATATATCTTATTTACACGGCATATATAACCATATAAGCGAATGCAGTGCGTGACAACGCCGTTCAAAAGAGTAATATACAGAACCGTCAGGGGCATGCGGCAGAACGCAGAATCAGACGGTTACATCCGCATGCTGGCGGCTCCCGAGGGGCCGGCATATTGAAATCAGAGTATATGAAGACAGACAAGAGGTAACAAAGATGGAAGCACCTAAATTTGAGATCACCAAGACGATCGCATGCATTTCAACGGAGAAGAACGGCTGGACCAAGGAGCTCAACCTTGTTTCATGGAACGGAAGGGCACCAAAGTACGATCTCCGTTCCTGGTCGCCTGATCATCAGAAGATGGGCAAGGGAGTGACGCTTTCTGAGGAAGAGATTTCCGCTCTGAAGGCTGCTCTTGCGGATCTGGCATAAAAGCCGGAAGGACAGCCCTTCTATGAGAAATGAATCTGCCGACTGCCGGTCATGAAACCGGGCAGGCGGCAGTTTTTCTTTTCAGCACTGTCCTGCTGCAATGCCGGTGCACCCGGAATGTGTGTCCGGCGGTTCCGGACATGAGATCATTTTTACCGGACCGGAGCCAGCTTCCTGTTTATGATGAAATCCATAAGGCGGAGCCGGAAGTCCTGGTGCAGGAGCAGTATCCACAGATCATCATCCAGGCATACATGGTCTATGTGATCAACGATGAATTTCCTGCTCGTTGAAATCACGGGTGGCTTCTCGCCTCCGATCCACCTGATGTGCCAGAAGCCGTCGCTGTGCAGGTGGTAGAAAGGATAGTACACGGGAGTGGCGGCCTTGTCAGGTTCATACCGGTTGTATAAACCGGTATACCGGTCCTCCAGCTCGCTTGTCAGAATGATGCGGTTGTTCCGCAGCCAGCCTTCGTCAACCAGCTGCATCACTGCAAGCAGGAGTACAGGCTTTGCAATGTTCACAATCCCGTGCAGTTTGTTCTGCCTCAGGTTGCTGATCGTGCCGGTATAGTACCCGCAGCACTCCTCGTAATTGTAAAAACTCAGAATCATGGTCCTGCCGGAATGAGACTGTTCATGACTGCCTTAATGGCAGTCCTTACGGTCAGTGTAACAGCGGCAACGTAAAAATTAAGCCGGTTCCGTCATAAAAATCCTCAATATTTGGTTACCATCCTGGGAACCTGGCTTACAATCTGTCAGGCAGTGCCGGCTGACATAAAAAGGACTGCAGCTGAAAGCAGGTGCATCACGGTTCTGTTACTCATGCTGACACAAGCCGGGCGCATAATGATGCCGTGCTGATGCATGATGATGCAGGCGGAACCATTGCGAAAGGAAAACATCGATGAATGAAAACTGGCCTGAAATAGTCGAGACAGTTGTCCCGTACCTGGACAGGGATGCCACTGCGGAGCAGTTTCTCATGGCAGTCAAGACTGTCATGGTAATCCTCGGCTGGAGGCATACCAACGGTTCGATGAGCACCGGCCGGCGTTTCAGCAGCAACGGGACTGATGTGACTGCGGATATTGTCCTCAGTGACAAATCCGCGGGCCGCGGGGGGAATGCACTGCTTCCGGTCATGGTTGCCGCACCGTCCGGATGTTTCGATGGTTCCGCAAGGGATCGTCTTAGGGCATTGATGAATGCTGCCGGAAGCTGGGCGGCCGTATATTTCGGACGGGACATCAGGATTTTCCTTGCAGCGGGTGAGCCGGACGGGATAGCGCTCGCCATGAGGGCGGAATACGAGCCGGGAGATGCTTCCGGAGCCCGGATATGCGACCTCCTTTCATACAAGGATTTCAGCATGGAAAGGCTGTGCACCGAGTGCGGAAGAGCCTGCATCGATGTCGCGAGGCTTGACCTCAGGAAAAGAATCAGCGTGGTTCTGTCCGATGACAGAGTGCTGAAGGAACTGCTTGCCGCAATGCTCGGACAGGAGGGCTTTGAACGCAGTGACATTGACGTAGAGCTCCGGGAGCTTGCCGTATCCTTTGAGTACCGCGGTCAGAAAGGGAAAATCGGCGGCAGGTCCGGAGCAAGGACGGTGAGAGGAGACAACGGAGGAGGCACGGCCGGACACGACAGCTGCCGTTTCTCCCTTGACGGCGGCAGGACTTTCATGAACAAGAGAAGGTTCGTGCTGGCTGTCGTACGCCGGTATGCGGCGGAACATCCGGATGCCACCTTTGATGATCTGGAACGGCAGTTCCCCTCAAGCCTGCTGAGCCGCGAGAGGGGCGTCGTCCGTCCTCTTGCCACTGTCAGGGAGTGGATGAGGACAAATCCGGATGTCGGTCGCAGGTACTGCATCAGGCCTGATGAGATTATCACCCTGCATGACGGCATGGAGGTCGCGGTCCACAACCAGTGGGGAGAAAGGTTCCCCAGGTTCCTCAGGGTCGCGGTGCAGCTGTACGATGTCAGATCTGACAAGCCGTACCCCGGCTTTGAGAGTCTGTGCCGTGACGGGGGCAAGGATGCCGCGGCCGCCGGCGGCGCGGCAGGCATCTGTATACCCTATTCTTCACTAACGGATTTCAGAAACAGGAACAGATGAAAGAGAAATTCAGGTTCATAGACCTTTTTGCCGGAATAGGCGGATTCCATACTGCAATGCATTATATCGGCGGCAAATGCGTGTTTGCCAGCGAATGGGACAAGAACGCCCGCATTTCCTATGAGGCAAACTACAGTGTTATAGATCCGGAGCTTTTCGAGAAGGACAAGGACGGAAAATACCTGTATTTCAACGGAGACATCAATGATGCGGATCCTTCGGCAATACCGGACTTTGATGTATGCTGCGGTGGTTTCCCGTGCCAGCCGTTCTCTGTTGCCGGACTGAGGCGCGGGTTCGAGGACACCAGGGGCACGCTGTTCTTCAACATCGCCAATATCGTGAGGGAGAAGATCAAGGCGGGGCATCCCCCGAAGGTGCTGTTCCTCGAGAACGTCCGCGGCCTCAGGAGCCATGACCACGGGAATACCCTGAAGGTCATACTCGCGACGCTCGGGGAGCTCGGCTACGGCTACTCCTATGATGTGCTCAACGCCAGGTATTTCGGGCTGCCTCAGAACCGCGAGAGACTCTTCATCATCGCGTGGTACAAGCAGCTCATTGACGCGGAGTCATTCCGTTTCCCGTATGGCATCAGCCCTGACGGGCAGGTTATATACGACAAGGCGGCCGTTAAGAAGGGAACACTGCCGACCAGGGTCTCCGACATCTTTGAGCCGGAGTCCTCAATAGATCCGAAGTACACTATCAGCGACAGGCTTTGGGCCGGCCACCAGCGGAGGAAAATACGGAACAGGGAGAACGGCAAGGGGTTCGGATACTCGCTGTTCACAGGTGACAGCAGCTATACCAGCACCATCTCCGCCAGATACTGGAAGGACGGCAGCGAGATCCTCATCGACCAGTCAGACAAGGGGCTCAATCCGAGGAAACTGACTCCTGTCGAGGCCGGCAGGCTGCAGGGGTACAGGATTATCGGACACGGATGGCAGCATCCTGAATGCACGGACAACAGAAATTACTGTCCTGAAAATCTGGAGTACAGGATTGTGGTCACCCCCAAGGAGGCGTACCACCAGTTCGGAAACAGTGTCGCCATCCCTGTGATCAGGGCACTGTCGGAGGAAATCATGAAACAGCTTCTCTGCGGAGTCATATAGCCTATGGACAATCACAGCCCGGTACAGGTTCTCAAGAACCTTCATGCGGTCCTCGTGCTCGCGAGGGAGAGGTACAGCAACCAGTTTGTCGTCCAGGAGGTGCGCCTGACCGAGGAGTTCCGTGAAGCATTCACGGCACATCTCTCCGGCAAAGGATGCGGGATAGAGTACTTCGAGCATACCTCCGTGGTGACAAACAGACAGGGCCAGCTGATTCTCATACCCAACCAGTGGTTTGTCATGGCCTCCTACTTCGTTGATTTCTGCACAGAGCTTCTCACCTACAGGGAGTATTTCATCAGAACATGCGTGGAGATGGGGCTTTCCACGCCAGAGGCAAGAAAGGCTTTCGCCACCAGAATGAAAAATGCCCCCGTGGAGGCAGACAGGCAGAAATTCGAGGCGGCAGCCGGCCGTGTTCTGGACGCAGACTTTCCCGGAAACCCGGGGTGCGGCACCACGTCAGTGTTTCTCTGGAAATTTGCGAGCGACTACGGCTGGTGGGCCGGAAACAAGACAGCAGACCGTCATGATTTCTACATCTCTGCGCTGCTGAACCAGCTGAATGTGGTGAATGCGAACTCGGAGTTCCTTGCTGAGATTGTGTTCTCGTACGCCAGCAACTATCGTCTCAGGCTTCTGACTGAGGATCCTGAGAACTTCACCGAAGGCCTGGAGGTCAGGGATTACGCGCCATCGGAAACCGAGCAGGAGGCATATGAGGAGTCTGAGAAGGTGGCTGTTCCGGCAGAAGGGGTCAAACACGCCGGCATATCGATAAGCGCTGCCAGCCTTGAGAGATTCCATGCGTCGATGAACATATGAAGAATGCGAAATGGGTGGTCAGCGGAAACCATATCGCGCTGTCATGCGGCGGGCAGCTGCTGCATCCTGACGCGAAGGAGGTCTGGGCCCTTGTCTCCGGCAATGGCACTCCGGAAACGGAAGGCATTGTCTGGGGATCGCCTGAGGAGGATATACCCGGAATCACCTTCTCCAGAATCGGCTGTCCGCTGCGCATACGCCTGGAATCAGACGGAAAGGGGAATCTGACCATATCCCTTTTTGCTGTCCGCGGCGGATGCGAGATGCCAGTGGACATAATTGACGGTCATATCATCGATCACTGCATATCGGGAGGAAGGTGGCATTTCCTCTCCGGGAACGTCTCGGATGCGGGTAAGCTCGTTGAGGCAGCAGGCATAAAATCAAGCGGAAAGATCAGCATCAGGCAGTATATCAGGATTATCGGGCATAAAAGCGTGAACGGCCTGGACTTCATCGATGACAGGGCGGATCTGAAGGGCATCAGGCTCACCGGTGACAGCAGGGATGTGCCGCAGGGGCTTAAGGCCGTGCTGTACCCGTATCAGGTAACCGGATGGCAGTGGCTCAGGACCATGGCCGAAAACACCGGCGGCTGCATTCTCGGCGATGAGATGGGTCTCGGCAAGACGATGCAGGTGATTGCGGAGCTGCTCCATCTCAGGGATGAGGGAAGCATACCGTCGCTCGTTGTAGCTCCCGTCTCGCTTCTCGAGAACTGGAGGAGGGAGTGCAGGAAGTTCGCTCCGTCGCTCATGGTCCTTGTACACCACGGTCCTGACAGGATCAGCAATTTCAGGCTGTTCCGGAATTATGACGTGGTGATAACCTCGTACCAGACGGTCGTGAATGACAATGCGATGCTCAGGATGCTGGAATGGAAGCTGGTCGTGCTTGACGAGGCCCAGAACATCAAGAACCCCGAGAGCAGAAGGACAAAGGCCTGCAAGTCGCTTGTGCGGGCCGGCAGTATAGCTGTTTCCGGCACCCCGTTCGAGAACCATGTCTCCGACATCTGGTCGCTTGTTGACTTCATCCAGCCGGGGCTGCTCGGCACCATTCAGGAATTCAGCAGAAACATAACAGATGACGCTGAAGGCGGCAGGAAAATCGAGCCGGTCCTGTCACCGCTGATGCTTCGAAGGCTTGTCGCTGACGTTGCTCAGGATCTTCCGGAGAAAGTCGTCAGCAGCCAGCCCCTGCGTATGTCGGAGGAGGAGTGCACCGGATATAACAGGTATCTTGAGGAAATAAAAAGCGGCTCTGATGCGGATCACCCCGATCTGGGGATGCTCCAGGGCCTCAGGGTGTTCTGCACACATCCGTGGTGTCAGGAGGGCATTCCTCCTTACGGGGATCCGTGCAATGCGTCAGTCAAGTACCAGCGCTGCTGCGAGATCATAGAGGAAATCATCAGCCGCGGGGAGAAGGTGCTGGTGTTCACCTCGTACAGGACCATGTTCGGAATCTTCAGGAAGGACATTCCGCCGAGATTCGGGATACCGGTTGGCACCATAAACGGCGATACGCCTGTTGACGAAAGGCAGCGCATTGTAGACCGGTTCAACAGGACATCAGGATCAGCTCTGCTGGTTCTCAATCCGCGGGCCGCGGGGACTGGGCTCAACATCACAGGTGCAAACCATGTCATACACTACAATCCCGAGTGGAATCCGGCACTTGAGGACCAGGCGTCGGCAAGGGCTTACAGGCGCGGGCAGGAAAGGACGGTTTTCATTTACAGGCTGTATTACCTTGAAACAGTTGAGGAGGTTGTCAACGACAGGATAGACCGCAAGAGGAACATTGCAGGAAGCGCAATCGTAGGAACAGACGGAAGCCACACTGATGCCGATGACATCATCAGGGCTCTGACACTAAAACCAACATACCGTTAGCGGACAGCACAGCATATGATTATTACAAGCCAAACGAACACGAATACGGCCGGGGATTTCGAGCTTCTCCCTGATCCCGAACGCATAGTAAACGGTCTGAGAGACACCGGCTACAATTTCAACACGGCGGTTGCGGACATCATTGACAACTCGATTTCAGCCGGTGCCACATGCGTGAATATCGATGTCAGCATGGCGCCTGACATGTCCGTGAAGGTGTATATCGCCGACGACGGCTGCGGAATGGATCTAGACGGCCTGAAGAACGCCATGAAGTACGGCTCGAAGGAACGGACAGAGAAGAACAGCCTCGGCAAGTTCGGGCTCGGTCTGAAGACCGCCTCCACTGCGTTCTGCCGCCGGTTCTCTGTCCTGTCACGGACCGGTGATGACGCTGCTGTCCGCAAGGTCCAGTGGGATCTGGACTACATCGCGTCACGCGGCGCCTGGCTGCTCCAGTTCCCCGCGATTGATCCTGACGAGACAGAGGAGCTTGACGCCGTTGCCCGCGGAGGGCACGGCACGCTTGTGGTGTGGGACAAGGTGGACCGCCTCCTCAAGGACTACAAGAAAGTCAGCAATGCGGAGAAAGGGCTCAGGAAAATCCTTGACGATCTCAGATTCCATATCTCAATGGTCTACCAGAGATTCCTGGACAGTAATGACGAAAGAGGGAAGAACGTCACCATATCCGTCAATTCAGTGCAGGTCGGCCCGTGGGATCCGTTCTGCACGAAAGAGCCCAACACCATGCAGCTGCAGAGCGAGGATGTGCCGGTGACAATGCCTGACGGAACCACGGCAGAGTTCCACCTTGCGGCATACATCATACCGAAGAAGGGGGACTATTCCTCACTGGAGGCGGAGAAGGACGCACGCGGCAGCAATGACTTCCAGGGTATCTATGTTTACCGCGAGAACAGGCTGATCCACAGCGGTGACTGGTTCGGCTTCCTCAAGAAGGAGTCGCATTACTCGCTTCTGCGGGTGGATTTCTCGTTTGACTACAGGCTGGACGATCTGCTGAGCGTTGACATAAAGAAATCAAGAATCCTCCTTATAGGCGAGCTTGCCGCATTCATAATGTCCTTCCTCGGGGCGCCGAGAAGGGAGGCGGAGAAACGCTACCGCGAGCGTGAGATAAAAATCATCGAAGGCGGATCAAACGGAGCTCACAACCATTCAAATGACAATATCGAAGGCAAGGCAAAGGAGGTCGAGAACTCGAAAATCAGACCTGTCGGCGAGAATACTGCCGAGATAACCAACCCCAACGGCAAGTTCACGAAAACCATCACCATCGCGGACAACATGGATCCCAAGAACAACCGCGTGGTCCCCGTTCCCGGCATTTCAGGCGATGCCCTGTGGGAGCCAGCGCTTGTAAACCAGAAGCACGCAGTCTACATCAACGAGAAGCATCCGTTCTACAAGAAGATTTACGGACCGTATCTCAAGCAGAATCTTGTTGTGGAAGGACTCGATGATCTCCTCTGGGCGCTCGCCGAGGCGGAGAACTCGACCTGCAATGAGGCGACGGCCGAGAACTACGAGGACATGCGCTACCAGGTCTCAAGGATACTGAAGAAGCTGGTTGCGGATCTCCCCGATTCCGAGACAGATGACGGCGGTGAGAAATGAGCGATGCGGCGGACATCTGCAGGGAACTGAGGAGCAGGCTGGAGAACGAGTTCTCCATGCCCTTTGAGGTCTCATCCGCCGAGACGGACGGTGAGGAGCATTTCATCTGCGTTCCGGCGAATGAAGGCAGACAGCTGTTTTCCGTAAATGCCAGCGTGCATAACAGGATCAGGCTGGTCGTCATGACCAGCCCGCAGGACTACGCCGGAAACATGCTCATTGCCCTTGCAGGTGCCGACGAGTTCAAGAGAAGGTGTTTCCGTGAGTACGGCAGATACCTGAGAGACCATGGCTTCAGGCTTCAGCTTCAGGTGGACGGTACGGAAATCCAGGAAACGCCGGTATGGCCGGAGAAATGGCGCGGCTTCAGCTTCCGCATGACAAAGAGCCCGCTGCCTGAGTCTGATCCCTCCCTGGTGATGACTGATTTCCTTGAAGAGGGGATGAAGGCTGCAGTCACTCTCATGCTGACACTGCTGGATGTCACTGACACAGGTGACGGTCTGCCGGAGAACCTTCCCGGCAACGAGGGCGAAAAAAGTCTCGTGGTTTCCGCGAGATATGAGAGAAATCCGGTCAACAGGGCCCTGTGCCTCTCACGAAAGGGGTATGTCTGCTCCGTCTGCGGGTTTGACTTCGGCAGGGTTTACGGGAAGATCGGCAGGAATTACATCGAGGTTCACCATGTAACGCCGGTATCGCGTATGGGGCCGGATTATCATTTTGACGTCGACCGCGATCTTGTCCCTGTCTGCTCCAACTGCCACTCGATGCTCCACCGTAGGGATCCCCCATATACCGTGAGTGAGCTGCAGGCGCTGATTGCGGAGAACAGCCGCACAGGCGCAGTCCGCACTGCTGATGACATATCTGGGAACGAAGAAATCAGGAGCTTTATGGACTCTGTCATGCATGACACCCCGGAAATCACCCTGATGCAGCTCCTTTCCCTTGTTATCAGCAGGTTCAGCCCGCTCTTTCCTGACATGAGCACCGGAAACTGGCATTACGCGGTGGGGAAGTATTACAACATGGTGACAGCGCACCGTGGAGACGGGGAATACGGGGAACAGTAAAGATGGATGTCCTGACAGCAGAGCAGAGGCACAGGAACATGTCCTCCATCCGGTCGAGGAACACGAAGCCGGAGATTCTCGTGCGGCATTTCCTCTGGGGCAGGGGGTTCCGCTACCGGCTTAACAAGGCGGGACTCCCCGGACATCCCGACATTGTCCTCAGCAAATACCGCTCATGCATCTTCGTCAACGGCTGTTTCTGGCACGGCCATGAGAACTGCAGGTACTTCAGGCTGCCGGCAACCAACAGGGATTTCTGGCAGAAAAAGATTGCCCGCAACGTGGAACGGGACGCAGAGGAGCTGCAGCAGCTGGCCGCCATGGGCTGGCACTGCATCACCATATGGGAATGCGGGCTTAAGAAAGACAGGCGGGAGAGCACGCTTGAATCGCTGGTCCTTACTCTGAAACGCATATATGAGGAGGATCACGGTACCGCAGATCTGCCGGAATCCGGAAATTCCGCAGGCGGCACCGTGTCAGGACAGACCGCTCCGTCATAGAAAAGAGTACCGCTGTACAGGCGGTTTCCGGAACAGCGCGCAGCCTGATGCAGGCGCCGCCCGTTTGCGATTTTCCAGCACAGGTCAGAAAAAATCCCACGGAATGCTGCTAAGCTGCTTCCTGATACAGGAGGAAGCGGAAAATGACTGAGTACAGGCATAAGGAATCCATGTTCAGGGAATTCTGCGCGCGGCTTCACGGGGAGACCTCCGGAATCGTGCACAGCTACGCGAACGCGCTCAACACTCTTGACGAACTTTTTGCCGCGTATAATCCGCTGGGGATCAGCGGCTCCGTCTGGGATATCCGGGACGAAAGCCTCCTTATGGAAATTTACCGCTTCATCAAGTCAGAGGAGCACTCACCATCGCCGGAAGTGCTCGCGGCATTTCCTGAGGGAAGGTCAAGCCATCTCAGGAACAGGTTCTGCTCGTCAGCCGTGCTCAAGCTGATAAGCTTCAATAAGGAGAGCCTCGCTGTTGAAGGTGCCGTGCATGACGCGGACAGCGCAGCGGATCTCGGGAGACGGCTCGCGGAGCTGCTGAAGGATTGCTGGCGCGGTGATGCCGGCGGGACAGCTGGGGATGCCGGCGGGTACCTTTTCAGGCAGGCTCTTCTGAAAATCTACGGAGGACGCTGTGCAGTCACGGGAATCAGCGCGGTTCCGGTGCTCACGGCCTGCCGCATATCGGAGCGGGCTAAGGACAACGCTGAACGTCTCAGCCCGGCAAACGGCATCTGCCTGAGTGCCACGTTCGCTGCGGCGTTCGGCCATCACCTGATAACATTCGGCAGGGACTGCAGGATGATGATTGCCCCGGCGATGAGACAGTATCTTGATGACGAAGATACGCGGCGGTGCTTTGAGCCTTATGACGGCAGCAGGATGATCCTTCCGGAAGACGTGAGGTTTCTTCCGGATCAGAAACTGCTCGGGTATCACAGAAGGCAGTGCGGTCTGTAGATACAATTGTACATCCGGAATAAAGACAGCTGAAGCCGCATTCCTTTCATCCGGATTACCGCAGCGCTGCGGCATGTCTGGGGTGAACTGGGATATAATTTTTCATTAAAGATGCCGGATGGCAGATTTGCCGCTGCCTTGGAAACGCCGGCATCAGGAGGGCTTGCCTCTCCCGTTCCGGCCTGCCGGGCCGGACGGCAATTCAATGAGACAGTGTGGTGCCGGTATGGAAAAAGACTATTCGCTTCCTTTATACGATGATCCCCGCCGCTGGATTAACAGGGCGCGCTCGAAGGGCTGCAGCTGGGATTTCATTGAATTCGCCGGACAGGGTGATGACGCGGGCCTCGGGAAATTCCTCAGCGACAGGATAATCACTGACTACTGGTATGAGCTTGACGGGGATGACTGGCATGAGCTTGTGAGGCTCCAGAAGACATCAGAGGAGAACACCAGGAAAATCTCGGTCATCCGCAGTGACGCCATGATTACGGACCGTGGGGAGGACGGAAGCCTTACGGTTCCGGACGATCCTCATTCCACATGGCAGATTTACAGGCACAGGCTGGCAGAGAAGAAGCACTTCAGACCTGATTCTGTCGCGGAAATCGAAAAATCAACACTCGGAATCCTCAACAGGCTCAGGGCAAGCACTAAACAGGGCGATGCTGTCAAGGGACTTGTCATAGGCAGCGTACAGTCAGGAAAGACGGCTAATATGGCGGGGCTTATGGCCATGGCCGCAGACTGGGGCTGGAACATGTTCATCGTGTTCTCGGGAACAATCGAGAACCTCAGGAAGCAGACGCAGTCAAGGCTGTTCTCGGATCTCAACGCCACCGGCACACTGAGCTGGAGATCAATGGAGCTTCTGTCACGGCAGTCACCTCAGGGTAGCCGCGCGCAGGATCTTCATTTCGAGGCCGGATCAACCGAGAGGTACCTTACGGTATGCCTCAAGAACTCGGCACGCCTGAGAAAGCTGATCCAGTGGCTGCAGGCAGATCCGAACAAACAGAGGCAGATGCGGATCCTGGTAATAGACGACGAGGCGGATCTAGCCGGGGTCAACACCGGCCGGATCCGCGACACCGAAGAGGAGACCGAGAGGAAACGGATCAACTCCCTGATCGTGAATCTTGTCGCAGGCCTTGATGACAAAGGGAAAGAGCCGAAGGCTGACTATGCCGCCATGAACTACATCGGGTACACTGCCACTCCCTATGCCAACATCCTGAACGAGAGCGGCATGAAATCACTTTATCCCCGCAGCTTCATAACCTCGCTCTGCGAGTCC
>Ga0256406_1005388_pt1 | contig 13728 bp, 14 predicted proteins | sample RumenRJG_03DNA_FD_185986 | JGI IMG/M metagenome (GOLD analysis project Ga0256406, IMG submission 185986) | Bovine rumen microbial communities from Lethbridge, Alberta, Canada - RJG_03 | ecosystem: Host-associated > Mammals > Digestive system > Stomach > Rumen | place: Canada: Alberta | collected...
GTGTAAGGAGATTTAATGCCATATTAATGGGTGGTATTAGTCAATTTTATACGTTGAAATATTTTGATTAATTAACACGTATAATCATATAGATACAAGTCAATATGAATAGGACACTACACTAGTTATCTCAATGCTGCAAGTACCGCACCTTCTACTGTCTTTCCAATTCTCCTCAACATTTCGGTTTTCCATTCCGAGAAATTGGAAGAGAAAGGTCACAACTATAGTGCTCGGTATGAAAAGCTCAAGGAAGAGATCATATCAAAGATAGGTTCCGATGGTTTCCCTAATCGCCTTTCACTAGATAATCAAGGCCGATTCTTCGTCGGGTACTATCATCAGATGCAAGACTTTTATCAGCCCAAAGGCAAGACTGCAGAGAATGAAAGTGAGTCGGATAAGTAATAACAACATTAACCATATATAATATGTCAACAGAATTAAAGAATCGATTTGATTTTGTATATCTCTTCGATATACAAGACGGAAATCCGAACGGCGACCCAGACGCTGGTAATATGCCGAGGATTGATCCAGAGACCAGGCAGGGAATCGTTACCGATGTATGCCTAAAGCGCAAAGTACGCAATTATGTACTTGTATCTAAAGACATAGACAATCAACTGGAGAACGGCTATGACATCTTCATCAGAGAGAAAGCTGTGCTTGACAAAATTGTTAACCATGTTTGGGACGACTCTGAAGTAAAGAACGCCAAGAAGGTTGACGAGCAGAAGAAAGCAGCTAAAAAGTTGCTTTGCAGTCAATTTTATGATATACGTGCATTCGGAGCCGTAATTGCGACTTCAGGAAAGACAGACCAAGTTCGTGGCCCTATTCAACTTACTTTCTCCCGTTCAATAGATCCGATAGAGCCTGTTCCGCATTCCATTACGCGTATGGCTGTTACAAAAGAAGATGAGAAAAAGGAACGCACGATGGGTCGCAAGTCCACCGTCCCCTATGGTCTCTATGTCTGCCACGGCTTCGTCTCCGCCAATCTTGCTCATCAGACTGGATTCTCTGAGGAGGACCTTCAGCTCTTCTTCGAAGCACTGAAGAACATGTTCGACGTAGACCGCTCGGCGGCAAGAGGCTTGATGAGTGCACGGAAGCTCATCGTGTTCAAGCATGACAGTCTCTTGGGTGCGGCTCCTGCCAATCAACTCTTCGATCTCGTGCATGTGCAGAAACGCGACGAGACAAAAGTGCCTCGCAGCTTCTCCGACTATGAGGTCACCATTGACACGGAGAAACTGCCTAAGGGCGTGGAGCTGATCGAGGAAATCTAATTTCCTATCAACAACTATGTACGACGAAGAAGATATGCTCATGCTGTCGGGGATACAACATTACATGTTCTGTCCCCGGCAGTGGGGCTTAATTCACATGGAGCAGCTGTGGGACGACAACCGTCTCACGGTTGAAGGCACGCTATTGCATAAGCGTGTGGACGATCCCTTCTATCGGGAGAAGAATGGAGACACCATCACCCTTCGCCGTGTGGCATTGGCCTCTAAACGGTTGGGGCTTTATGGCTACTCTGATGCCATAGAATTGCACGCCGCTACCGACAGAGAAAGCAGTATCATTTACGACAAGTACCCTGGTCTATGGACTCCTTACCCCGTCGAATACAAGCATGGACACCACAAAACGGAGCCTTGCGATGAGGTGCAACTTGCTGCACAGGTAATGTGCCTCGAAGAAATGTACGATATCAGTCTGGACCGTGCCGCACTCTTCTATTGGCAGACAGAGGAGCGTGAGGAAGTGGTCATCAATGAGAGCCTCAGGCAACTCGTCGTGTCCATCTCTCAGGCTATGCATGAAATGATGCAAAAGAGAGCATTGCCCCCGGCTGAACCTGCCAATCATTGCAGGTCATGCTCTTTGAAAGACATTTGCCTGCCTGATATCTCTCATAAAAATGCCAAAACCTACTTAAAACAGAATCTCTATGAGGAAGATGCTTAATACGCTCTATGTGATGACACCTGAGTCATACCTCACCAAGGATGGTGAAGATATCGTCATCTCGGTGAAGCAGCAGGAGACTTTCCGTATACCTATTATTAATATAGAGCAAATCGTCATGTTCAGTTATATGGGAGCAAGTCCTGGAGCGATGAAACTTTGTGCTGACCATGGTGTCTCGCTAACCTTTCTGTCCCCTAATGGCAGGTTCGTCAGTCGCTGTGAGGGACCTGTTCATGGAAATGTGCTGTTAAGAAAAGCGCAATACAAGGCATCAGAGGACAAAAATATAAGCCACAATCTGAACAAGCTCTTCATCAGTGGGAAGATACGCAATTACCAAAGCATTGTTTCCCGGTTTACCAGGGATTATGGCATGACCGATGAACTGCAAGAAACGATACAGAAGTTGAACGAATATAAACGACTTGCCCTGCAATCGGATAATGACGCGTCGTTGCGTGGCATAGAAGGGGAAGCGGCAAGCACTTATTTCGGAATCTTCCCATCATTGATTGTCCAGCAAAAATCAGACTTTCCTTTTCATGGAAGAAACCGTCGCCCTCCCAAGGATGCCGTAAATGCGATGTTGTCTTTTGCTTATACGCTCATCTGTAATGATGTGGTGGCAGCCTTAGACACCGTAGGGCTTGATCCCTATGTAGGATTCTTTCACACTTTGCGGCCTGGTCGACCCTCGCTGGCCTTGGATATGATGGAAGAACTTCGGGCTTATCTTGGCGACCGATTCGTTCTGTCACTGATAAACAGACACCAGGTATCAAAAGTCGATTTCAAGGCCCAAGGGGAAGAGGGCATTATCATGACAGACTCCTGCAGAAGAAAATTTATCCAAGCGTGGCAGAGTAGGAAGCGCGATACCATTACCCATCCTTTTCTTGGAGATAAAATAGAGTTAGGACTTTTGCCATACGCCCAAGCCATGTTGTTGGCACGCTATCTAAGAAATGACATGAATGATTATCCCGTATTTCTGATTAAGTAATATGTTTATACTAATAACTTACGATGTGAATATCACATCGCCTGCAGGGCAGAAGCGGCTTAGACAGGTTGCAAAAGCTTGTCTGGACTATGGCAAGCGCGTACAAAACTCTGTCTTTGAATGCGTGCTGACTGAAGCCCAATTTGTGTTATTAAAAGACAGACTCTCTGAAATAATAAACCTATCAGATGACAGCATTATCTTCTATAAGTTAGGTAACAACTGGAAAAGGCATGTGGAAAGAATTGGCAAGGATAATTCGGTAGATGTAACCGATACTTTGATTCTTTAATGCGTAGATTCCCCATCTTGCCATGTTATTCTTGATGTGGATTTTCTTTTTGCGAACTGTCATCGTTGCACTAATAATCAGGGCCTTCGCAGTAGCTAATATACAGGCAGTTGCACTATTTAGTCCAATAAACCTGAATAACCTCTTTTATTTTTTGTAATGTTCGCAAAAAGCATTAACTTTGTCTTTGATTATTAGCGACTTGTCTAATAAGCTGTCGCGCCCCACGTGGGCGCGTGGATTGAAACTTGAAGACACAGGACATCAAGCTCAACCTCTTGCATGTCGCGCCCCACGTGGGCGCGTGGATTGAAACTATCATTTCCAGTATATAAATCTTTATTTACAGTCGCGCCCCACGTGGGCGCGTGGATTGAAACTTCTTTCTCATCGTGAAGATGTCCGAGGCCTTGGTCGCGCCCCACGTGGGCGCGTGGATTGAAACTTTTAAATTCATTTTTATAATTCATATTTAGATGTCGCGCCCCACGTGGGCGCGTGGATTGAAACACGAACAGCATCAATACCCACTTCAGAACAATTAGTCGCGCCCCACGTGGGCGCGTGGATTGAAACTAAATATTTATTAATGTTATTTTTGGTACATTAAGTCGCGCCCCACGTGGGCGCGTGGATTGAAACTATGAAAAGGCAAGCAGGAACAATTACTCGCGGGTCGCGCCCCACGTGGGCGCGTGGATTGAAACACAAATTCGATTTACGGCTTTGTGATCTCTATAAGTCGCGCCCCACGTGGGCGCGTGGATTGAAACTTTGAAACGGCGCCTTATAAGGGCGCCGCACGGAAGTCGCGCCCCACGTGGGCGCGTGGATTGAAACTTAAAAAGACGGGGACTATGACATTCGATAAAGGTCGCGCCCCACGTGGGCGCGTGGATTGAAACTTACGAAATACGTGAGTACGATATACACGTACCGGTCGCGCCCCACGTGGGCGCGTGGATTGAAACACAATGCACCCTCTGCGCAAATAGAGAGAGAGTGTCGCGCCCCACGTGGGCGCGTGGATTGAAACAGCAATACGCCCCAGCTTTCCGCGATGCCGGTAGTCGCGCCCCACGTGGGCGCGTGGATTGAAACAAGCACTTATGGTAGTTGTACACCCCTGCGTCGTGTCGCGCCCCACGTGGGCGCGTGGATTGAAACATTTACGGGTTCCTCTATCCGTTGGAGCTGATGATGTCGCGCCCCACGTGGGCGCGTGGATTGAAACCTTTTCTTTGCCGCCGCCGGATCCGCTGTCAGTGGTCGCGCCCCACGTGGGCGCGTGGATTGAAACACGATAACGGTAGAATCTAATAGGAGGGCAAAAGTCGCGCCCCACGTGGGCGCGTGGATTGAAACTGTTGTTCAGCTGGCCACAGCAGCAGGAGGATTTTGTCGCGCCCCACGTGGGCGCGTGGATTGAAACGGCTGTTCGGGCAGCGGCGAGGGCTCTCCTCCGTCGCGCCCCACGTGGGCGCGTGGATTGAAACCTGCAGAGAACAAGAAAGATGCCGTCATGAAGCGTCGCGCCCCACGTGGGCGCGTGGATTGAAACAAAGATGATGTTGTAGATGAAAGGTGACATGAGGTCGCGCCCCACGTGGGCGCGTGGATTGAAACTCTTCAACGCCTAAGAACGTTTTGAGGAAAGAAAGTCGCGCCCCACGTGGGCGCGTGGATTGAAACATGCAGAGAACAAGAAAGAGGCCGTCCAGAAGCTGTCGCGCCCCACGTGGGCGCGTGGATTGAAACTTAATGACGGGGACTATGACATTCGATAAAGCTACGTCGCGCCCCACGTGGGCGCGTGGATTGAAACTTTACATTTAAAGGAGTAGATGACAAAGGCGAATGTCGCGCCCCACGTGGGCGCGTGGATTGAAACACTACTGTGCTAAGATAACTCTGTTTTTGCTCCAGTCGCGCCCCACGTGGGCGCGTGGATTGAAACCAGATGGCTCTTCAAGAACTCGTTCCCGCAGCGGTCGCGCCCCACGTGGGCGCGTGGATTGAAACACCTGCACTAAATCCCCTAAAATCCCCTAACATCTGTCGCGCCCCACGTGGGCGCGTGGATTGAAACACACAGATTGGCTTCCAGGTGGAACGTCAGGGGTGTCGCGCCCCACGTGGGCGCGTGGATTGAAACATTTACAACAACGGAGGGATGATGCGTATAAAAGGGTCGCGCCCCACGTGGGCGCGTGGATTGAAACAAGCCCGGACATCCTCATGCTCGCCCAGATGCTGTCGCGCCCCACGTGGGCGCGTGGATTGAAACTATCCCGCTCATCTTGGCAAGCTCCAAAATGACGTCGCGCCCCACGTGGGCGCGTGGATTGAAACGACAATATCAAGGAAGGATGGAACGACATCAGCGGGTCGCGCCCCACGTGGGCGCGTGGATTGAAACTGTTTTACTTAGCGGCCAAAACTCCCCCGCAGGTGTCGCGCCCCACGTGGGCGCGTGGATTGAAACACGATTTGAGAAGCCGCAAGACATCGAAAGATACGTCGCGCCCCACGTGGGCGCGTGGATTGAAACATACAGGGAAGGCATCCGGGGTGCCAGCTTCGTGTCGCGCCCCACGTGGGCGCGTGGATTGAAACGCTGCGCTCGCCTCTGCGCCTTTCGGGGTCTCCTGTCGCGCCCCACGTGGGCGCGTGGATTGAAACCTCCAGGCTGGGTGCCGCTGCCAGTGCCCGTGCCGTCGCGCCCCACGTGGGCGCGTGGATTGAAACATCATCATCGTCAGAATTGCCAGACGGTTTTTTGCGTCGCGCCCCACGTGGGCGCGTGGATTGAAACATCCGAGTCGGTGAGGGTATTACCGGAATCATCGTCGCGCCCCACGTGGGCGCGTGGATTGAAACATCATGGTGGTGTAGTCCATGCTGCCCTCGGTGCGTCGCGCCCCACGTGGGCGCGTGGATTGAAACTTCGGGCTCCAGATGTTAGTCCTCGCGCCTCACGGTCGCGCCCCACGTGGGCGCGTGGATTGAAACAAGTAGCCCAGCAGCCCGACGACAGAATCCTCCGTCGCGCCCCACGTGGGCGCGTGGATTGAAACACCTTGCGCCTGACATTGTGGGCAGTGAGCAACGGTCGCGCCCCACGTGGGCGCGTGGATTGAAACTCGAATTAAGATTGATTTTGATGGCAACTTGAAGTCGCGCCCCACGTGGGCGCGTGGATTGAAACTCGAATTAAGATTGATTTTGATGGCAACTTGAAAGTCGCGCCCCACGTGGGCGCGTGGATTGAAACCTCGCTATAAAAGTTAATCGCTTTTCGCTCATTTGTCGCGCCCCACGTGGGCGCGTGGATTGAAACATCGCGCCAATAATGTAACGTTTCGGGGTCTCCTGTCGCGCCCCACGTGGGCGCGTGGATTGAAACACGCTCGCCGATGCAAACCCACCGGCCATTAATGTCGCGCCCCACGTGGGCGCGTGGATTGAAACTCTGTGGGCTCTCCTCATTTTCAATCAGTTACGTCGCGCCCCACGTGGGCGCGTGGATTGAAACCCGAAACATATCTACTTCGAGGTCAGCGACGGCAGTCGCGCCCCACGTGGGCGCGTGGATTGAAACTTTGGGGTGGGGCTTCGCTGCGCTCGCCGCTGGGTCGCGCCCCACGTGGGCGCGTGGATTGAAACTCGCTTCCCCCTCGCCCCGCTTCGCGTCCCCGGCGTCGCGCCCCACGTGGGCGCGTGGATTGAAACATCGACCCATCGTTGCCCGCGCTCCATCAAGGTAGTCGCGCCCCACGTGGGCGCGTGGATTGAAACACGCCCGTACTGATAAATATCGACGCGCTGCCAGTCGCGCCCCACGTGGGCGCGTGGATTGAAACTACCAACCGGCCAAAACCGCCCCACAGGTAAACAAGTCGCGCCCCACGTGGGCGCGTGGATTGAAACTTCCACACGCCCTCACCGAGCCGGATGACCGTCGTCGCGCCCCACGTGGGCGCGTGGATTGAAACTGGCTCGGTAGCTGGTCAATAGCTTTGCCCAGCGTGTCGCGCCCCACGTGGGCGCGTGGATTGAAACCTCTATGAATGGGAAGAGATCCGTCTCGACACTGTCGCGCCCCACGTGGGCGCGTGGATTGAAACATGTACTCGCTCACGCACATCCGCATGATGGCAGGGTCGCGCCCCACGTGGGCGCGTGGATTGAAACTACCTACCGCGAAAAAGGTTGACAGGGGTTAACGTCGCGCCCCACGTGGGCGCGTGGATTGAAACGTTCCTGGCTTGAGTTGCAACGATGGGATCTGTTGTCGCGCCCCACGTGGGCGCGTGGATTGAAACCTCTATCCGTTGGGGCTGATGATTATCCTTATTGGTCGCGCCCCACGTGGGCGCGTGGATTGAAACTTTTTCCACTCAATGTCCTTTAGGATCTTGATAAGTCGCGCCCCACGTGGGCGCGTGGATTGAAACTCGATTTTGAAAGTCTTGGGCTTCTTGCTCATGTTGTCGCGCCCCACGTGGGCGCGTGGATTGAAACGGGCTGTTCGGGCTGTTCGGCTGTTCGGGCTGTTCGTCGCGCCCCACGTGGGCGCGTGGATTGAAACCAAGGTACGGGTGCATTGAAGTAGGCATTAAATTGTCGCGCCCCACGTGGGCGCGTGGATTGAAACATCAAGTGTTGGTACAGTTTGCTATGCCTGGTCGTCGCGCCCCACGTGGGCGCGTGGATTGAAACAGCCCTACCGCATCACGGTCAAGCGGACAAGCCATGTCGCGCCCCACGTGGGCGCGTGGATTGAAACTTACTGTAATCGTATGTGTTCGACCCGTGGCAGGGTCGCGCCCCACGTGGGCGCGTGGATTGAAACATGAAGAAAATATTTAAAGTAGTGAATTCTCTTTGTCGCGCCCCACGTGGGCGCGTGGATTGAAACTTTACAAACGCAAAAAATCACAGAAAGTGCCCCGGTCGCGCCCCACGTGGGCGCGTGGATTGAAACGTGTCCAGTGTGGCACCATCACCCCTACTGGCCAGTCGCGCCCCACGTGGGCGCGTGGATTGAAACACTTTGAGATCGAAGCGCCTAAGTGCGATCTCGGTCGCGCCCCACGTGGGCGCGTGGATTGAAACCTTGCCTCCAGTTTGTCGAGGCGGCGGGCGAGGTCGCGCCCCACGTGGGCGCGTGGATTGAAACCGAGTCCCTCGAAGGAGTTGTCGGCCAGGAATAGTCGCGCCCCACGTGGGCGCGTGGATTGAAACTCTCTGATGATTACATGACCGGCATCCCCACGCTGTCGCGCCCCACGTGGGCGCGTGGATTGAAACTCCATTTTTAAGAATCTGATCCGCCGACGTGAGGTCGCGCCCCACGTGGGCGCGTGGATTGAAACTCTCTGATGATTACATGACCGGCATCCCCACGCTGTCGCGCCCCACGTGGGCGCGTGGATTGAAACATCAAGGCATTAAAGGGTAGTGCTGCCATCTCCAAGTCGCGCCCCACGTGGGCGCGTGGATTGAAACATGGGGTTATCGAAATCGCTAAAGAAAACTTTCCACGTCGCGCCCCACGTGGGCGCGTGGATTGAAACATTACAGAGGAGTGCCCGGTAAAGAGCGGAACAAGGTCGCGCCCCACGTGGGCGCGTGGATTGAAACACTTCGAGGCTGACGACGTGCCCGACCTGCCGGGTCGCGCCCCACGTGGGCGCGTGGATTGAAACGGTGTACGCTCCATATGAACCCACGGCCATCCAACGTCGCGCCCCACGTGGGCGCGTGGATTGAAACTGTGATGCGGGGCTCTGACTGCTAAGGCGGTCAGTCGCGCCCCACGTGGGCGCGTGGATTGAAACGGCATGATCTCACCCGACTGGCTCAAGCGGTACGTCGCGCCCCACGTGGGCGCGTGGATTGAAACCAGAACAAGGAGAAGACCACGGATGACACCTACGTCGCGCCCCACGTGGGCGCGTGGATTGAAACAACTTGCACGTGGCCCTACCGAGCGTCACGTTTGTGTCGCGCCCCACGTGGGCGCGTGGATTGAAACATGGGGTTATCGAAATCGCTAAAGAAAACTTTGTCGCGCCCCACGTGGGCGCGTGGATTGAAACCTCTTCGAGTTCAAGGGCGTGGGCTTTTCTCCAGTCGCGCCCCACGTGGGCGCGTGGATTGAAACCATTCCTCCGGGCTTATCGAAAAAACACCTACCGGTCGCGCCCCACGTGGGCGCGTGGATTGAAACCTCGCCCGCCCCGCCGTCTGCTTCGTCCGCTCCGGTCGCGCCCCACGTGGGCGCGTGGATTGAAACATGTTGATGCACAACGGCATGGTCGACCTATCGAGTCGCGCCCCACGTGGGCGCGTGGATTGAAACCTTGCTATCTTATCAAACAGCACGGCCCGGTTGGTCGCGCCCCACGTGGGCGCGTGGATTGAAACGAGGCTTGTTTCTTCGTCCGTCGTGCCTGGTACGTCGCGCCCCACGTGGGCGCGTGGATTGAAACCCCTGGGACACCGACGACGATGGTGAGTCCCCCGTCGCGCCCCACGTGGGCGCGTGGATTGAAACTCCCCAGCTGTCATCTATCCCTATCGCCATCCCTGTCGCGCCCCACGTGGGCGCGTGGATTGAAACCATATTCCTTCAAGCGGTAGAGCATGGAGAGGTGTCGCGCCCCACGTGGGCGCGTGGATTGAAACCGGTGTGACCATTCAGACCGGCGTCACCGGTAACGAGGTCGCGCCCCACGTGGGCGCGTGGATTGAAACGGTTAACCCCGCAAAACATTTTGGCCGCATGTTAGTCGCGCCCCACGTGGGCGCGTGGATTGAAACTTGCTCGCATTGGAAAACTGGTAGATGTCCTGGGTCGCGCCCCACGTGGGCGCGTGGATTGAAACATAATAGTAAGTATTAATGTTGTTTTAAAAGAATTGGTCGCGCCCCACGTGGGCGCGTGGATTGAAACTTAATGACGGGGACTATGACATTCGATAAGGCAAGTCGCGCCCCACGTGGGCGCGTGGATTGAAACCTCTATCCGCTGGGGCTGTTGGTTGTCCTTATTGTCGCGCCCCACGTGGGCGCGTGGATTGAAACCCTCTACCGGTTTCCTGACCACGGCCTTGGGTGCGTCGCGCCCCACGTGGGCGCGTGGATTGAAACACTCACGGAATTTGCCGCTACGATCTCGAGGTTGGTCGCGCCCCACGTGGGCGCGTGGATTGAAACTTCTTTTTCCCCTATCCCTATAGGGATAGGGGGGTCGCGCCCCACGTGGGCGCGTGGATTGAAACTCGCCAACGACCCAAGAGGGTCGGATTTCGGAGTCGCGCCCCACGTGGGCGCGTGGATTGAAACTATTGATTTAGATATTGCGATTTTGTATTCTTGTCGCGCCCCACGTGGGCGCGTGGATTGAAACTCTGCAGGAATGTGGATGGCACATTGCTTGCCCGTCGCGCCCCACGTGGGCGCGTGGATTGAAACCGATTATTACCCCTCCCCCTAATAAAAATCATAGTCGCGCCCCACGTGGGCGCGTGGATTGAAACTCGCTGCGTTTCAGCGCATTAGCGAATCCTTTTTGTCGCGCCCCACGTGGGCGCGTGGATTGAAACCACAATGTTGATGGTAGCGTGAGGCGCAAGGCTGTCGCGCCCCACGTGGGCGCGTGGATTGAAACTGTTGTTGAACCTCCGAGTGGATCAGCACCCCAGGTCGCGCCCCACGTGGGCGCGTGGATTGAAACTTAAAAGACGGGGACTATGACGTTTGATAAAGCGTCGCGCCCCACGTGGGCGCGTGGATTGAAACCCGAAACATATCTACTTTGAGGTCAGCGACGGCAGTCGCGCCCCACGTGGGCGCGTGGATTGAAACTTATATAAGAATAAATGGGTATGAGGGCAAAGACGTCGCGCCCCACGTGGGCGCGTGGATTGAAACATCGCTCCCGATCTTCGCCTTGGCATCGCCCACGTCGCGCCCCACGTGGGCGCGTGGATTGAAACTTTTCGTCTCCTTTGGTCATCTGCCTGACGAGGTCGCGCCCCACGTGGGCGCGTGGATTGAAACAGTCGCAACTCCTTCCACCGCTTCGAGTTCATCAAGGTCGCGCCCCACGTGGGCGCGTGGATTGAAACATGGCACGGCCATCCCGCTCCCGGACGCCCAGGGTCGCGCCCCACGTGGGCGCGTGGATTGAAACTTGGCCGTTGGAAGTTTCGATGAGAGGATGAGCGGTCGCGCCCCACGTGGGCGCGTGGATTGAAACTTGTCACCGCTGGTGGCATCGAAGGAGAAATCGGTCGCGCCCCACGTGGGCGCGTGGATTGAAACCTACCTCTGCAAAAACGGGAGTTACAACCCGTTGTCGCGCCCCACGTGGGCGCGTGGATTGAAACCTCGCCTCTTGCGGGATGATCCCAAGCAGCGGGGTCGCGCCCCACGTGGGCGCGTGGATTGAAACCTTCGTCATCGTTGGATGGCCGGGGGTTCATGTGTCGCGCCCCACGTGGGCGCGTGGATTGAAACATCCCGCAACCTTGCGAAGTGCTCGTTGCGCTTGTCGCGCCCCACGTGGGCGCGTGGATTGAAACTCGGCATTACTCACCAACATGGTGATCAGCTGGGTCGCGCCCCACGTGGGCGCGTGGATTGAAACTTCTGTGCGACGTGAACCGTACAAGAAGTAGCAGTCGCGCCCCACGTGGGCGCGTGGATTGAAACCATCTGCTTAGCGATCTCCCGGCTCACGGCCTCGTCGCGCCCCACGTGGGCGCGTGGATTGAAACACGCTGGTCTGCGTATAGGCGGGATCCATCGCAAGTCGCGCCCCACGTGGGCGCGTGGATTGAAACAGAACGGACTTGATTGAAAAATATTGTTTACCGGTCGCGCCCCACGTGGGCGCGTGGATTGAAACTTAACACTGACCTATAACAAATAGGCGCGCCACCGTCGCGCCCCACGTGGGCGCGTGGATTGAAACTTGTGCTGTTGTTTTTGCGGCTGTCGCCTATCGGGTCGCGCCCCACGTGGGCGCGTGGATTGAAACTTATAGTGATAGTTTTGTTACGTCCTGTTGCGGGGTCGCGCCCCACGTGGGCGCGTGGATTGAAACGGCTGGTCGGGCTCGAGGGCCGCAAAACGGCCGCGTCGCGCCCCACGTGGGCGCGTGGATTGAAACCGTACGCCCATCCCCTTGCTTGCGGTGGATCTGCGTCGCGCCCCACGTGGGCGCGTGGATTGAAACTGGAGCCAGCCCGGCAAAAATTTGGTCATCCGCTGTCGCGCCCCACGTGGGCGCGTGGATTGAAACAGAGTTGGCTGACACCACAGAAACACGGGCGTAGTCGCGCCCCACGTGGGCGCGTGGATTGAAACAGCTGTTCGGGCTCCATCAGCGAGGGCGAGGGCAGCGTCGCGCCCCACGTGGGCGCGTGGATTGAAACTCGAATTATGATTGATTTTCAGGGCAACTTGAAGTCGCGCCCCACGTGGGCGCGTGGATTGAAACTTTTTGCGGCTGTCGCCTGTCGGCGGCAGCGGCTGGTCGCGCCCCACGTGGGCGCGTGGATTGAAACGGCTGGTCGGGCTCCATCAGCGAGGGCAGCAAAGTCGCGCCCCACGTGGGCGCGTGGATTGAAACCTCTACAATATCATCATGGAGGAGGGCAGCGGAAGTCGCGCCCCACGTGGGCGCGTGGATTGAAACTTCCTTCCATCCCGTCGCTGACCTCAAACACCATGGTCGCGCCCCACGTGGGCGCGTGGATTGAAACACCACGATGGTGCGCTTTGGTTGTCCGTACACCCTGTCGCGCCCCACGTGGGCGCGTGGATTGAAACGATGAAGCATACCCTCAGCTATGGCATTAGGAGGTCGCACCCCACGTGGGCGCGTGGATTGAAACTATCTCTGCCAAAGTGGCTCGTACAATCAGATGGTCGCGCCCCACGTGGGCGCGTGGATTGAGGCTGTGTCAAAAGTCCATTTTGAGCCATCTCGAATTTAACACATTAAAGCCCGAGCTTGTGAAAGTTCGGGCTTTGTTATGTCCCCCAATAAATATAATTTTGGGTATTGAATTTAAGCTATGGCAAAGGTACAATTTAAAACTTACACCCTCAACGAAATTGTTCTCTTTCCTTCCAATCTTGGAGAAAAAATGCCCAAGGATCATCCAGTCCGCCTCCTGAGCAGGATAGTGGACGGGCTCGACTTGACCGAGCTCATCCGCACATACAAGTCCGGCGGCACAACTCCGTTCCATCCCCGTATGTTGCTCAAGGTGGTGTTCTATGCTTACATGAACAACATATACTCCTGCCGCAAGATAGAGGACGCAATGAACTGAAACATCCAGTACATGTGGCTCAGCGGCAACCAGCACCCTTCCTTCTCGACAATCAACCGCTTCCGGTCAGAGCACATGAAGGACTGCGTGAACAG
>Ga0256406_1005392_pt1 | contig 13722 bp, 13 predicted proteins | sample RumenRJG_03DNA_FD_185986 | JGI IMG/M metagenome (GOLD analysis project Ga0256406, IMG submission 185986) | Bovine rumen microbial communities from Lethbridge, Alberta, Canada - RJG_03 | ecosystem: Host-associated > Mammals > Digestive system > Stomach > Rumen | place: Canada: Alberta | collected...
GACCGATGATGAGATAGAGCAGCTGTTCAACTTCTAAAATTTAATGCGAACTTTTGCCGTCCCATTAGCCAATATCCATTAGCATCAACAGCAAAAAGTTCGCATTAAATAAAAGTTCGCATAACACTCCACCGCACGTGCGGTTCCGCATACGGCGGTTCCTCGTTAGGGTAGCCACTTGACATACTCGTCATATAGGAACGTATAACCAGCCTTGCGCAAGTTTACGTTTGATGCAGCCATGTGCATTATCATTGTCCATGCGCCTCTCCAGTAGCTCTTAACATAACACCACCGACGTGCGTTATACATGTTTATTCCGCATTTAATAAGGTTCTTGATTCGCGTCTTGAGAAATATCATCGAATCGTCGGCATAACGGACAAACGGAAGTCCTCTGCGCTCGAGCTCCTTGTCCAGTTCATTAAGCATCACGTTGCTCAACAACGGACTCAGCGGACCACCTTGCGGTGTTCCTTCCTCGCTGCGTACGAACAAGCCGTTTACCATTACGCCACTCCGAAGATACTTGTGTATAAGCGAAACACCCTCCCGCCCTGGATTGTCCGGGAGAGAACTTCTATGAGCTTGCTATGGCTGACCGTATCAAAGAAGCGCTCCAAATCCAGGTCGACTACGTACTTGTAGCCGTCCGTGATTATGGACTGCGCCTTTTTCAACGTATCATGACAGCCACACCTCGGACGGAAGCCGAATCTGTTCCTGCTGAACTGTTTCTCATAGATGGGAGTCAGAACTTGGTTGATGGCTTGTTGCACCATACGGTCTACCACGGTGGGTATCCCTAAAAGGTGTTTCTTGACATTATCCTTGGGTATCTCTACCCGTCTGACGGGATTCGGACGGTAGCTGCCGTCCATGAGGCACTTTATCAGAGTGTCCATGTTGGCTCTCAGCCACGGAAGCAACTGCTCGCATGACATGTCGCGGCGTCAGCTGTTTTTCCGGTTTTCCTTGCCGTGATGCAAGCCTGAGGAACGAAGGCTGTTTCTTTCTGGTGCCGGCGGGCCGAAGCTTGCTTCGAAGCACGACGGTACCAGAAAGAAACAGAGGGCGCAGCCCTTGCATCACGGCAAGGGTTTTTCTTGTTTTTGTTGGAATTGAATACCTTTATTCGTGAATAGTTGCCGTATCCTTTGCGTCCTTTGCGGCTTGGCGAGAGGAAATAATCACGACAAGGGTTTTTATTGTTTTTGTCGGAATTGAATACCTTTATTCGTGAATAGTTGCCGTATCCTTTGCGTCCTTTGCGGCTTGGCGAGAGGAAATAATCACGACAAGGGTTTTTATTGTTTTTGTCGGAATTGAATACCTTTATTCGTGAATAGTTGCCGTATCCTTTGCGTCCTTTGCGACTTGGCGAGAGGGAATAATCACGGCAAGGGTTTTGCTTGTTTTTGTTGGAATTGAATACATGTTCTTCGTGATTCGTTGCGCGCAGTCTTTGCGTCCTTTGCGGCTTGGCGAGAGGAAATAATCACGGCAAGGGTTTTGCTTGTTTTTGTTGGAAAGTAATACGCGTTGTCCGTGATTAGCTATCATAGCCTTTGCGCTCTTTGTGGGAGGAAATCACCCACGTGGCAGTAGGATGGTGTTAACCCCACCCTACTGGCTGAATGCAGCAACATGTTAATTATCAATACATTATCACAGAATCCAGCAATCCATGCCATCGACTATCCGACTGGAAAAAGGGAAAGGCGGCACAAGACGCATGCCTTGTGCCGCCGGTAGGGCTAATTCCCGAACGTAGACATCCCACGGGGAATCTCCGCGCAGACGGATTACTCTGCTCCGAGACTAAAACCCGAACTTGCTGCTATCGGACAATTACACGAAGACGGACTGACCAGAGACTAAATCCCAAACTTGCTGCTATCGAACGACTCCACGCCGAGGGTTCCGAGAATCGAGGCAATGATAGTGGCGAGAATCTTGAGGATATTCACCCAGTCGTTACGTTTCAGTGATCTCATAGTATTACACCTCCTTTCCTTTTTATTAAAGTTGAAAGCTTACTCATAGTATTAAAACTCAAATTATCAAGGTTATTTCTGCGTGCGAGTTCTCTCACGCCGAGGTTCACCTAATTCTTCCCCTCACGCAAATTAATTCGTGATTTTCCCCCGCAGATAACGCTGATTCCATAACGGACATAAACGATGGCCGTTTGCAGGGTGCGGCCCCGTGGCGGTCATCGGTAGACGGGCAAGCGGCACAGGGCTGTTGCAGGGTGCGGATAGGCAGGGTTAGGGGCCTCCCAAAATAAAAAATCAGAGATTCGGTCTTGCGACCGACCGGACGGCCCCTAACCCTACCTATCCGCCCCTGCAAAGGGATCATTAACGCTCGTCCATTGTTACACTGAGGTTTCTGATACAATGGCCACCGACGAAAGCCATACATAAACTCTCGCCGGTGGCTGCCCACCGACTACGTCCTGCTCGGGGAGCTGTAGCCGGTGGGAGGAGTCGGTCAGACGCCCTCCTGCGGGCTGGTGCCCTTACCACTGTCGCCGGCGTCGCTCTTGCCGCTGTCGTCGGTAGCGGGCTTGTCGCCGGCATCGCTCTTGCCGCTGTCGGCATCGTCGGCGAGGCCCTCATAGTTGATGAGCTCCTTGACACGGGTGCCGGTGAGGAAGGTGCGGGTGCGGGTGCCGTTGGCCGAGATCTTCAGCTCGGGCTGGAAGAGGACATGGGCACCGGTGATGTTAGCCACCGAGAACTTGTCGCGCGACGGAGCACCACTCGAGGTGATACCTATCTTGAAGGTTCCGAAGCCGGGGAGCTTCACACGGTGACTGGACTGGAGGGAGCGGGTGATCTCGCCTACGAGGGCCTTGATGACGGCGAGGACATCAGCCTCGTTGACGGTGCACTTCTCCATGATTGACTTGGCAAGGGTCTCGGTGGTGTCGGTGTCGATCATTGCCGCACGAGCGTACCAGTTGCCCTTGTTCGGATTGTGAGGATTGTTGTTCTGATAAACCTTGTAATAAACTGCCATAATTGTAATGTACTTCTCCAGAGGAAAATTCATCTTTTTGTCGCCGGATGGCACCGGCAAACGTCTCTTTCCCAATGGTCTTTTACGAAGCATAGCTATTAAAATGAATAATTAAAAAAATAATAAGTTATTAAGATATGTAATTACATACGTTTATATATATTTATATCTTCATATATATCACGATATGTATACCGTGTTTTTATAGTACTGATTATTAGGTACTTACACTAACGTGGACTATATCGTCTCGTGGCGGTTAGGGCGGTGGACGGCATGACTGACGTGCAGCCAGCGCGGATAGTCTTTCTCTTCGCGGGCGATGGGCTCACGGATGAGCTGGTCGAAATCGGTGTTGTCGCGGATAAACTCGAAGTACTTCTTAGCCTTCTCACGCGAGGGGATGTAGATGTCGGCAGCCTCACCACGGAGGTGTTGCGAGTACGGCGACCCACCGACGAGGCGGTTGACTTCCCGACAGCGGTATCCGCTGGTGATGATGATGCGACCGTAGCGCAGACGGAGGGGTTCGAGGACGGCGCGACAGAGGAAGCGGAGGTTCTCGACGACCTCCGGTGTCGGCGTGTTGTCGATGCCGAAGCGGAGGGCGGTGCCTGAACTGACCATCTCATGAAGAGTGAAGTGGTCGGAGAGATGAATGGTAAGGTCGTTAGTTAAGACGAGATTCTTTGTGTGTTTCATGATAATTAAAATGGTGTCTGTTCGTTTACAGTTGCAAAGGTACAACATTTTCGAGGCGATTCCAAATTTCAGGGGGGTAGTTCGGGGTATAGAAAGAGGGGTAGAACGAGGTATATACGCAAGTAGTTAAGAATCAAATGGTTGGAAAGGCAGAATGACGGAGGAAAAGAGGTAAGATAGCGGAGAAGGGGGGAATGAGGATGGGAACAGAGATCATCAACCGACAAGCGGCACAGGGCACGGGTAGGTAGTGTTAGGAGCCGTCGACAAACCAACGGAGATAAACGATGGACGTTTGCAGGGTGCGGCACGCGAATAAATAGTAAGCAGCACAGTGCGGTTGCAGGGTGCGGATAGGCAGGGTTAGGGGGCGTCCGAAAAAAAAATACAGAAATTCTTGTCAACCAAAATAATATAGTGAATTAAGATCTTGGTCCGAGAAACTTATCTCCATTTAAGTGAATCATATGGTCTGGCATTTCCGCTATCCACACTTCTGTTTCCCACGCTATTTGCTCAGAGAATCGTTTATATTTCTTAAAGTCAAGAAACGCTGTGACAAAGATTTTTCCACATTTTACTTGCTGTGTCATTCTTTGGATGTCTATTATCCGCTCAGGGCTCATTGGTCCAACAGAATCCACAGCCTCTATAAAATATAGCCAGTCCTTGTCAGGCCGATAGAGCACAACGTCTGGCATCTTATCGTGAAGAGTTATGTCAAATCCCAATTCTTCCATTTTCTTCACTGATCTTACCAAGTCTTTGTGAGTTGTGTCACCCAAATAAAGGCATTCTGAATTCGGAGCAAAGCGAGGTGCAAATTCTTCTAAGATTGCCTTTTGTAGCTGGTTATGACTGCCAGGTGAAAGACTATAATCCTTGTCGTTAATTTTTATGGGCAACATGGGCATAGCCTTCTTTGATTTATATTTGTTTTTTAAGCTCTCATGATTTGTTAAGAAATCCTTGAGTGCCTTTTTGTAACCCCTTTTCCCATTCTTCTTTAATACAGATAGAAATTCTGACGTAAGTCGGTAACGGTAGTTAGGGCTATTAGTAGCCAATCCATTGTCTTCAATCAATGCAGCATTACGGAAGTGATGTAAAGCTTGCTTTCGGAATGTCTCACGAGAGTTCTCAGCATAGCTGGATGCATAATTGGTATTTACAAACTGTATAATATCATGGATGCGAATCCAGTTATTGGAAGCGTTAGCTAATGTATCTTGCTTCTTTATATCGCAGAGTGCCAGTAAAGTGAGTGCACATAAATTGCTTTGTTGCTTCTCTGGCATGCCAATTTCTGACAATATCTTTCTCGCTGTTTCTATTTGATCCATGCTGATAATATTTTGTCGCACATTTCTGTAGATAGTTCTTTGCCTTTTAGCATCTTCCCCATTTCTGCTATGGTGTGCTTGTCGGGTACAGGCATCATGTTTATTTCTGTCGAGTTGACCTGTGTCGAGCCATTAAGGATCCTATAATAGAGATCATATATAGAAGAGTTTAACAAGCAATAGACGCCTAATGCTTCTTCTTCCTCCTGACAAAGAATGTAATTTATCTTATTTTGTGTGCTGATATATTTATAATTAGGGTACTCCCTTTTAAGATATATACCACATTGCAGTCTTCTACGCTCTTCTTTGGCCGTGAGTCTTTTAACGAATACATAGTTAGCGTTCTCTTGCAATAGGGCTTTGTTTTCGGTACAGATATATTCGTTCTCTTTCCCAACAGGCCAAATGATTTTACCATTTTTGATATGCTGAGAGTAGAGTAAAGGGTAAGTGTTAGGAGAGTCCGGCTCGTTTCTCAGTACCTCACGCGTGCGAAAGTCGACCACTAAGCCCGTCTTCATGCGCAGACCGTCAGCTACAAGAGTATGATCCAATGTCTTCAGCGAGTCAAGGCATCTAATTTCTTTTTTGTTTGTTACCAGATATACATAGTTATTATTAGATACGATTGTATCATAAGGAACAGAGATTGAAGAAATATTATTAAAGTCAGAAGTCTCAGAGAATGTCATCTTAATTGAGCGAGGCCTCTGTTTAGTCTTTCTAATCTTTATAATCATTGTCTCCTGTAAGACTGACTCTCCGTTGAAAACTTTGTCACGACTGCCAAAGAGATGGATGTGCTCAATTACAGTACGTGCGAATAGCCACTTGCGAAAACGCTCAAAATAGGCTCCTGATGTCCATGAACGTGGAATAATGTAAACCAGTTGTCCTTCTTCTTTCAACTGTTGTATGCTCATGGCCATAAAAAGAAAATAAAGATTTGGCGCTCCATGACAAACCTCTTTCATATGCTGGGCCTCAGATGCTTCTATAGGTATCTTCTTATAAGGAGGATTACCGATCACTAAGTCGTATTTAGCCTCTTCTTGGAAGAAACCGCCGAAAGGTTGGCATGTTAGGAAGTTCTCTGCTATAACTCTATACTCAAATTGCTTAACGTTATTAGCGATTTCTTCTAAGTTGCCGTAAAGTACGGGCAATACGTTAGAGTCGTTCTCATAGCAAGTAACGCAAATCTTACCCTTGAATCCGAGAGCAAGAAGTTGATCAACCATGGCAGAAGTCAGTATGCCTGTACCTGCCCCTGCGTCAAGGATGTTTAAACATTCCTTTTCCAAATTAACATTGAAGAGCTTGGACATAAACATTGCGCCAGTTCCCATCGTGAAGAACTGACCATAGGCCTTGCGTTCCGACTTCGGTCGAGAATTCACATAGGCTCTTGTTGTTTGCAATGTATGTTCTAAAAATACCATCGTGATGCAAATTTAGATAATATTTTTGGATTATCCAATAAATAATACAAATATTTCATTTGAATGCGGTCGGCCCTTTCATTTCAATTTTGACTTAAATGACATAATTATTACTCAGGCTTCACTTTTCCACAGAACAGGCATTATACTGTGGGCGTATGCAGTTCGCAGGTGGGCAGAATTAGGGCCGGCCACAAACCAACGGGCAAGCGGCACAGGGCGGTTGCAGGGTGCACTGTGCAGCTCAATTGGGCGCAGGCTGGCACGTCAATTCAGTAGGTGTTGAGTGTGGCCTCATCCTATTGCCACGAAAGAATTATACCTCTGCCACTTCCAGCCCTGGCGGGGCTGAATGGTCAATAATCCCGGACAATCCCCGATTTATAGGACAGGGCATATCACACAGTGTGGATAGTCCTGGCTCATTAAACACACTATCCATCATCCTGCAACAATACAGGACGATGGATAGAATATGAGTAAAAAGAAACTTTATATGATTATTTGCATACGGCTCTGACAGGACATCCATAGTACCTGCTTCCGGTCATGATACTTGATGAATAATCCTTATAGCCCATGAACTCATAGGCAGTTCCGTCGTCATCACCTTGAGGCATGTTTGATGTCCAGTAGTAGAAGCTTTTGGTGGGGCCACTTGTATAGTCCTTGCATTTCATGCCAGCTGCGGGAAGGAAGATGGAATTGTTGTTAGTTGCTGTAATTAGGTATCCGGGACTGATACTTACAAAATATTTGACTTGTTTTTTCAAATGGACATTGATAATTCTCCTCTGTCTGCACACTGCTACGTAATTTCGAATGTAATACAATGATGAAGAGATTGTCGGAGTAGATCACGTTACCAACACGTTGGTAATCAATGTGTTGCACACATTTATAGTAGAGGTGGGGTTTATCTCCACCCTACCAGCTGCGTGAAAGAATCAAGGTAGATACCCCGCAGCGACGGACGGCCTTTATAACCAGCCCGGCAAAGGGATCATTAACGCGCAAATGGATTACTGTAAAACACGTTGGTAATCAATGTGTTGCTTTCATCCGCCGAAGAGGTGGAGTTTATCCCCACCCTACCAGTTGCGTGAAAGAATCAAGGTAGATACCCCGCAGCGACGGACGGCCTTTATGACCAGCCCGGCAAAGGGATCATTAACGCGCAAATGGATTACTGTAAAACACGTTGGTAATCAATGTGTTGCATTCATCCGCCGAAGAGGTGTGGTTTAGCCCCACCCTACCAGCTGCGGTGTAATTCTTTTTGCATCTCGCCCGCTGTTGGTAGGGTGGGGATAAACCCCACTTTTGCCATGAAAGAATTATACATCTTTTGCTTCCAGCCCCGACGGGGCTGAATCGTCAATAACCCCGGACTAAGCGAGTGATAACGAGCGCAGTCTGGGTAACAGGAATGTAGTAAGAATAATCATTCAGTGCCTCGAAGACGCACAATAGCACGCAGTGCGCACACGATTTTTGCGCGTTCCGCTATTCAACCTCTCCGAGGCTGGTCATGGATTTCTTGCGTCCATGTACTACCCCAGACTGCGGTCGCTGCGCTCCCTTAGTCTGGGGTTAATGAGAATTAAGCCCCGTCGGGGCTTAGCGTTGGTTGAGGAAAAATCGCGGCATCAGCGGTTTTCCTGGTTTTCCTTGCCGTGATGCAAGCCTGAGGAACGAAGGCTGTTTCTTCCCGGTGCCGACTTGCCGAAGCTTGCTTCGAAGCACGACGGTACCAGAAAGAAACAGAGGGTGCAGCCCTTGCATCACGGCAAGGGTTTTTATTGTTTTTGTCAGAAAGAAATACACGTTGTCAGTGATTTGCTGAGCGCAGCCTTTGCGTCCTTTGCGGCTTGGCGAGAGAAAAATCATCACTGCAAGGAGTTTTCTTGTTTTTGTCAAAAAAGGAATACTTGTTGTCCGTGATTTGCTGCGCGCAGCCTTTGCGTCCTTTGCGGCTTGGCGAGAGAATCACTCACGTGGCAATAGGATGGGGATAAACCCCATCCCTACGGTGGATGAATGCAGCAACATGTTAATTATCAGTGTGTTGCATGATTATTTAGCATGATGTGGCTGTGTGCTGCAAGTATATTCCATGCAGGTGTGGCAATCCCAGCGGCATCAGCGGTTTTTATGGTTTTCCTTGCCGTGATGCAAGCCTGAGGAACGAAGGCTGTTTCTTCCTGGTGCCGACTTGCCGAAGCTTGCTTCGAAGCACGACGGTACCAGAAAGAAACAGAGGGCGAAGCCCTTGCATCGCGGCAAGGGTTTTTATTGTTTTTGTTGGAATGGAATACGGGTTCTTCATGATTTGCTGCGCATAGTCTTTGCGTCCTTTGCGGCTTGGCGAGAGAAAAATCATCACTGCAAGGAGTTTTCTTGTTTTTGTCTAAAAAGGAATACACGTTGTCCGTGATTTGCTGCGCGCAGCCTTTGCGTCCTTTGCGGCTTGGCGAGAGAAAAATCATCACTGCAAGGAGTTTTCTTGTTTTTGTCAAAAAAGGAATACGCGTTGTCCGTGATTTGCTGAGCACAGCCTTTGCGCTCTTTGCGGCTTGGCGAGAGGGAATCACCCACGTGGCAGTAGGATGGGGATAAGCCCCACCCCCGGCTGAATGCAGCAACACGTTGATAATCAATTAAATGCTTGCATCTACAAGGAGCCACATTCCTCCTTTTCCACCAAAATTGCGAAAATCGCGTATTTGCGACCAACTGGTCAGTTGATTGCAAATACGCGATTTTCAGCGAAAGAAAAATAAGGTAAATTTCTCGCACCCAGACATTTAATAAGGTGGGAGACGGTGCAACCGCTACAGCAGCATGGCGACTCGGTGGACCCATATATAAGGTGGGAGACGGTGCAACCGCTACAGCAACCTGACGACTCGATGGACCTATATATAATAAGGTGGGAGACGGTGCAACCGCTACAGTAGCCTGGCGACTCGGTGGACCTAAATAATAAGGTGCCCGGTGCAACCGCTACAGCAACCTGGCGACTCGATGGACCTATATATAATAAGGTGGGAGACAGCACGATAGCTACCAAAAATCCACGCGAACTATAATGTAGGCGAAAGGATTATATCAGTCGCTCACCGAAGATGACGTCGTTGATTTCCTTCTCGTGGTCGAAGATGAAGCGGGCGACGATACTCGAGAGGATGGCTGCCGTCGGCAACTTCACGCTGCTGGCCGTCTTCAGTCGGTCGAGGATCCGCTTCAGATCGGGATCGATGTAGATTGTCGCCAACCGCTCATCGCGTGTCTTATAGATTTTTCCGAGACTGAGGAAGAGGTCCCAGCTGTCGGCACCGCTGTCCTTGACAATCTGATACTCGCGCTCGGCTTTCTCCGTCGGCGACACACCATCACGGGGAGCGGCAGGACGACCGCGGCGGGGAGCGGGCTCTGCGACCTCACTGCCCTCCCCTACCCTATCGGTAGCTGCGGCAGGTGCCGTACGGACAGGCTGAGCGGGAGCCGGCTGCTGAGCACGTGGCTCCTCCCTCGCCTCCTGGCGCGCCGGGGCCGGTGCTGCCTCGGGCTGACGTGATACCTCTGAGGACTTCTTTGGCTCCTCACCACCATTCTGAACCTGGTGCACGAGACCGGCAATACCACCGGGGAGCACCACACTTGTCTTCTTAGCCATATATATTTAATCTTTTATATTTTTGTTGTTGTATATCTTTAATGCTGTATACTTATATATATTTATATCAATATACTTTTATGTTTACATCTTTTTAATCATATAATCAAAGCAGTCGCTGACAGCATCACGCTGGGTGGCGTAGAGCTCGAAGGTGTTGATACGCTTGAGCGTGGCACGACTGGCGATACGTGGGGTAACATTGCCTAACTTCTTGAAAATCAGGTCAGTCTGCTTCCACATCTTATTCTCCTCACTCGTTCCGATACGTGCGTCGATGCGGTTCGGTACGAAGAAGAGCTGTGCCTTCATATCGGGGTTGGCCTCACGGAGTGCGTTGACAACCTGAACGAAAGTGCCGGTGGAATCGAGGGTTTTATCCTCATACTCATACGGGCAGACGATGAAATCAGCATTCGTGAACATCGGAACGAGACCGTCCTCCGACACATTACCCGGGGAATCGAGAAGAACATAACCCTCCACCTGGCGTGCCGAGTCCATGAGCTGCTGCATCGTGTCGGGATCGCTGACGTCGAAGTCCTGGATAGAATAAGGCTCATCCTGACCCTCGAAGACTTTTTCATCTTTTCGTCGCTGCATCATTATCGTCTTCTGGAGGTCGGTATCGATGATGCACACAGGCTTGCGCTTGTAAGCGAGGTAGTTGGCAAAGAGGATGCAGAGTGTCGACTTCCCTACTCCACCCTTCTGATTGGCAAAAACAATAATTCTGTTCTTCATAACAACTATATATTTACGTATATATTTAATTCTATATTTTTATAATTCTATAAACCTTTAAGCATCTATATATTTAAACTAATGTACTTTTATTTATATATGTCAAATAGTCCATCAATATTAATACAAATGAAGAAAAAGATACATATTCATCTAATGATATAATTTTAAACGTATGTAATCACATAATGATAAATATCTATATTTTCTTATTTACGTATATATTTAATTACTTCTACATATATTCTTATCAGCACATGAATTAATATATTAGTGTACGAATACCTAAAAACAAACAAGTAAATAATTAAACAAATCTATAATTAAGTATATATTTAAATATAGGTATTATAAAACGAATAATTAAATAAGCCTGTATATATTAATAGGTAAACATATTCATTTATATATCTCCTTCAGCATCAGCGTTGCGGACGTGGGTGTAGACCATCGTACGGCGCATGAAGATGATCGGGATAACACCGAGAGCATAGCGGAAGAGTACAACTCCGAACGACAGGGCACCGGAGAGGAAGCTCACACCGCTCGTGACGAGGTAGGAATAGAAGGCTCCCATGCCGACAGCCGAGAGCACTGTGCAGACGATGTCGGAACAGCCGTAAGCAAGAATTCTGCCGCGGTATTTCACTATCAATGAGATACTTAGACCGAGGCGAAGGAGAGTCTGGAGACCAGAACTGACACTACGGAAGTGGTTGGCGAAGGTAGTGAAACGCGTAGGATGCTGGATACTGTCCATGAGGCTGGAAGTCTCAGGAGGAAGCATCAGCAGCATATCGCATACCATCAGGGCCATCAGTGCCAAAACAACGTACCAGAGCACCGATTTTACGTCCTTCAGCGCCCTCCGCAGACGGTCCCAGAGGAACAGCAGCGTACCTGTGGTAGCGAGAGTCAGGAACACGTGCCCTACTCCCGTCTGGGTGATTCGGCTGATGCCGTAGACGAGCGGTCCCTGCGAAACCCTCGCCAGTCCTATGAAGTCACCAGCCTCCACGAGGAGCTCCAAGAGCAGGTACGCAGCTAAGACTCCCGTCGTTATCCGGCCCGACTGCCTGGATATTTCGAAATGACTATATTTATCTGTTGCCATAACTTATTGAGTATCAGTATATTTGAATTAAATATATATTTAATTATAAATATCTTTATCTACATATTCATTTATTAGTCCCTATATCGGACCCTTTTCGGATGCAAATATACAAATAATTAGTGAAACAAACAAATAATCTTTTATTTTAATATATATAAAAATAAGATTGGCGGTAAATAAATAAAGGTTTATTTTTGTATATATTTATATAGAAGAATGAAGAAATAAGGATATAAATATAAGACCATATAAATGTATAGATGTAGCTATTATAAAATAAAAAGATGTTTATATATTTAGATATTCAAATATATCAAGATAAAAATACTGACAAGACTCAATGAATAAAGAAATATATAAATGTTGACAGTGCAGATAAATAGATTTCAATAAATATATAGTTGATTACATAGTCAAAAATATATAGGGGTGTATATGTTTATAAATATATAGGTATAGGTACGTGTATAGGAATAAGTGGGTATATATTTATATATAGGAAAAAATATTAGATAAATAAGTATATTTGTATATAGATATGGATAAATAGAAAGGAATATATTATTATATATAGGGATATATGGATATAGATATATAAAATCAAGTATATGCAGGTGCAAATCAATACGGAGGCAAAGAAACTGAACGAGTAATAAGTAGATAAGTGAAGAAGAAAGACGGCAGAAGTAAAAGAAAAAATAGTTATATATAAGTATATGAATATAAAGGTAGATAAAGATACTTAAGTATATGGGTATATAGATATTTTAATAATTTTATAGGTAGGTATGTATATAAAGGTAAAAATAAATATAGACAAGAGGAATGAGGAGACAATATTGCATAATGGATTAATGAGTTGGTAAAGATTTGAGGAAGCTTCTCCCCTACCCCACCCCAAATCAAAATCCGTAGAATCGGGGCTATTAATTCACACGGAGTTCTTATTCGCACGGAATTCACAGATTACACGGATTTTTCTGCATGGATTTCTTCTACTCGATAAATCTGTGGGAATCTGTGAAATCTATGAGAATTATACGCAGGGAGATTTTATTCACACGGATTTCACAGATTACACGGATTTAATGAGCAACATTAATCTGGGCAATCAGGGAAATCTGCATGAATTATTCGCAGGGAGTTTTTATTCACGCGGATTTCACAGATTACACGGATTTATAAAGCTAAGAAGAACGAAAAAGATCTTGGTCTGCCACAAATGAGAACGGAATTACCAATTCTAACAAAAACCAGGAAAAACCATTGCGTGATTCAAGGGCGTACCCTATGTTTCTTTCTGGTGCCGGTTTGCTACGAAGCGAGCTTCGGCAAACCGGCACCAGAAAGAAACAGCCTTCGTTCCTCAGGCTTGAATCACTGCAATAAAACCAAGAAAACAGCTGACGCCGCAGAAAGTAAATCATAAATCAATAAGGAACACAGTAATAAAGTAATAAATGCATTGAAAATCCAAATAAGACGGTGTAGAAAGAGGCAGGAAGAACGAAAAATCAATAGGACATAAATAATGAAAGTTGGTTCATCCGACAAATCGTGTGATAAAGTGTGGATGATGTAAAGAAAATAGCTGGAAATCCATTACCTTTGTAAGTGATTAAAAAAACAAGACAAATGGACACCAGCTATATCTATTATGCATAC
>Ga0256406_1005394_pt1 | contig 13721 bp, 5 predicted proteins | sample RumenRJG_03DNA_FD_185986 | JGI IMG/M metagenome (GOLD analysis project Ga0256406, IMG submission 185986) | Bovine rumen microbial communities from Lethbridge, Alberta, Canada - RJG_03 | ecosystem: Host-associated > Mammals > Digestive system > Stomach > Rumen | place: Canada: Alberta | collected...
CATCCTGGAAAAGACTTCTCTGAGATTCCATATCATGCGGAATTTTGAGAAAGCGCTGGAGAACGGCTGGATTCAGGTCTATTATCAGCCCATTGTCCGCACCATGACCAAAACAGTGTGCAGCTGTGAGGCTCTGGCGAGGTGGATCGATCCTGAGTACGGCATGATCTCCCCGGGCCAGTTTATCCCGGTCCTGGAGGAAACGGGGCAAATATACAGGCTGGATCTGTATGTGTTCGAGCAGGTCTGCAGAGACTATGCGGCGGGGGGACAGGACGGATCTCCGGGAAGAGGGGAATCGTGGCAGCCTGCAGGCGGAGATAATGCGGAGGCAGAGAGGGAAGGCTTCCGGGCAGGGGAGGAACCGCGGCGGCCCGAGAGCGGAGAGAATGTACAGATGACTGGAAGCAGGCACGGCCGGGTTCCGGTATCCGTGAATCTGTCCCGGAAGGATTTCCTGCATGACGATCTGCCGGATGCCCTCGACAGGATCTCACAGAAGTACGGCGTGCCGAGAGAATACACCTGTCTGGAGATCACAGAGAGCGCTTTTGTTGTGAGTGTAGACAAGGTAGAGCCATTCATCCGGCGATTCCATCAGATGGGATACGGGGTGTGGATGGATGATTTCGGTTCGGGTTTTTCGTCCATGGGTGTGTTGAAGAGGTACGCATTCGACGGGCTGAAGCTCGACATGTCGTTTCTAAGAGATTTTGACGAAAAGGCGAAGAAGATCATCAAGGCCATCGTGGCGATGGCAAAGGAACTGAATATTTCCACTCTGGCAGAAGGCGTGGAGACGGAGGACCAGTATCTTTTCCTGCGGGAGATCGGCTGCGAAAAGATACAGGGCTTTTATTTCGCGCGGCCGATGCCAATCAGGGAACTGTCCTTATACAGCAGGAGCAGCGGACGCTCCTTTGAACCGATGGGATGGAGATCCTATTTGACGAAGCTGAGCCGTATCGACTATCTCACGGACAAGCCGCTCTGTGTGGTGGAAGATGACGGTGTCCGGATGACGATTCTCTTCGCCAATCAGGCCTACCGGGAGATTTTGATCAGGGATCATGTGAGGGATCTGAAGGACTGGGAGCGCAAAATCAACACGCCCGGCGATCCGATCCACATTTTTCACAGGCTGTATGCCGATCAGCAGCTGAGAAAGCTGGAGGGTCCGCAGACGACGGCATATCCCTCCGGTGATCATTTTATGCAGCTCACCGGCTCTGTGGAAGCAGTACAGGACGATCACTATCTTTATACTGTCCATATCCAGTATGTGGAACTCCACGTAGAGAATCTCCAGCAGACGAGTTTTGAGACGATGAGTGATCTCTACTATCTCTGCCACGATATTGCCATTCTTGATTTGAAAAATGGCACGGTAGAAGGGGTCAAATCCTCGCTGTCCGATCAGCCGATGGGAGTTGGCATAATACAGGAAAGCATGCCTTCGGTGATCCATGCATGGACGGAAAGGCTCTGCTACCCGCAGGACCGGGAGCAATTTACAAGGTTCATGGATGTCTCCACCCTGCGGTCCCGCATGGAGCACAGTCCGGACGGTACCCTGACAGGCATGTTCCGGAGTATGACCGCAGAGGGTGAGTATCGCTGGTTCTTCCATATCATCGCACCGATGCAGAGGTCTGATTTTGACAGAGCCCTGCATGTTACATTCAAAACAGGACTGAAAAAGTCCGAGCATTCCGCCTCCGAAATTTTCGAGGGGTGGACAGTCTGATCGGAGCATCAGAGCGCCAGGTCTGTTTATAAACGGGCGGACGATGCGCTGTATGAGGCGAAAAGGAATGGAAGGGACCGGATGTATATCGTGGATGGTGGGAAGCAGGCTGAATTGAGATAGGAGGCAGGAAGCGGCCATGACGGGAAGCGCGTGTCATGGTTTACATAAATTTGACAGAAGCCTCATGGGAATTGGAATACAATGGTGCTGATCCACTGATTCAGCCTGCGTGGGCAGAGGAAAGGAATGAAAAAATGCTGACATACCACGAGATCCGGAAGAATCCGGAGGTGCTGGAGTACTATAAGAAGGGAAACGAAATTCTGGGGAGTCTGGGCTACACAGATCACTCGACGGCGCACGCGGCGATCGTAGCGGAGGGAGCGGCGAGGATTCTGAAGGAGTTTACGGACTCAGAACACGATATCGAGCTGGTGAAAATCGCCGGGTTTCTACACGACATCGGCAATGCGCTGAACCGGGAGCATCACGCGGAGTACGGAGCGCTCCTGGCCAATGAGATTCTGCGGGGCGAGGATCTTCCGATGGAGGACCGTGTCAAAATCATCGCCGCCATTGCGAATCACGATGAGTCGACTGGAAACGCGTTCGATCCGATCTCGGCGGCGCTGATCATCGCGGACAAGACGGATGTGCGCCGGAGCCGTGTGCGGACGAAGGACCCGTCCGGCTTTGACATTCACGACCGCGTCAATTATGCGGTGACGGGATCGAATCTGCGCTACAACCGGGAGAAGGGGCGGATTGAGCTCAATCTCCAGGTCGATGAGACAATCTGCACCATGTACGATTATTTTGACATTTTCCTCCAGCGCATGATTATGTGCCGACATGCGGCGGAGACGCTCGGCACAACCTTCCGGCTCTCTGTAAATGGGCAGAAGGCACTGTGAATCTGCCGGTGCTGCGGTCATAACGGGCCTTAACGGAAAGTGAAAATGCGTTCGATCGCAGAACTTGGCCGGGCAGAGGAACGCTGGAGTGGAGCGTGCAGACAACGGCTGGATTCAGGCGGACAGACAGTGGAAACGCTGGAGCAGGACTGCGGAAAAGAAACATTGACTCAGAAAGACAAAATGATCATGACGGACAGCGGGAATCAGCATGGACATCACGCCTGCTTCCGCAGCGGATGGCCGGAGATGCGCGCGTTTACGTGTATCTCCGGTTGTTTTATCAAACGGGAATGGCATATAATGAGACCAATGGTATACCTGATGCGGCGCAGGGAGCGCACATCTGACAGCAGGTTTCGGCGTTTTATTCGTGACCTGCGATGGACAGGAAAAGAGGACTGCTGGCGAAGACTGTATGAGTCAACCAAACAGACCACATGAACTCTTGCCCAGAGACGGCGCAGGGACGGTGGACTGTGAAGACGAATCAGGTCGATGCGCGCCATCATAAGCCGCCCGATGATGCGAATGGGTTCTGATTCAGAATACAGATATAAGCTGCGGTGGCGCCAGTATAGGACGCCCGATGATGCGAATGGGTTCGATGCGGGCGCCGCATAAGTGCGGGTGCCGCACAAGTGCATGTGCCGCACAAGTGCGGCAGGGAGATTCAATATGGCCAATTCTGAGGACAGGAAGGATTCCGTAATTATGGATGAGATCGACGAAAAGGAACGGTCAGGGCAGACAGAGCAATCAGAGCAGAAAAAGCAGGCAGAGCAGGGGGATGAATGCGCTGACCAGACCACGGAACAGACGGAGAAGCCTGCCGGGCAGGAAACGCCGGAGGGCGGTCTCCGCATACAGCTCGATGCCATGCGCGCGATGAGCCTTCCGCTCCTCACGGCGGGATATCCGCTCATCCGTCAGATTGTCCTGGAGAACCAGGGGAAGGCTGCTGTGACGGGACTAAGACTGCGGGTGGTATCTCCGGAAGGCTTTTTCCAGCCGTGGGAGAGGGATTTGCCTGCAATTCCGGCGGATACGGCACTGCCGGCGGAGATACCGGCGCTTGTGTTTGACGCGCAGAAAATGGCGGAGCTGACAGAACCGGCAGCCGGATTCATCCGGGCGGAGGTCGTCTCCGGCGGCGCGGGAGATAAAGGGAACGAAACTATCCGGGCGGAGAGTGCATCCGGCGATGCGAATGTCACAGGGAACGGAGCTGCGAGGGTGAAGAGTGTATCCGGCGATACGAATGGCACAGGGACCGGAACTATCCGGTCGAAGTCTGCTTTCGGCGGAACAGGGAATGCAGAAGCAGCAGACGAAAAAGTGCTCTGCGCCGCGGAGGCGGAGGTGACATATTATCCGTTCCAGTACTGGACTGGTGCGGGAGAATATCCGGAGTTGCTGGCTTCGTTCCTGACGCCGGACCGTCCGGCACTTGCCGGTATCGTTTCAAGGGCAGGAGAGCTGCTTCGGACCTGGACGGGAGACGGGACGATGGACGGGTACCAGAGCGGGGATCAGGACCGCGTCATCCGCCAGGCCTCCGCGCTGTATGTCGCAGTGCGGGATCATGGAATCCGCTACATTCATTCCGCACCGGGACTCGGAGAAGTGCCGCAGCCGGTTCAGTTTGCCGAAGTGACACTTCAGGAGCATGCCGGCAGCTGCCTTGATCTTGTGATTTTGTTTGCCTCCCTCCTCGAGGCAATTCACCTTCATCCCTTCATTCTGCAGTCGGAGGGACATCTGTTCGCCGGCCTGTGGCTGAATGAGACGGCATTCATGCCTTCCGTCACGGTCGGCAGCGAGAAGGCGGCGCGGGAGCTGAACAAGGGCATCGGTGCGGCTGTGATGTTTGAGACCACGCTGGTGACAAAAGCCGGCACCAATTTTGAGCTGGCGCGCAGAACGGCGGAGATGGAAGCCCGGGATCCGGCGCGTCCCGTGACAGTTCTGTATGACATCAGCAGCATCCGGGCGGACGGAATCCGGCCACTGCCGCTGCGCTCGGTTTCAGTGGATGAGCAGCCGGAGGAAGAGGCGGCAGACCGTCAGGCAGCGGAAAGAGATGCCGCGGATGGGCAGCGGGATGAAAAACCGTATGCAGATGACCGCGTTGTCGGGAGCAGAGGTACAGAGAGAAGAGACGCGGGGGACTGGATTCCGGAGAGCAATGACACAGGAAGCGGCTTGAAAAAGAACGGTGCAGCAGCGAGCCGGGATGCGGAGAACCGGGACACAGGGAGCAGCGCCGCAGGGAATAAGGATGAAGACAGCACCGGGAAGAATTCGGAGAGATACTCAGCCGGTGATGATCCTGCGGGAAACTATGATGCAGGGAACCGGGACCCGGAGGAAACTTCTGCGGGAGAGCATGCTGCTGCGAGGAACGGTGAGAAACGGGAAAAAGGTGGGACGGAGACCGACCTGTCAGCGCCAGTCTCGGAAACGGCGGTCCCGGAGCGGGCCTACCGCTGGATCCGCCAGCTTCTCGCCCTGCAGGCTGACAACCCGCTGATTGATCAGAAACAGGAAACGATCCTGCCGATTCTGATGCCGACAGCGGACGGGCTGCTTGCCCCGCTCGCGGGCGGCAAGGCGTTTGCGCTGTATCCCGGACAGGAGGAATGGCGCACAGGGCAGGCGGCGGATGCGGATGAAGCCATGTCAGATCCGGGAGCCGGCCGCAGTCAGGTGGTGGCGGAGCTTACGAGCTGCCGCGTGCGCACGTCGCTGGACGGGGATGAGCTTGCCCGCGCCGCGGCGGAACTGACCGGAGAGCGGGATGCGCAGCTGCGGGAGCACGCGGAGAATCCTCTTTATCTGGTGCTCGGCAGGCTCCGCTGGTTTGAACCGGACAAGCCCGACAGGCCGCACGAGGCACCGCTGATTCTTGTGCCGGTGGATCTGCAGCGACAGGAGAGCGGCAGGAATGCGGGCTATGCCCTGCGCCTCCGGAGCCAGAGACTGATGGTCAATGGCGTGCTGCTTACCATGCTGCGGGATACGTTCGGCATGCAGCCGACGGGCGACGACACGTGGAAGAGCGCGTCAGATTCCGATGCGGTGCGCGCGCTGCTCGACAAAATCCGCACCGCGGTCCTGAATATGAAGCAGTGGAAGGTGACGGACTGCGCATATCTGTGCGCACTGCCGTACGCCTCTTATCTCCGTGCCGCGGATCTGGACGCGCATCTTTCCGATCTGCATCGGAACGGCCTGATCGCGGCGCTTGCAGACGGCAGGATGCCGTCCGGTGCGGCGGAGGATTTCAGGCGACGCGCCGGACAGGTGCCGGAGGAACGCGTGCTCCTGCCGATGCGCCTTGAAGCCGGGCAGCGGTACGCGCTCAGAGCGGCCGCCGGCGGGCTGAATTTTGCCGCGCGCGGGACGAAGGAGGAACAGGCGCGGATACTGGCAGCGCTGATCACGGGATCGCTCGCGGACCGCAGCCGGGTGCTGCTGGTCTCGGAGCGGCAGGAGACGCTGCAGCAGGTGCAGGTGCTGCTGCAGAAGCTGGGACTGGACAGTCTGATCAGAAGACTGGAACCGGAGGACGGCGACCAGAGCACAGCGAGGGCCGACGCTGCGTTTTTCGTCGGCGGACCGGATCCGTATCAGGGATCCGGCGCATATAAACGGAAGAATGAGCAGGCAGCATCCCTTGAGCAGACGCTCATGGAATACACGGCAGCGCTGACGGAGGTCAGATCCTGCGGCCGCTCCGTGCTGCAGATGGTGGAGAGCAGCGAGTATGAAACGGCGATCCGGATGCCGGAGCAGGAGCGGATTTTGTTTGACCATGCGTTCTGCGCGAGTCTGACCGCCGGAGAAGCAGACCGGTGCAGCGCACTCGTCGCCTCTCTGACGGAAGCGGCGGAGAAGGCAGGCAATCTGGCACATCACCCGCTGCGTGCGGTGAAACTGCGCGGGACAGATGAGACAGAGACGGATGAGATAGTGGCGGATGAGCCGGGAAAGCATGAGTCCAGGGCGGATGCGGCAGGAGCGGACGCGGCAGGGACGGATGTGGCTGGCACGAATGAATCAGGAGAAGGATGGGCGGCCGCATCCTCGCTGGAGCCTGTCAGGAAGGCGGCGGCAGCCCTGAAGAGGACTGTCGATCCGCTGCAGAGTGCCGCGGAGGCGTTTTCCGGTGCGGTGGGCAGACCGGCGCCGGCGTCGATGGAGGAGGTCCGGACGCTGGCAGAGCTGGCGGACCTGCTTCTGTTCTGGAAGGATCTTCCGCGCACATTCGCCCAGTCGGATCCGATCGAAGGACTGGTGACGGGTGTGCGGGAGCTGTGCGAACGGGTGCGGAAACGCGACGAGCGCCATGCCGCGCTCTCCGGCAATGCCGACAGCGGCGAGGGCTTCACGGACGGGTTCTTTACGGTGGACGCCGACGCCCTGAAGCTTGCGTGGGAGGAGGCAAACGGGAAGTTCATTCTGACAAAGACATCAGAGCAGAATCGGATTTTGCGTTCGATTCAGCAGTACTCGAGGGCGAAAATCAGCCGGGAGAGCGTGGAATCCATCCTTGCGGGGCTGATCGACTATCACCGGGAGGCCGCGGAGGCGGACCGGCTGATGACTGAGTACCGGGACAGACTGACCGGTCTGCTGAAGGGAAAGGAGACGGACTGGAAGGCTCTCTCCGAGACGGCGGGCCGCGCGCTTGCGAATGCCCAGACGATGGATGCGGCATTCGGCAAAGAGATGCGCCTGACGTATGCGGCGGTGCCGGAGGTGACGGAAAAGGCGCAGGTACTGCAGGATGCGTGGAAGGCGGAGCAGGAGGCGCAGCAGGCACTGGAATCACTGCTGCCGCTCGAAAGAGGGGCGGAAGCACCCGGCCTTGCGGAGCTTGGAACACTCGCCGAAACGCTCGCCGATTCGCCGGAAATGCTGCGTCCATGGGTCGCCTGGCGCGGTGTCCGCGCAGAGGCGGAGTCGGCCGGCCTCATGCCGGTGATCCGGGCGCTGGAGGCAGGGCGGAAACCGGAGGAGGTCAGAAAGGCCTTCCGCGCCGGCCTTCTCACCTCGCTCATCCGGGAGGCCGCGGCGGAGAGCCCTGTGCTGGCGTCCTACGAGCCGTCCTTCTATCAGGAGGAGGTCCGCCAGCTCGGCAAAATCCGGGACGACCTGGTCAATCTCTCCAAGGTGGAGCTGTTCGGGAGAATCGCCGGGCAGAGCGGGAAGAGGCCGGAGGAGAGACCGGTGGTGTTCTCCGGGCCGTCAGCGGCAGTGGCCTGCTTCCCCGGCAGAAAGAATTGTTTTGACCGCGTGCTTCTGGCGGATGCGGATATCATGAGGACGAGGGAGGCGGCAGGGCTTCTGACGCGCGGCAGACAGGCGATTCTGACGACGGGAACGGATCCGGAGGATATCGCGGAGGACAGCGTGTACAGGGACGCCCGCCGCGCCGGTGTGACGGAGCTTATTTTGTCTGATGCAGGCGGAGCGGGTAGCGCCGATGCGGCACTGCCGGACTGGGACAAGGCCGGCGAAGCGTTGGACCGGGTCCGTGAGATCCTGCTGGACAGAGACAGGACGGAAGCAGCGGAAAAGACAGAGGAAGAGGGAAAGACAGAGGAAGAGGGAAAGACAGAGGAAGAGGGAAGAACAGAGGAAGAAGGAAGGACAGAGGAAGAGGAAAGGACAGAGACAGAGGAAAAGACAGAGAGAAAGACGGAAGTTGTAGCCGGTGAAACGAATTTTGCAGGCAGGGGGACGCCGGAGAAACAGAGCCTCGGGGAAAGCGCGTCGGAAGAACATCCTCTTCCCCGCGTTGCGGTGCAGGGCGAGCCCTACCGCGCGGCAAAGCTGCCGGTGCAGCGGTTTACTACCGCGCAGTTTGTCATGCCGGAGAATGAGCCGATGATTCAGGAGGCCGTGATGGCGGTGCTCGCGGCGGAGGCGCCGATTTCGGAGACGCTTTTAATCCGGCGGGTGCTCGCTGCGTTCAGTCTGACCCGGATCGTGAGCAAGGAGAGAATCGTGATCAATCATATCCTTGCGGAGCAGCAGGTTCCGTTTACGGTGGAGGCGGGGCAGAAGATATACTGGTCCGCCGTGGAGGAACCGGCAGACTACACCGGATTCCGCATCTCCGGCGGCGGGCAGAACCGCCGCGATGTGGGAGATGTGCCGGAGCGCGAGATGGAGAATGCGGTGCTGGCAGTCCTTCTGTCCGGGCAGGCGGTTGAGGAAGAGGTTCTGCTGAGCCGCGCTGCGGAGAATCTCGGCTATATGACCATGCGGGACAATGTCCACCGCGCCATTCTGCGCGGCATCGACGCCGCCGCACGGGAGGGATGGATCGAGAGGGACTCGAGAAACCGCTGGATGATGCGGTGAGAATGCGGCGCGTTTCCGGTCCATATGGCGAGGCCATGCCTGCAGCCAACGGGCGTAATACCATATGGTGAAGTCATGCCTTCAGTCGACGGGCACAAGAACGATGTAATAGGCGGACTCAGACAATTCAGGAAGGCAGGCGCAGAAAAAGGTGCGCAAGGAGAGCGTAGAAATGATCACATCAATTCTCAATTATTCCTACTTGAAAAATAGGAAATCTTGCTTCCGCTGCGGTACTGTGATAAAGTTGACGTGTTTCTGATTTTGTCTCTTATGAGGAGGTCAACATGAAGAAGAAATTCGGTATCAGAGAAGTGGTCGCAATCGGCATCGGGACGGCACTGTTTGTGGTCCTGACTGAGGTTCAGATTCCGCTGGGATTTGTTCCGAACACGTCGCTGCAGCCCAGAATGGCTGTTCTGGCGTTCCTGTCCGCGATCTTCGGACCGATCGTCGGCGCGGTGATCGGCATTCTCGGCCATGCGCTGGGAGACGCGCTGTTCTATGGCTCGGTGTGGTGGAGCTGGGTCTTCCCGGAAGCAATCGTCGGCGCAGGAATCGGTGCGTTTGCGAAGAAGTTTGCTGTCCGTGAGGGCGGTTTTGGCGGGAAGAATATCTTCCTGTTCAACGTCGTGCAGGTTGTCGCCAATGCGGTCGCATGGATTCTCGCAGCTCCGGTGCTGGATATAGTCGTCTATGCGGAGCCTGCGAATAAGGTATTCGTCCAGGGCGCGTTCGCATTCCTCGGCAATATCATCATCGTCGGCATCCTGGGGTCGCTGCTGCTTGCGGCATATTCCAGAATCGCCGGCCAGTCCTCCAGCCTGAAGAAGGAAGACTGACATTTCACAATGTTTCGGCGCTGGCGCCGGAGCCGCCGCGATTTCTGCGGTATGAAGGCTCCGGCGTTTTCGCTGTTTATAGACAGGTTCCCGGCAGCATGAAAGACTGACAGAGCCTTTGTGTCGGAGCTAGAAGTCCGGCAAGGAGATCACGTGGACCCCATCATTTCATTCAAGGATTTTTCCTTTCAGTACCGTTCCCAGCAGGAGCCGTCGCTCAGCCATATCAATCTGAACATCTATCCCGGCGAGAAGATCCTCATCACCGGACCGTCGGGCTGCGGCAAGTCTACGCTTGCCCACTGCATTAACGCACTCAATCCCTGCTCCTTTTCCGGCAAAACGAGTGGAAGCCTTCTGGTGGACGGTGTCGTCCCGGAAAAGGAGGGCGTGTTCGGCATGAGCAAGCGGGTCGGCACGGTGCTGCAGGACACCAACGGACAGTTTATCGGACTCACGGTGGCGGAGGATCTGGCCTTTGCGCTGGAGAACGACGCCACGCCGCAGGATGAAATGTTCCGCAAGGTGGACCGCGTCGCGGACATCGTCGACATGAAGCATTTTCTGCGGCATTCTCCGTCCGCCCTGTCCGGCGGGCAGAAGCAGCGCGTCTCCATGGGCGGCGTCCTGGTGGACGACGTGAAGATTCTACTGTTCGACGAGCCGCTTGCCAACCTGGACCCGGCGACCGGAAAGAACACCATCGCCCTGATCGACGACATCTGCCGCCGCGAGGATGTGACCGTCGTGATCATCGAGCACCGCGTGGAGGATGTTCTGTACCGCGATGTGGATCGGATAGTGGTCGTGGACGACGGCAAAATCGTGGCTGACGACCATCCCGACCGGCTGCTGTGCACGGATGTGCTGTCCCGCACCGGCGTCCGGGAGCCGCTTTATGTGACCGCAGTCAAGCATGCGGGCTGCACCATCGATCCGGCGGATCATCCGCAGCACATCGAAAGCATGAATCTTGCGCCGTATCAGGACAAAATCCGCGCCTGGTTCGCGACCACGACGCTGCCGGTGCGGGAAAATCACGCGCCTTATGCGCTGGAGGTGGAAAATCTGTCGTTTGCCTACGACCCGGAGGAACCGGTGCTCCAGAACATCAGCTTCCGGATCCGGAAGGGAGAGATGGTGTCCGTGGTCGGCAAGAACGGCGCCGGCAAATCAACCCTGGCCTCTCTGATTCTCGGGTTTTATCAGCCGCAGAGCGGCAAAATCCTTCTGAACGGGGAGGACATCTCGCCGCTGTCCGTCCGGGAGCGCGGGGAAAGAATCGGTCTGGTAATGCAGTCTCCGGAGCAGATGATCAGCAAACCGATGATCGCGGAGGAGGTGGGACTCGGGCTCCAGGTCCGCGGCGTTCCCGCGGATGAGATTGAGCGGAGAGTGAATGATACCCTCCGGATCTGCGGCCTGTATCCGATGAGGCACTGGCCGGTTTCGGCACTGAGCTTCGGCCAGAAGAAGCGCGTCTCGATCGCCTCCATTCTCGTGCTCAATCCGGAGATCATCATTCTGGATGAACCCACGGCGGGACAGGATTTCCGGCATTACACCGAAATCATGGAATTCCTCCGGAAACTGAACCGCGAACTCGGGCTGACCATCATCATGATCACGCACGACATGCATCTGATGCTGGAGTACACGGACCGGGCGATCGTACTGGCCGACGGTCAGCTCCTGACCGACGACACGCCGGCACGGGTTTTGACAAACGAGTCCGTGTCGGACCGGGCGTATCTGAAGAAGACCTCGCTGTATGATCTTGCGGTGAAATGCGGATTCGACAGGCCGGATGAGTTTGTGGACCGGTTCATCGCGTTCGAGCGGGATCAGAGGGATGCCGCTGCTGAAAGAACAGCAGGGGGTATAGCATGAACAGGCTGCTTAGTTGTGGAGAGATGCCGATAGAAAGCGCGGCAGGGGGAACAGTGATCGTATGAACAGACTGCTGAGTTATGAGGAAAAGGACACATGGCTGCATCATCTGTCGGGCATCACCAAGCTGATCTTTTTCATTGTGTGGTGCTTCACGTCGGCGCTCACCTATGACACGCGGGTGCTCCTCGTGATGATTGCTATCAGCGCCGCGCTCTATGTGATGTCGAAGACGGAGTGGAGACAGGTAAGTACCGTGTTCAAGTTTGTTATGTTCTTCATGGTGGTCAACCTGGTGGCGATCTTCCTCTTTTCGCCCTACCAGGGGACGGAGATTTACGGCACGAAGACGGTGCTCGCACCGCTGTTTCCGGGACATGCCATCACCCGGGAGGAGCTGTTCTACCTGTTCAATGTGCTGATCAAGTATTTTACGGTCGTGCCGTCTGTCTTCATCTTCATGGTGACCACGGACCCGAGTGAATTCGCCGCTTCCATGAATCACATCGGTATCCCGTACACAGGAGCCTATTCCGTGTCGCTCGCGCTCCGCTACATCCCGGATGTGCAGGCGGATTATCACCGCATCCGGAACGCGCAGGAGGCGCGGGGCATTGAGATGAGCTCCAAGGCAAAACTCACGGACCGCATCCGGCGCACGTCGAGCATCATCTTTCCGCTGCTGTTCTCGGCCATGGAGCACATCGACGTGGTAAGCAATGCCATGGAGCTGCGCGGATTCGGCAAGAAGAAAAGGCGCACATGGTACGCCTACCGGAAGATGAAGCGGGCGGACGTGGCTGTTCTGATTCTGACAGCGGTGTTCAGCGCCGCGGCGCTGGTGATCACCTTTGCGGACGGAAACCGTTTCTGGAATCCGTGGGTATGAGAAAAACAAACGGCAGCAGGTCTGCGGAGGTGCAGATCTGCTGCCGTTTGTTTTTCCTGGTTTCTGAGAGGAGAGCAGACATCCGTGAAACAAGTGATCGCAGCCGCACAGGACCGCCGCGGCCGCTGATTTAGCCGTCCTCAGAATACTTCAATCTCCGAGCAGCAGGTGATGTTCTTCCTGTTGCTGCCGCGGTAGGAGGAGCCGAGGATGATCCAGAAGCGGTCCACGACGGCATCGACGCGGATGTACTGCGGGCCGGGCGTGTCCTTCAGGCGGATCCGGTAGCTCTTGTTCGCGGCGTCGAGCCGGAGGGTGACGCGCTTCATGCGGTTATAAGCCTGGAAGGTGTCCTCATCCTTCTGATTGCCGTTGTAGATCACAATGTAGTGGACATACTGCTTTTTCGTGATGTTGACGTAGATGCGCTTGTCCGAGCCATTGTCGGATTCGCCCTCCGCCCAGGCGGTTGTCGGATCGCCGTCCATCAGGTGAAGATCCGTAAAGGTGCTGTGCGGATCAGCGTCCTCGTGATCCACCCTTTTTCCGTCATCTCCGAGGATGGAACTCGCGTTAAAATCGGAGACGGGGACCGGTGGGTAAGCGCCGATATCCTCCATCTTTTCTGCGGCCGTGAGGCGCGGATGATGGATGCCGAGCGCCGAGGCCAGCGGTCCGAGGCCGGTGGAGAAGGAGAAAATAATGAAAATCACGGCGGCGAGGACGGCGATGCGGAAGAGATTCCGCACCCGGTCGAGAAAGCGCCGCAGGTGTTCCGCGCGCCGCCAGAAGGTATTCATCGGCTGAACGAGGTCGGATTCCATCCGGGAGAGCCAGCTGTCAAAGGACGATAGCCGTTCCTGTGCCGGCAGTCCGGACTCGAGTGCCCGATACTGCGCCGAGAGCTCTTTGTATTTTGCCGCGAGACCGAGGGTCCGCACATAGCCGACCGTGCCCCGGTCCGCCGCAGCGCCCGGGATCCCGCTGATAATTTTGACGGCGCGGTAGAAGAGAATGAGCCAGTCGAGCTCACAGATGAGCCGCAGGCGTTCGTCGAGACC
>Ga0256406_1005396_pt1 | contig 13716 bp, 9 predicted proteins | sample RumenRJG_03DNA_FD_185986 | JGI IMG/M metagenome (GOLD analysis project Ga0256406, IMG submission 185986) | Bovine rumen microbial communities from Lethbridge, Alberta, Canada - RJG_03 | ecosystem: Host-associated > Mammals > Digestive system > Stomach > Rumen | place: Canada: Alberta | collected...
ATGAGACAAGCCTGCGGTGCCCCACAAATTTAGCCGTTTCGAAGACATTGGGTACTTTTACGAGGTCTGTTGATTATAGATAACCATTTAATTTAGGTCGTCCTGTATGGATAAAAAATCTGAGGTTATCACTGGGATTTTTCCTGTTTCGTCATTTTTTACGGCTAAAAATCGACTTACTTTTCAGTGACGCACTAACGAAACAAGAAGTCCAGTCATTACCTTAATAACGTCAGATTTACAGACGCTTAAGCATATGACTGGACTTCCGAACTTCTGGACTTCGTCACTTTATTATTAAGACCAAATACTTTCCTTGATAATCAGGCACTTGCAAGGATATTCAGGTGATATAGGATGACGCATACCCAGTGCTGCTCTTGATCTTCATACTTTTCACGCAGAGCCACAAAGCTTATTGAGCCGCAGAGATGATACGTGTGAGAGGCTGAGATCGCTGAGAGGCCTTCGGCCTTATGAGGAGAGAGCAGAGAGACCTTCGTTCTATGTGGAGAGGTTGAGGAGATATACCGCAAGAATAGTGATGGGGAATCTCTGTGAACTCTTCCCAAGACCGAAGGTCTCTCTGCGTTCTCTCATTCTCAGAGACAATAACTCTGCGGCTCAATAAACTCTGCGGCTCTGCGAGAAAAATCTATACGTCTCTGCGAGAATCGGCCGTACAGCCTGCCGCATCATAGCAAGGCTTTTAGGGTTTTGGTCAGAAAAGAATACAACTGATTAAATATGGGTGACGCACTAACGAAACAAGAAGTCCAGTCATTACCTTAATAACGTCAGATTTACAGACGCTTAAGCATATGACTGGACTTCCGGACTTCCGAACTTCTGTATTACCAGATATGTGCGCGCTTGTTCTTCGGCACGAACATCTTGTCGCCCTTCTTCACGTTGAAGGCGGTGTACCAGGCGTCGATCATCGGCAGAGCGCCATTGACGCGGGCGTAGTTGGGAGAGTGGACATCGACGGTGAGGAGATACTTGACAATCTCATCCGTCATGTTCGAAGCCCACACGCGACCCCAGGCGAGGAAGAATCGCTGCTCGGGTGTGAAGCCGTCCTTGACAGCCAGCGGGGTCTTCTTCAGTGAGTTCTGGAGAGCGCGGAAAGCGATGTTGAGACCACCGTTGTCGCCGATGTTCTCACCGAGCGTCTGCTTACCGTTTACCTTCACGCCAGGCAGTACCTCGAAGGAAGAGAACCAGTCGGCGAGCACCTTTGTGCGTGCATCGAAGTTCTTCTTGTCCTGAGCTGTCCACCAGTTGTGCTGGTTGCCGTATTTGTCGAACTGAGCGCCCTGGTCGTCGAAGCCGTGACTCATCTCATGGCCGATGACCCCGCCGATAGCGCCATAGTTGGCCGCGTCGTCGGCTGTCGGGTCGAAGAAAGGCGGCTGAAGGATAGCGGCCGGGAAGCATATCTCGTTCGTCGTGGGGTTATAGTAGGCATTGATGGTCTGTGGTGTCATGCCCCATTCCGTCTTGTCCACCTTCTTGTTGACATGCTTGGCAATCTCGTCGTCGGTAGCCCAGCGTGCGATCATCTTCAGGTTCTCATAGAGCGAGAGGCTGTCGTTGACCTGCAGGCCGCTGTAGTCCTTCCATTTGTCGGGATAGCCGATCTTGATGATGAAGTTGGCGAGCTTGTCCTTAGCCTGGGCTTTCGTGGCTGCACTCATCCAGGAAGCCTCGTCGATACGCTGTGCGAGTGCTGTCTGGAGGTTATGCACGAGCTCCAGCATGCGCTGCTTGCTCGAGGCGGGGAAATACTTGTCGACATAGAGCTTGCCGATCGCTTCCCCGAGAGTGCCGCTCACGAGGTTCACGGCGCGTTTCCAGCGTGGGCGGTCCTGCTTGACACCCGTCAGCACCTGACTCAGGGCAAACGCTGTCTTACGGAACTCATCGCTCAGCTGGCCCGTCGCTCCGGCAATGACCTTCGCCTCGGCATACGTCTTGAGGTCGTCGAGGGGCGTGTCGGCGAGAATCTTCTCCACCTCATGGATAGGCTCGGGCTGGCCGACATCGATGAAGTCGAAAGCGGGGAAACCGGAGGCGAGGAAGACGTTGCCCCAGTCGATGCCGGGGAAGTCGTTGACAAGCTGGTTGTAGGACATCTTGTGGTAGTTGGCATCGATGTCGCGCAACTTCACCTGGTCGTAGCTCACCTTGGCGATCCGTGTCTCGATGGCGAGCACAGCCTCCATCTTCTTCTCAGCCGTGGCTTCGTCGGCGCCGGTGAGCATGAAGAGCTTCTTGAGATACTGTTTGTAAGCCTCGAGCACGCGCTTGTTCTGCGCGTCATCGGAGACATAATAGTCGCGCTCGCCGAGTCCCAGTCCGCCCTGGCCGATGCCTACGAGGTTCCACTCGGCATCTTTCTGGTCGGCGCCGACCCCGATGCCGAACATCATCGTACCCTCACCGTTACGGTCGAGCTGGGCGCACACGAGCTGATACTCCTTGCGGTTCTTGATGGCGGCAATCTTGTCGAGCGTCGGCTTGATAGGAGCCCAGCCCTCGCGGTTGAGGCGCGCGGAGTCCATCATGAGGTTGTAGAGAGAGCCGATCTTCTGTCCCAATGAGCCTTTCTGCTGCGGCTTCGAGGCATATTCGAGGATGATCCCCTGGATGCGTTTCTGGTTCAGCTCCTGCAGGTCCACGAAGGCACCGTTCTCCGCGTGCTCCGCGTCGAGCGGGTGCGATTTGAGCCATCCGCCGGCGGCATAGTGGTAGAAGTCGTCGCCGGGCTTGATGCTCGTGTCGAGGTTCTTCAGGTCAATGCCTGAAGAGAGGTTGGCCTGCGCAAAGGCTCCAAGGGCACAGAACGCAAGTCCCAAGAAAAATGTTCTTTTCATTGTTGATTGATTGAAATAAATTGTTGATTGCAAAATTAAACATTTCTTGGGAGATATCTTCGTGTTTAGGTATAAGTGTTGCTTTTTATCGGAAATTTAATATTCCACGCTGTCTTGTATTTGAATGGCACGATTCTTTTCTTGCACGAAAGGCACGATGGTCACGATAGCGATAAAAATCGTGTTATCGATTTATCGTTATCGTACCATTCGTGTCATTCGTGCTGTAAAAGAGTCCTCAATAATCGTGCCGTCGGTTTACCGACATCGTATCATTCGTGCCATTCGTGCAGATGAAAGCACAATACTTGTTCTTGCACGAAAGACACGAAGGTCACGATCTTCGCAAGCGAAGGCACGATTCTTTTCCTTGCACGAAAAGCACGAATGATACGATCTTCGCAAGCGAAGGCACGATTTATTCTTGCGCAAAAGGCACGAATAATACGATAGCGATAAAAATCGTGTTATCGATTTATCGATATCGTATCATTCGTGCCTTTCGTGCATGAAAGTCGAGGTCGTGCCTTCCGTGCAGGAAGGCCTAATCCCTTTACAGGCTGTTGATTGCCTTTGTTGCTGCATTGGCGGCAGACTTCTTGGCAGCACTCTTCACGGCTTTGGATGTAGCGGTGCTCTTAGCGGCACCGGCAACGGCCTTGGCCGTGTTGTAAGTAGACTTAGCCTTTGAGTAAGTCTTCTTAGCCGTTGCGTAACTCTTCTCAGCTTTAGCGGCGGTCTTGGCATACTTCGCAGCATTCTTCGTTGCTGCCTTTGTGGCAGCGGCCGTAGCCTGCGTCTTGGCTGTAGAGAGCGCAGCCGCACCGGCAGCCTTGGCAACCGACTTAGCAACCATCTTTGTGCTTTGTGCGTTGGCGCCTAAAACCATTGCGGCAGCCAACAGCGTCATGATAATCTTCTTCATAAACGTATGTACTTGATTGAAACTATTACTTTTGGCTGCAAAGTTACTACGAATTATTATGTCCCGCTCTTTTTTTCAATAAAAGAATATCAACGCTGAGTTAATGTTGTATAAGGGGTGTGCTGCTTCTTCTTAACGAAGAATCTTCTCCACGGCGGCCGCCGAGCGCTCGTAGAGCACCTGCTCTTCCTCTGACGTGACGGGCGTGACCTGCCCCAACCGTTGCTGCAGCCTCAGCGCCGAGGGTGCCACATGCTGTCCTTTGCGTTGCTTGATCTCCATATATCGTGCGAGCTCATAGGCGGCACGGCGCGGCATGGTAGCGTACATGAGCCAGGCCAGTTCAAGATGGTATTTGGCGGCATACTCGTCGCGGTACTGGTGCACGATGGCCTGACAGTAGAGCGCGATCTTCTCCGTGTTGTCCGTGAGGAGCTTGGCAAGCTCGGCATAGAGGTAACCGTCGTGGTGACGCCTCAGGATGCGCTTGTAGGTGTCTATAGCCTTGTCGGTATGTCCCACGAGCGAGTGCATCTGGGCGAGGTGTCGCAGGTTCTCCTTATAATAAGGTGACTTCTTGAACGCTGTGCTGAAGAGATCCGCTATTTCGTTGATATAGTTGGCATCGCGCTTGGAAATGTCTTTGAGCAAATGGTTCACGACCTGCTGTCCCAACGACGGCACCTTATGCCCGTTGACGATGTACGGCTGCCAGTCGGCCTCCGTCATGCGGTTGTAGTAAGGCATGAAATAGAGCAGGTTGAACCCCTCGGTGAGCTTGTCCATCGTCAGTGCGGCGTTGATGATGGCGCGGTTGCCTTGCCCGAGACGATCCTTGGTCTGCGGATAGAGCTTCACGAGCTGGAAGAGCAGGCGGCGTGCCTCCTCCGTGCGTTTCTGCTTGGCGCGCAGCTTGAACAGGTCGTTCGTGCACCAGAACATACAGAGATTCGTATGCGGACCTTGGTGCACAGCATACAGTTGCATGATAGCGCGGTAGGCTTCCTCCCACCGCCCCTCTTTCCGCATGGCAAAGACATCTCTCACTTCCATGGCTTCAAGGTTTTAATGGTTATAACTTCAAAGTTAAGGAAAAGTTTGCATATCAGCAAGTGTTACGCCACTTATTTTTGCCAGCATGACAAGAATTAGGAGAAGACCCGAGGCATTGAAGGACGGGCATCCATTCTCACGCCACGAATGGTTCGTGAAGGAAACATTCGTCATCGTTTCAGTCGCTTTGCCAAGGCTTCCCTAAGGTCGTCGTTGGTGTCCAACTCCAGCTTCTTACGAATGTTTCCCCTGACGGTGCCGATGTTTCAGATTTTCTTGTTCATCGCCACGGCTATTTCCTTGAGCGTCATGCCCTTGAGCACGAGGCGGCAGACATCGAGCTCGGTAGGGGTGAGCATGGGGAAGGTCTGCGCCAAGTCGTCGAGGCGGCTGCTTTTCTCCTGCTCGAGGTAGCGGGCCAGTAGGATGAGGTTGTCGCGGGTGTGACGGGATAGTTTGCCGACGTTGGCATAGCCAACAGGCTGGTCGCTGTCGGTCCGTCGGCACATCTGCATGAGGGCGATCATCTCCACCTTACTCATGCTGAACATGTCGAGGATGGAGTCTTGCGTCTGCTTGTAGTCGCTGAGCTCGCGCGAGGTGTTGTCGGCGGCGATGCGAAGCATGATCATGAAGATCCACGCGCAGGTCAACCGGAGGACGAAGAGCACGATAAACTGTGAGCCCACAGCGGCGGGATTGATGACGTAAGCGATAGACAGGGAAATGAAGAAGATGCAGTAGGTGCAGGTCGGCGCGTTTTTCAACAGTCCCATGCAGGTGATGATGAAGTTGGTGACACACAGAAACTCGTTGAACAAGATGTGCTCGTAGGCCATGCCGGGAGCCTGTCGTGTCGTGGCAGCCATGTAGATGATGGCTGCACACTCGACGGTTTGCATGAAGACAGCACAGATGAAGAAGGCCCGACTCAGGCTCATCTTATTATATATATAGCACAGCAGGTCGACGATGGCAACTAACCATAGCACAAAGGAAACAAGCTCGAGCGGCAGTTGACGGTCACCGAGTACTCCGAAGACGAAGTGGAGCGGCAGACCGATGATAGCTAACAGCGTCATCATGAGATACACGGCGAGCCGCACTGCCTCAATGCGATTGTGAGCTCGCTGCGAGAAGAAAATACGGAAGTGCCGGAGCGGGACGCTGAACTTCTGTTTCAGTCCGCAGTGTTGGTGGTTGTCTTTCATCGTGTGTTCTTAAGGTTGGGTGATCCGTCTCTTTGCTACAGTAGTCCTTTCTTGCTGAAAAGACTTAGCAGTCCACTCTTAGAATGCCCGTCGGGTGATCGGGGGGGCAGAAGCATTGCATCCATCCACCCGCATGAGCAGTGCCGTCCGCAGGTCGTCGTCGGTGCTGAGCCCGAGCTTCCTGCGTATATTTCCCCTGACGGTGCCGATGTTGCTCATGCTCTTTCCCATGGCCTCAGCTATCTCGCTCTGCGTCATGCCCTTGAGCACGAGGCGGCACACCTCCTGCTCGGTAGCGGTAAGCTGAGGCAGGACTTTGGCCAGGTCGGTCACCTTGTCCCGCCGTTCGTTGCTCAAGTGCCTGCCGAGGCTGATGAGGTTGTGCCGTGTCTGCTCTGAGAGCTTTCCTACCATCTTGCGGTCCACATCCCGGTTGTGGCCTGTGATGCGACAGAGCTCCACGAGCGAGAGCATCTCCTCCTTGCTCATGTTGAACATGTCGAGGATGGAAGCCTGCAGGTGCTTGTAGTCGTCGATCTCCCGCGCAGCATTGCTAAAGACGATGCGCATCACCACAGCATAGATTCCAAGCCCCACCATCATAAGGACAAATAAGACAGCGAACTGTGAGGCCACTACGGCGGGGTTGATAGCGTAGGCCACGGCTAAGGGAATGAGAAAAAGGGTGAGAACCGCTGTGGGCGCATTGCGCACCATGGTCATGCAGACAAAGAGCAGGTTGCTTTGGGAGACCAACTCGTTGAGGATGACCAACTCGTGGTAGAGAGCCATGGTGCCGGGCGTGACGGTTAAGGAAAGGTAGAGAATGCGGAAACTTGTCAGCAGCTGGCACGACACAGCCATGACGAGCACTGCCGTGGACAGCGTGAGACGACCCGCCACGTAGAGACCCACTACGGCAAGCCCCGCAAGCCAGATGACTATCGAGATGCCACGCAGTACAGGGTCGTAAAAACCTACCCAGCCGAAGAGAAAATGCAAGGGCATGCCGATAAGGATCGTCGCACTTCCTGCGAGGAAGGCCAGAAACCGCATTTGCTCCATGCGGCCGTTGGCGTGCCGGGTGATGAAGGCATCCAACTGCTTTTTGATCTTTTCCTTAACTTTCATGGTGCAAAAATACGCTTTTTATTTCATTTTTGCAGTGCCTTGACCCCATTTTTATATATTTTGCACCATTTTGAACCATGTCAAAAGCCATTTCGTTGCTTAAGAAACCTTATTTTTGCAAAACCATCAACGCTATAGGTGGTGCCATGAAATGAATATAACTCATTTTTACGCTTGAAAATTAATTAATATTATAAAGAACATGAAACATCTAATTTCAAGTACAAGACGCAGCATAGCGGGCCTCCCGGGTATCTTCGTGGTGCTCTGGATATGCCTTGCTTCTATGTATGGCCTCCGGGCAAGGGGGCAGAACGTCACCATCTCGCCCTCATCGGGCAACCTCATCGCGGGACTGACCTACACGGGAGAGGTCGGATTCGAACAAGGTTGGTCGTCGCTCTGGCGTCACAACCAGCTGCCACTCACCCTGCATGTATCCGACAAGAAGGATTTAACATCAAGTGGTGTACTGAAGGACCCAGCTGGTAACATCAGCCTGGATAAATCCCAAAATCTTTATGTCGTGGCTGGCGGTGAGTCTGTCAGCACCCTGATGAGCATATCTCTCCCCAAGGGCTTCCGCTTCACGGGCTACCGCATCGTATTGCTCAACAACATCAACGGCAAGACCATCAACAATTCTGCGCACGCGTCTATGTCGAAGCGGTTGTATGAGACGGGCAGCAGCTTTGACTATAATAATCCACTGGCTTCCACAGCGGTCATGGGAAGCGCAAATGAAACAAAAGAGTATGTCATCGAGCGTACCAGCAAGACGGAGACTGACATGGGCAACAACCTCTATTTCTATTTCTGGCATGCCAGCAAAGGTTTTTATGGGGCCACCATCAAGTCCATCGAGCTCTATTTCACTGCTGAAAGTGAGTTCCAGGCCGAAGGCGTGCCAGGAGCTCCCGACGAGATCATCAGTGATGGTGTGAACATGGTGGGCTCTGAGTTTGCCACGGGCAAGCTCGACCTTGGCGTGGTGAAGCCCAATACGAAGAGCGGCGTAACCTATTATAGTTACGACTACCAGAACGTCATCGACCTCACCGCCAAGAACTGGCTTTATCAGGAGAACGCAGTATCTGGAGGTAAACTGCCGGAAACCGCAGGCAGCGGAAACATCCAAGTGCTGAAAAACGATGGACAACTTTACTATGCTCTTGGCAATGGTACTTATTATATAGAGACGCCTACCGAGACCAAAAACCAGAATGGCAAGTCGATTCCTTTAGGCTACCGTATCACGGGGGCGCAAATCAAGGCGCATTATGGCACGGCGGCTGGTAGCTCTACCGTAAGTTTCGACAGTAAGACGGGTACCATCTCTTATAAAACGAGTGGTTGGTGGGGCACCACGTATTATTTACAGACAGACGGATCATGGAAGACCAGTCCGGCTGTCCAATGGACACTTACAAAGACCAACAAGCTGCAGAGTGGCAACCACTATCTCACCGTTCAGAAATACACTTCGAATGGAAGAACCAGTTATATTGCCAATGGAACGACCAACAAAGACGAAGCCAGTGCCTTCACCATCAGCAACAATCAGGTGAAGTATGGCGATCTGTATCTCTCCCGTTATACTAACGATCGTGCCCGATTCTATTCGGATAACGATTATGCCGCTACATGGACAGCCAACACAGGCTCTGTCACCAACCCTGCCTACACACCCTCTGACTTTACCCTCAGTCTCTACGGCACCAACGGCAAAGATATGGAAGAAATGGCAAAGGTTAGCAACAACGACAAGGATCTTACACTTGAGGTAGACGGATTGAACAACGACGCCGTGAAGTTCACCATCTCGGGATTGAAAGAGGGTACCAAGGCTCTCATCACCTACAACCTCAAGATGGAGCAGCTCAACCCCTTCATCAACACGCTCGACATCGTGTGCCACTCGAAAAAGGCAGATAATTTACAAATGACGCAGCAATTTACCAGTAATGACTTCCAAGTGGCAGGAGGACAGTTCCTCTTCTATGTGCCATCTGATTTCGTCGGTGATGGTGGCACTTGTAAGTTCACATTCGAGAATCTCTCCAGCAAGTACATGGACGATACCTACGGCAAGGGTACCACGGGCAATTCTCGCAACTATCTGGTCAAGTCGCCCTATTATAACACGTATGGCGACGGTAAACAGTATCAAGCTACAGGTGAAGAGCCTGCTACCGATAAGGTATATAGTGAGGAATGTGGGAATCAGCCCTTCAAGTTCAACAATGCAGCCGAATTGGAGGCTGCAGGATCAACAGCTACGGCTTCTACTTTGGAGGAATATCCTTACTCAGAGGCTTTGTACAGCTCTCAGGATGGTACGTTTACTTCAGACATCGAGTTGGCCATTAACGGAGAGAAGAAGTGCTACCTCTTCGCTGGTGATGAGACACGCTATAACATCGCGCCCACCACAGCCATGGAGCACCGCTATTATGCTTACTATCTGATGGATATCCAACTGCTCGTGAAGGACTACAAGGCTAAGTGCGATCTGAAGGAACTCTATAAGACCACTTGTTATGAGGGCGACTTAGAGAAACCTATGTATGGTGGTACCTTCAAGGCTTATGACACGGAAACTGGTGCCGAGATTCCCAGCTCGAAGGCTTATCTCACGGTCAACATGATGAAGCAAGCCTTGGCAACTGCATTGACAAAAAATGGAGCGTCTACCGATCAGATACTTTATCTCGACTACACCAACCTCTACTCGGTGCTCGTGGAGAGCAAGGTGAGCATGGCTGAGATGAAGAATCAACTCAATCCTAACTGCCTCATCTTCTTCCCTGAGCGTACGACATTCGACGAGGACAACTATGTGCAAAAGACGCTGAGCGGTAGCTTCCGTGCCTGCAGGAACATTGTGATTACCGACAAGCAACCGTTCTACTCGCCCTATAAAATCACGGTGCCGGCAGAGAACTATGCGGCCTACACGAGAAAGATAACATTTGACGGATATAACAAGACGAAATTGGCTACGCTTGTACTGCCCTTCTCCATAGAGGTCAGCGAGGGTGTCCACGCCAATGCCAACTGCAAAATCTCTCTTTATCAGATGCAGACCGACGGCGGTCTGTCTGTCGACAGCGAGGAAGGCAACACGGGCAAGGACTTCTGGGCAACGGCGACGTTCTCGCCCATCACCGTGAACCACACGGTGCCAAATATGCCATACATGGTGCAGGTAGAGAAATCCTCTGACGCTGACGATGTCAACTTCGAGATCCTGCAGTACGGTTCCGATGTGGAGGCTACCGTGAGCGGCGAAGAGACGGAAGATGGCTGCTTTATGAACAACGACTATACATTCCAGGATCCGAAGAGCACGGGAACGATCGGCAACGCAACGCACGCGTTCACTCATTACGGTTCTTACTCAGGCAAGAAGCTCAGAAAGGACGGAGGCTGGTTCTACTTTGCTGACAGCAAGTTCTACAATTCAAAGAACCTCAAGGGACAGTACCTTTACTCGTATCCTTTCCGTGCTTACTTCGGTCATGAGACGAGCAACGGTAACGGTGCCAAGGTGATGCGTGGCTTCAGTCTTTCCTTCGGCGACGGTACCACAACGGGAATTGCCGACCTCACCACGGCAGCCGACGACACAGGGCTGACCCTCTCTACGCGTCAAGGACAGCTGACGGTCACGGCTTCAAGCGGGACCACGCTCACGGTGGTCAGCGCCTCGGGTGTCACCATGTGCCGCACTACGCTTGACGCGGGAGAAACGAAGACGGTAAGTCTGGCTACAGGGCTCTATATGGTAAATGGTAAAAAAGTTGTCGTACCTTAAAGAGTAACTGCTATGAAGAAGAAAAAGTATATTGCTCCACAAACAGTGAAGATAGAGACTGATGCCACCTCGCAGATCCTGGCCGGAAGCGGCGGCCAGCCGAATCATACAGAAGCCAAGCAGAACATTCCTTTCGAGCCTGCGGCCATGGATGACGACAATCCCTGGGACAGAGTAGGAAGTGGTGACAACGCCAAAGGGCTTTGGGACGATTAATATCCGGACCCTCGGCAGGTAGCCCCCTGCCCTTTCCATAGTCTTCCCCAAGGGGAGGAAACCAAGAACACCGTTGGTTCCCTCACCTTGGGGATTTTTCATGCGCCTGTATACCACGTCTGTGGCAGACCGGCAACAATTGGGCGCAACCCATACCCGAGTTTGGGGGCTATTGGGCTGTGCTGATACGACAGACGTAATTATCTATACGGTTCAGCGAGAAACAACCGCTCTGCCAAGACAGGTTTTATCACGGTTTATAGGTTTTACTTCATTTCTACATCCAAGAGATACTATTTCATGATGTGTCTAAGAGATGTAGTGACCGTCAAGATTTCCTGACTTCGTCACTTTTTTGTAGAGACCAAATACTGCCCTTGATCATCAGACTTTTCACGCGGAGCCGCAGAGCTTATTGAGCCGCGGAGATGATACGTGTGAGAGGCTGAGATCGCTGAGAGGCCTTCGGCCTTTTGAGGAGAGAGCAGAGAGACTGTCACGATCCTGCCTCAGTTGTGTCACGATCCTGCCTCAGTTGTGTCACGATCCTGCCTCAGTTGTGTCACGATCCTGACTCAGTTGTGTCACGATCCTGCCTCAGTTGTGTCACGATCCTGCCTCGTAGGTGGCGTGTAGAGAAGTGTAGCTTGAAGCTGGCATCTGCCGATATGGTTGAAAAAGTGTAGCAAGAATGGAAAGATATGGTTGAAAAAGTGTAGCTATCACTTGCATATTGGTTGGGAAAGTGTAACTTTGCTTCTGCATAAACAGAAATTCTTAGTCGACATGAAGCGGAATGCCCGCCGTGGTGAAGGCTTTCTTTACTTCGCATCAGTTGTCAGAGGTGCGCGACATCCAAAATCAGATACTGTTTGATTATCAGCGCGACTTTTCCAAGCATGCTCCTCTGTCGGAATTGCCACGCATCAACATGGTGTGGAACTCAATCCCCTCCCAACTCGCCAAAGAGAACAAAAAGTTTGTGTATGGCGCGCTCAAGAAGGGAGCCCGCGCCACACAGTTCGAGATGGCCATAGAATGGCTGATAGACGCTGGTCTCATCTACAAGGTACCACGTGTGTCTGAACCTCGCAAACCTCTAAAATTCTACGAGGATCTTAACGTCTTTAAGCTCTTCTCTTTGGATGTGGGACTCATGGGAGCCATGGCAGAGACGACAGCCGCGGACGTGCTGGTTCGCGGAACAGCCATGACGGAATATCGTGGAGCATTCACCGAACTGTTTGTGCTGACGCAGCTGGTAGCCCGCGGCATTACACCTTATTATTATAGTGCCAACGACTCAAGGATAGAGATCGACTTCCTGATACAGAAGGCAGGCACCGTCATTCCTTTGGAGGTAAAGGCAGAAGAAAATGTCCACTCCAAATCGCTCAGAACTTATATTGAGAAATATCCGCAACTGAAAGGTGTCCGCCTCTCCATGTTGCCTTACCACGACCAAGATTGGATGACCAACTATCCGCTCTATTGCGTCAACTTCATATAGCGTAATTCTTGCATTTACTGGCTACCAAAGCGAGGAAGGCAAGACCCTACTGGATGTCAAGCTGGAAGGAGAAGCCGTGTGGCTGAGAAGCACCAGGCATCCGATTCTTGCAATGCCTATTGTTGGTATAGCGTTTACGACAAGAATGTATAATTTATCTAGGAAGCATTCTTAAAGCCTTATCTTTACTGTCACTGAAACTAAGTTTATTAGTTATAATAACAGCATTTTGTGGGTCGACAACATGTTTTCCCATAATTTGTAATGCTTTTAGTTTGTCGTCATCGAAACTAAAAAACGTCATCATCCTGGCGCACTGGTCGCAAGTATACCAGCAACCAAGCGTCGCCACCTCAAGCAGCGTGTAGCGGTCGTCATCAAAATTGGCATCTTTCACCTTACCATATAGGAAATCGAAAGCATTTTCACTCAACGCATATGGTTGGCATTCACTGTATGGATCTGGATAATTTTCCTGCGGTACTGGAGGCAATACCGGATGATAAACTTCTGCGTCATTTCCACGATAGGAAGGTACAATACACTCTTGATATGAAATCACTTTTCCATCCCTCCCGAAACTGATGTATATGAATTTATCATCTGGATCCAACAACGGACTTTTTCTGTACGTCCATCTGTCTCCATAGGAGTTGAAGCTGGTTGCGTCTGGCTTACCTAATATTTGCATGACCTGCTCTTTAGTCATTCCCCATTGAACCATATGATTCTTGGCCTGAATGTTAACCAAACAAGTAAAGAGCATTAATAATGTCGGAAGGACTATCCGAAGAATATAGCTTTTCTTATTCATATTCTTTTTTGTTTGTTTCTGCAAATTTAATACATGAGTCCACTTTAAAAAGTCCCTTAAGTGGGTTCAAACCAGACAATATAAGATTAGCACATAATCCTTCCTGTTGATTTGGCCATCTGAGATAATTTTCGTATATTTGTATCATCAAAGAAGAGCA
>Ga0256406_1005397_pt1 | contig 13716 bp, 15 predicted proteins | sample RumenRJG_03DNA_FD_185986 | JGI IMG/M metagenome (GOLD analysis project Ga0256406, IMG submission 185986) | Bovine rumen microbial communities from Lethbridge, Alberta, Canada - RJG_03 | ecosystem: Host-associated > Mammals > Digestive system > Stomach > Rumen | place: Canada: Alberta | collected...
GAGTCTGGCAACGGTGGCGGCCCTGTAAATCCCTAAGGATTAAACATTAAACATGAAACATTAAAATTCTGAACCATGAAGAACAAGACATTTTGGAAATTCGCGATTCAAACAGCCATTAGTGTGCTGTCGGCCATCGCAACGGCACTGGGCGTGACCAGCTGCATGGCATGAAAAAGGAAAAAGTAAAATTCAAAAAAATGGGGTTGGCGCATTGCCAACCCCTATTTTTATATAAGATAGTTTGTTTTTTATTTGATCACGACTTTGCGGCCGTTGATGATGTAGAGGCCACTCTTAGGATTGGTTACCTTCTGACCATTCAGGTTGTAAATGGCTGAGGTCTGCTTGGTGGCCTGAGGTGCGGTCTCGATACCGGTCTGAACCATGGTATCCACCACAACTACCTCGTCAAGGAAGAAACGCTTGGCGGGAGTGAACACCAGCTTGACATCGCCTGTACCAGAGATGGTGGCGGTGAAGGTGGTCCACTCGCTGCTCTTCATTGTGAACTCTGAGGGCTCGATGAGTACGGTGGCACCAGTAGCTGAGAGCTTCAGGCCGGTACCGTCGTTGCCCCAGCTTGCTGCCTTGAAGGTCAAGGTGTGAGTATTGCCGGCGAGCGTGATAGTGGGAGATGTAGCAACGCCGATCTTCTTACTGTTTCCGAAGCGTGCACACTGATAGCCACCATAGAGGGCTTCAGCATCCCATCCGTCGTTGTCGGCAGCGAACGTTGAACTTGCTACAGAGCTACCCCAGTTGTCATCGTTGGCACCTGTTCCTGCACAATCATTGAATGACTCGTAGAACACGGCTCCCTCGGGCACATCGGTAGTTGTACCGCCGTTGCCACCGGTGCTGGTGTATTCAGCCACATAATTGAATGAGATAGTGCCATTGGCATTGAGGGTGATATCCTCGACAGAAGAGTCAATCCAGTTGGTGCCGTTGGTATTCTTGTTAAAGAACTGGGCAGCCTTCTTGGCAATCTTGTCAGAGGTCTTGAAGTCCTTGTTAAAGGCCGTCACATTGGTCAGAGGGAAGGCATCATTCTCTTCGGTGAAATAGGTCTCACCCATATATGTTTCCTTCTGGCAACGGCCGTCGGCAGGAACAACCACCATGCGCTGGTGGTCAGGATCATCGTTAGGACCATTATTGTACCATACATCCTTATCGTAGTCGCAGTGTACAATCAGCAGTCCGGCATCGGAAAGAGAGGCATCCCAACCCTCCAGCTGACGGTTCTCCAGCATAAGGAACTCGTTCTTATTACCTTTATTATAGATGATATAGCTCTGGCCGCCATTCTGCAGCGACTTCATGTTCTGCACCTGCACATCCTCAGTATCCAGTTCGATGGGCTCGAGCCATCCGGCCATCCACATCTCATAACTGGTATAGCCGGCAGGCTGGTAGCCGTCACCATTATAGGAACCGCCATCCATCAGGTCCCAGGTACCCATGCCCTGACCACCGCTGTAGTCGATATCGTAGAAGTCGGGGTAACCCAGGCAATGAGAGAACTCATGGCAGATGGTACCCAGACCGTCAATTTTACGACTGCTATTGAGCTCGGGGCCACATGCATAATTATCAACTTTAAGATTCTGAGCTACTGTAACAGCACTGGTTTCATCGCTATAAGACAAAGAATACGCATGGGGCCAGATGGTATTCTCTGTGCCACCGTCGGCCTCGCCCATACCGGCATAAATCACATAGACCTGATCCACCTCGCCATCGTTGTTCCAGTCATACTGTTTCCAGTTGGTTACCTCGTTCTTTGCCAGGTTGACAGCCTCGAAAACCATCTGTTCAGGATGCTGGTCGTAGCCTTCAGAGTCGTTGCTGCCGTAATAGCTTGCTTTATGACTGACCGTCACAGGACCTACGATGTCGAAGTCGAGCTCAAACTTACCGCGGCTCTGAGCCTTGAAATAGTCGGCCATAGAGCCCTTGAAATTACCCTCAGAGAAGCCCTCCTCGTTGGCAATACGCGTAAACAGCTCATTGGTATGCTCAGCCTGGAATGTCTCGTCCTGGAAGTTGACCAGGATAATCAGTCCCTTTTTCTGGCCTGTATAATGGGTGGCAGCGTCTGTTGGCATGCGTCGGACACGTCGGGCATTTTCCTGCTGTCTGCGCGCCTTGGCACGCTTTAATGATGCCTTGCCGTCGACAGACTGGTAAGAGTCACCCTTCAAGGTGTAGGCCTTGCCGTCCTCACCCTTCCAGATGTGACCAAACTCGTCACCTACGAGCATCGCTTTAACCTCTGTGCCGTCGACCAGCTTCAGCGTTTTCCATTGTCCGCGCTTGGCAGGGACAGCTATTGCCGATGAGGTGATAATCCCCAAGGCAATTGTCATCAATAGTTTCTTAATCATTCGTTTGTTTGTAAAATATATTTTAATGGGTTAACAAAAATCGCTTTTAAAAGCGTACAAAGGTACGTATTTTTCCTGTAAAAAACAAAAAAAATTGTCCTAAAAAAGAATACCTAACGATACCAACAGGCCGTAAATGAAGATGTTGCGCGCCGTTGCGCCCAGACAATTGTTCAGTTCCCTACCCTTCCAGATGCGCTTCATCTTCAGATAGGTGAGCACATGCAGCACCAGGTAGACAAAGGGCAGACCGAACGCCCACCAACGGCCGTTGAGCCCGAAGACAAGGCCCATCAGACAGGCCACGATGCCTACCATCAGATAGAGCATAATAGCCGCCTTCTCGCCCACATGGACCACGAGGGTATTCTTGCCAGCCTGCTTGTCGGTATCGCGGTCGCGGAAATTATTGACCAGCAGCAGTCCGTCGATGACAATGCCGCATGCCAGCGAGGCCGTGAGGACCTCAACGGTGGTGGTATGCAACTGGATATAGTACGTGATGCTGACAGGGATGAGTCCGAAGAACACCAGCACCAGCACGTCGCCAAGTCCCATATACGAGAGGTGCGTGGTATAGAGGAAACAGAACACCACGCAGAGCACGCCGATAAGTACCATCTCCAGACCGCCAAACCACACAAGGGGCAGTCCGACGAGGCAGGCCAGGACGGTGGTGGCAGCAATGGCATGACGCATCCGCTCGATGCTCACCCACCCCTGTGTACAGGCTCGCTCAGGCCCCAGGCGCGTCTCACGGTCGTCGGTGCCCTTGGCGTAGTCCACGAAGTCGTTGATGAAATTGGCATCTATCTGCATGATAAAGGCAAAGAGCAGGCAGAGCGCAGCCGCCAACCAGTTGAACACATCACCAGCATACTGCTGTGCGTCCTTCCAGGCCAGCGACAAACCTATCATCACGGGTACGGCGGCACCCGTCAGAGTCTTTGGTCGTGCGGCCAGAAACCATGCCTTAAATGAGTCTTTCTTTACGTTCATCTTAATTTTTCTTCAAAACGCTTGCAAAAGTAAATAAAATCTCGTATATTTGCAAACCAAACCTTGAAAAAGTTATGATAAAAAACACTGCCAGTCTTGACCTCGTAGAGTTTATTGAGACGCAGATACTGCCCCAATACGCTAATTTCGACCGTGCGCACAACATGGAGCACGTGACGCGTGTGATTCGCCGTTCGCTGGAATTAGCCAACCGTACAGGTGCCGACATCGATATGGTTTACACCATTGCCGCCTACCACGACGTGGGCATGTCGGGCCCCCGTGCCGTGCATCATATCACGGGCGGAAAAATCCTGCAAAGTGATGCCCGACTGAAGAAATGGTTCTCGGCCGAGCAGATTAAGATTATGAAGGAAGCCATTGAGGACCACCGGGCTTCGGCCTCGCGCGCCCCACGCAGTCTGTATGGAAAGATTGTGGCCGAGGCCGACCGTGACATCGTGCCCGAGGTGGTGTTCCAGCGCACGGTGCAGTTCGGACTGGCCAACTACCCCGAGCTGGACAAGGAGCATCACTGGCTGCGCTTCAAGGAGCATATGGACCAGAAATACTCGGCCAACGGCTATATACGCCTGTGGATTCCGGGCTCGCCTAATGAAGAGAAACTGACGGAACTGCGTAACATCATTGCGAATACGCCCCTGTTGCGTGAGAAGTTCAATCAATATTATGAATTAGAAACTAAATCCGAAGAAGTATGACAAACAAGGAATTGATGCGACGTGCCATCGAACTCTCCAAGATGAGTGTCCAGAATGGCGGAGGTCCCTTCGGGGCCGTGATAGCCTGTAACGGCAAGATTGTTGCCGAAGGGTCAAACTGTGTAACGTTAGACTGCGACCCCACGGCCCATGCCGAGGTGTCGACTATCCGCAAGGCCTGCAAGGCCCTGAAGACATTCGACCTGAGCGGTTGCGAGATCTATACCTCGTGCGAGCCTTGTCCGATGTGCTTCGGTGCTATCTACTGGGCGCACCTCGACAAGATATACATGGGCAACGACCGCAAGGATGCAGCCAAGATCGGATTCGATGATGACTTCATCTACCAGGAGATTGCGCTCAGCCCAGAGCAGCGCGAGAAGCCCTCGGAAATCCTGTTGCGCGACGAGGCGCTGGAGGCTTTCCGTATGTGGGAAGAGAAAGAAGATAAGACGGAATACTAAGACAGGTAGAAGTATCCTGCTCCTAAAGCGGCCAGTAGCACGATGAAAACGATGATTTTCAGCATGCAGCTGGCTACTTTTTTTATCATATATGCTGCTGCGATGATGACCAGCAGCGCTACGGCATAGAATATCCAGTTCTCAAACATGTGTGTTTTCTGATTTTATTTGAATAGTTGACGGAAGGCTGTGGGTACAGGGGTCTCAAACTCCATGGGTTCACCCGTGCGGGGATGTGAGAAGCACAGCAGCCAGGCATGCAGGCAGAGGCGATGAATGGGGTCGTCGCCATTACCGTATTTGGTATCGCCGCATACGGGATGGCCCATGTCGGCAGAATGTACGCGAATCTGGTTCTTACGACCCGTCTCCAGCTTATATTCCACAAGCGAATGTTCGGTAGTGCGGTCCAGTACATGGAAATGTGTGATAGCCAGTTTGCCACCATTGTCCACAGGCGATGAATAGGTCACATAGGCCTTGTTGTCCTTCAGCCAGTTCTGGATAGTACCCTCGTCCTGCTCCATCTCACCGCTCACCACGGCCACATAACGGCGGTCGTAGACAATCTGGTGCCAGTTGTGCTCCAGTATCTGCTCGGTCTCCATATCCTTGGCATAGACCATCAGGCCGCTGGTGTCGCGGTCCAGGCGGTGCACCACATGAGCCGTACACTTCTGGCGGCTTTTCTTGAAGTAATCGTCGAGCACGGACTTCACGTTGAGCGAGGAATGACCTGCAGCCATCGACAGAATACCGATATTCTTCTCTACGACGATGAGCCACTGGTCCTCATACACAATCTTGACGTAGCGGCTCTTGAACGACTGTTGGTTGCGCTTGGTCTTGCTGACGGCAACCTTCATGCCACGTTCCAGCTGGAAGTCAAACTGTGTCACGGTCTTGCCGTTGACCTTGATACCACGTCCCTGCAGCGTCGCCTTGATCTTGGTGCGACTCTCCTTGACGTTTTCCAACAGCCATTCCAGCAACGGCTTTTGTTCGTTCACCACGTAGTGATCATACTCACCCATGCGGTTATATCCAGTATTCATTCTCATTGTTCACAAACTGTATATAAGTAATTCTTGTCTATTCTCTCTGTCGTCGTAAACCACTCTGCCTTAGCATTTTTCAGAGTTTCCTTCATGTTGTCGTTGATGCCTTCGCCAGTCAGTTTCAGCAGGCTCTCCTTCATGGTCCACAATCGGATGAAGGCCGGTCCGGGATTACCCGACTGATGAATCTGCTGCATTTCGTCATCGCTCATGGCATAGCGTGCTACCGACTCACTGTAGCGTCCGATGCTTTCCACATCAATCCCTACGGGTCTGCGGCTCAGTACGCAAACGGCAGCCTCCTTGCAATGACTCAGACTGAAATGGAGTTCAGGGTGTCCAACTATGGAAGGTTTTCCGTGTTCTCCATATTCGAATATAGGATTATCCAGGATTCCCTCCTGTTCGCGCAACGCCTGTTTCAGCAGCATATAGGCAGCCACACAGAGGCGCTGCCCCTGTTCAAACTTAAACTGAAGGGCCTGCTCACGTCTCTGACTGCTGATGCTTTGCAGGGCCAGTTGCAAGTCGAAATCTCCTATATGGTCGTTGATATATACCTTCATTCGTGTGAAAAGGTACGAAATGGACTCCCGAAGTGCTTCGAGAGCCCATTCTTAAGTATCATGATTGCGGATTATTTATCGTCGCGCTCAATCCAAGCCAGCACGTCGCCCTTGCGGACCTTGGCACCCTGCTTGGCGCTTACCTCAACGAGCTTACCACCGAGGGCAGCAGGCACGGGAACGATCTCGCCCCATTTCTCCATGAGGTAGCAGAAGGTCTGACCCTCAGCGTACTTCTGACCGATGAACGGCTCCAGACAGGGAGCACACTCACCCTCGCCATTGAACTCGTAGAAAATCTGACCGGCAGAGGGAGCCACCAGGGCATCAGCCTTAGCATGCTTGAAGGCAGCCAGCTCCTCAGCGCTCATCTTTGAGCCGAGCTTAGCATCCTTGGCTTTCTGGAGGTCGGCCAGGAACTGCTTCTTAGCCTGACCGCTCTTGAAAGCACGGTACTGCTCGGGGTGCATAGCCAGTTCGAAAAGCTCCTCGTTGTCCTTACCGTAGTCCCAGCCGTTCTCGTCCATCTCCTTCTTGAAGCCATCGAGGGCGTTCTCGAGAAGAGTGTGGGGGTCAACATCGGTGAACTCACGGTTCTGTTTCTTAGCCAGTTCAACAAGCTCGGGATCCACTGTTCCGGGAATCTTACCTGACTTACCGAGGATCATGCCCCACATAGCGTCGTCCATCATTACGAAGCGACCCTTGCCCTGCTCGATGGTGAGGAGGTTCATCAGGGCGATATTCTTGGTGTACTGAGAGAACGGTGTTACCAATGGGGGATAACCTACGCGAGGCCATACATACTCTACCTCGTTGAACAGCTTCACCAGCATGTCGTCCATCGTCAACTCGGGCTCGCCCTTCTGAGCGCGGATCTTGTTGATCATGGTCTGGATACCACCCAGGTCGGCCATCATAGAACCCATCATGCCACCAGGCAGTCCGCAACCCAGCAGGAGTGAAGACATGTGCTTGTTGGCAGGATTGATGAAGTAGCCCAGCCACTCGTCGATGAACTCCTGAGTGAGCGTACGTGCCTGCATATAGGCATTCATATTGATTTCAGGCACATCGAAGCCCTCGTTCTTCAGCATAGACTGAACAGAGATGATATCGGGATGAACCTTACCCCATGACAGAGGCTCGATGGCGGTATCGATGATGTCGGCACCATTGTTACATACCTCGAGGATAGAGGCCATAGAGAGGCCTGGGCCTGAGTGTCCGTGATACTGGATGATAATCTCAGGGTGCTTGGTCTTGATAGCCTTGGTCAGAGCACCCAGCATAGCGGGCTGACCAATACCGGCCATATCCTTCAAGCAGATTTCCTCAGCACCTGCAGCAATCACCTCGTCGGCAATGTTTGAGTAGTACTCAACGGTGTGAACGGGTGAGTTGGTGATACAAAGGGTGGCCTGGGGAATCATGCCTGCAGCCTTGGCCCACTTGATAGAGGGGATGATATTACGTGTGTCGTTCAAACCACAGAAGATACGGGGGATATCCACACCCTGCGCCTTCTTGACCTTATACATCAGCTCGCGCACATCATCGGGAACGGGATACATGCGGAGGGCATTAAGACCACGGTCCAGCATGTGAGTCTGGATGCCGGCCTCATTGAAGGGCTTACAGAATGCGCGTACAGCATCGTTAGGATTCTCACCTGCCATGAGGTTCACCTGCTCAAAGGCACCACCATTGGTTTCTACACGTGAGAAACAGCCCATCTCAATGATCACAGGGGCGATACGCTCCAACTGATCCTTGCGTGGCTGGAATTTTCCAGACGACTGCCACATATCGCGGTAGACGAGACTAAACTTGATTTTCTTCTTTGTTGCCATAATATACTATGTTTATATCTAAATTCTCAAATTGGATGCAAAGGTACGAAATAAATAAGAATTATTACTTAAGAATTAAGAATAATTTCGTATCTTTGCCGCAAATTACAGACAATTATGAAAATTAATACATTATTTCTTACGATAGCAGCCCTGATGCTTATAGCATGTGGCACAAAACAGGAAGCACCTAAAAGCGAAGAAATCCTGACAACAGAAGTTACTGACGACCAGACTATCTACGGACTGGCCTGTGACGGGTGCAACGACACCGTGGTGGTATTCCTGAGACTGCCTTACAACGGAAGCGACCCCGATACGCTCTATATCCTGGATGCAGTGAAGCAGCGTCATATCATGGGTAAGATACGTATTGGCGACAAACTGGCTATCATGCGCAACGAGACTGACTCGACGGTGGCCGACCTCGTGATTGTCACCGAACAGCTCATGGGACAATGGCGCCACCTGGTATACCCCACCCTGCACGAGCGTGCCGACATGGAAGGAAACACCGAGCGACAGAAGATAGCTCAGTTGCCCGACTCCATCAAGGCGCTGCTGGCTATCCCCAAGGAATACGGACTGGACATCCTGCATGACAACATGATGTATGTGCCCGGCTCTCACGTCAAACATGTGACGTCAGACGAAGAATCGCCCGTGGAATATCCCATCGCGCAATTCTACAACGAATGGAAAATATTCAACGGACGATTTGTAATGTTCCACTGCGCAGCCGACTCGCTGGGCAAGATGCAGACGCTGGCTTCTGATACCGCAGACGTGGTGCTGCTGGAAGCCGACTCGCTGATGCTGCGCTTCAAGGATGGCGTGCGCAGCTACTACCGGAAGGTAGAGGTGCCAAAGGAATAAAGGCGCTGCTCTGCCATCTTCTCGTATTTCGTGCCTGGCCGGCCGTAGTTGGCATAAGGATAGATGCTGATGCCGCCACGGGGTGTGAACAGGCCGATAACCTCAATATACTTTGGGTCCATCAGCTTCACAAGGTCTTTCATGATGACGTTGACACAGTCTTCATGGAAGTCGCCATGATTGCGGAAGGAGAAGAGATAGAGCTTCAGGCTCTTTGACTCCACCATGCGCTCGCCGGGGATATACAGGATTTTGATTTCTGCAAAGTCGGGCTGACCGGTGATAGGACACAGCGAGGTGAACTCGGGACAGTTGAACTGCACCCAGTAGTCGTTCTCAGGGTGCTTGTTCTGGAAGGTCTCCAGCACCTCAGGGGCATAGTCCATCTTGTATTCGGTCTTACGTCCAAGCGTTTGCAGACCTTCGTTTTCTCTTGAACTCATAACGTATTAATAATTAAATGTGTATGTAATGGTTTCGTCGTCACGCCTTACCATCAGCTGATGGATGCTCTTGTCGGCATTCAGCGTGGCAGAAACCTGGATTTGCTCCTTGTCGTTCTTGGCCTCGGCAATGATACTGGTGTTGCGGGCATAGCGGAAGAGCGAAGCCAGCAGGTAGGGATCGCACGCCTCTACACCAAGCAGCAGCTGGTTGGCATCAACACTCTGGTGACGGTTGTCCTGTTCGCCATAGCTCAGGGCCAACTTGCGTGTCAGCTTCTGGTTGTCGTAATAGAAGAGGCTGTCGCAATTGTGCAGGCTGTCGGGGTTGAGCGAGTATTTGCCATAGGTAAAACGGTATGTGACGCAGGAAGAAGTGAGCGCGCCACGATGCTCGAAGTTGAAGATATAGTTGGCTGGAGCTACAGCCATACTACTGTAAAAGCGGTTGAAATAGCCCACGGTATCGCCACTATTGATAAGCAGCTGAGGCTGGTAGTCTTTGTCGCAGTCCACGCTATAGGTGATGCCCTTCTTGACATCCTTCACCGTCATCTGTTTTTTACCATAGGTAATCTGCAGGTTGTTCAACGTCTGTTCGGCTTTCTGGATCTTCACCAGCGTAGGACGGTGCAGCGTGTCATATTCGAGTGTGATGTTACTGTCGTCAGAACCTGTAATTGACTTCACGTCGGCAGCAGAGCCCAGCGAACCGTCGCCACGGGTGGCATACTGGATAAAGGCCAGTGAGATATGAGCCTCGCCTGGATGATTGGTGTCGCGAATCTGGATAGCTGCAGTACGCGACAGGTCGGTGGTGTTCTGCTTGAAACCCAACTCCTGACTGTAGAGCACACTACCCTTTCCAGTACGGATGGGCACCGTAATCCAGGAGTTGTCGTAACCACTCAGGTCAATGAGGTCCCAGTTGCCGTAGCCAAAGAAAATCAAAGAGTCTGATACGTTGTTGGCATAGTAGTACGAGATATTACTTGAAGGGCTCTCTATGCCAAAACCAGCCCTAAAATTACCCTCGTCATTCACACAGGAGGTCAGCATTGTTGCAGCTGCCATTATCCCAAATAAAGTCTTTTTAGTTTCCATAATAACCTATTGATTTTTAATTAAATATCGTCATCCTCGTCATCGTCCCAACTATCGAAATCAAACCCACCGAATCCTTCGAGCGAGGGAGCCACAAAGGCATCCATCTGACGGCGGTCTTTCTTCGTGGGGCGACCAGTTCCGCGAGCGCGGTCAACAAATCCGCTGATGCGGTTCATCTCCAGCAGTTCATACTGGTCCTGCGGCGTCACGTTCTCATAAATCTCAGGAAGCAGTTTGGCGCCTACGCGCTGCTCTATGGGCTTCAGAATCTTGAACGAATAAGTCACGGGCGGCTTGCGTACACTGATGGTATCGCCCTCTTTCACCATACGCGAGGGCTTCACGTTGACACCGTTGACTGCCACGCGTCCGTTTTTACAGGCATCCGAGGCAATAGAGCGTGTCTTGAAGATACGCGCCGCCCAAAGCCATTTATCGATACGTGCTTCACTCATGCGGTAGCAAATTTTTCACTATTCACTTTTACCTTTCGCTTTTCCCTTACCCAGCTTATTGTATTGGTTCATGGTAATATCAATACCTGCCAAAACAAAACTCTTGATGATATCCACAGCCAGATCGATGGAGGGTTGCAATGCTTTCTGCTCCTCATCACTATAGCGCCCCAGCACCCAGTCTATCTGTCCGCCACGCGGATACTCGTTACCAATACCCATACGCAAGCGTGCATAATCCTGACCAATGAGTTGCTGGATATGCCCCAGTCCGTTATGACCGCCATTAGAACCGTTGGCCTTCAAACGAAAGGCACCCAACGGCAGTGCGACATCATCAGATATCACTAACAGGTGTTTTTGGCCGATATTCTCCTTGTTGAGCCAATATCTCACAGCATTGCCACTCAGATTCATATAGGTCGATGGTTTCAAGAGGAAAACCTTGCGGCCCTTTAACGACGTCTCGGCCACAAAGCCATAACGACGGTCGTCAAAAACGATATTGGACGCCTTAGCAAAAGCGTCCAATACCATAAATCCAGTATTGTGGAGGGTCAATTCGTATTCAGAGCCTACGTTGCCCAAGCCTACAATCAAATACTTTTCCATCTCACGCCTGATTACTCAGCAGCAGCGGCAGCAGCCTTTGACGCACGAGTCTCCTTAACTGAGCATACTACAACCTGTGCAGGAGTAGCAAGCTTCAGACCGTCGAAGCTCAGCTCACCAACCTTGATAGCCTTACCCAGACCGAGGTTAGTAACGTCAATATTCAGAATCTCAGGAATCTGCTTATAAGGAGCGGTAACGTCAATCTTACGGATAGAGAGGTTCAGCTTACCACCATCACGTACACCCTGTGCCAAGCCATTGAGCTTAACGGGAATACCTACGGTGATTTCCTTCTCCTCGTTCACCTCGTAGAAGTCAGCGTGAAGCAGAGCGTCTGTTGTGGGGTGGAACTGAAGCTCCTTGATGATTGCCTTGTGCTCCTTGCCATCGATGTTGAGGTTTACAACGAATACGTGAGGTGTGTAAACAGCCTTACGCAGCTCAGCGAATGAAGCGGTGAATGACATTGCCTCGGGCAGACCATTCTCACCCTTCTTCTCACCATACAGATTACAGGGAACAAGACCCTCCTTGCGAAGCTCCTTAGAAGCCTTCTTGCCAGTCAACTCACGCTTCTGGCCATTGATTGCGATTTCTTTCATAACGTTTGTGTTACTCTAAATTAAGTTGTTAATACATAAAATTGTTTGACTTAATTCGCCATCACACGAAAAAAGCGGGTGCAAAGGTACGAAGAAAAATTGATATAGACAATCGATTGTGGAAAAATTTCTAAAAAAAGTAGCTTTTTCTTGTGTAATCGCGGAAAAATGCCTAAATTTGCATCCGATAAAAGAGTTTACACGTATGATTAATAGAGAAATCATTAGAATTAAGATTGTTCAGTTAACCTACGCATACTATCAAAATGGTAACAAGAATATTGATACAGCAGAGAAAGAGTTGTTCTTCAGCCTCTCTAAAGCCTATGACTTGTACAACCAACTTTTGTCTTTGATAGTTGCTATTACAAGGGAAGCACAGCGCCGTCAGGAGGTGCTGCAAGCAAAGGCCCTGCGCGAAGGGTCGAAAATGCCATCAGCCAAATTCATAAGCAATCGTTTCGCCCTGCAGTTGGAAAGCAATATCCAGTTGGGTGAGTTTATGGAAACACAGAAACGTACATGGGCTGACTATCCTGAATTCATCGGAAAAATGTTTGAACAGATTGAGCAGAGTCAGATTTATCAGGACTACATGAATGATAAGGAAGACAGCTATGCTGCTGACCGTGAGGTGTGGCGCAAGCTCTATCGCACCTTCGTTCAGGAAAACGAAGACCTCGACTCACTCCTGGAAGAGCAGAGCCTCTATTGGAATGATGACAAGGATGTGGTTGACACCTTTGTACTGAAGACTATCAAGCGATTCGATGAGAAAAACGGCGACAAGCAGGAACTGCTCCCCGAATATGACTCAGAAGAGGAAAAGGATTACGCACGCAAGCTCTTCCGGGCCACCATCCTCAATGCAAACGACTATCAGCATATGATGACTGAGGCTTCACAGAACTGGGATTTCTCCCGTCTGGCCTACATGGATGTCATCATCATGCAGATTGCCATTGCCGAGATGCTCACATTCCCCAGCATCCCCCTCAGCGTCACCATCAACGAGTTCGTAGAGCTGGCTAAGTTCTACTCTACCCCTCGCAGCGCCGGCTATATCAACGGCATGCTCGACACCATTGCCCGTCACCTTATTAATACTGGCAGACTGCTGAAGCAGATGGATAAGAAAGACAATAATTAATAACTAAATTACAAATTATACAAGATGATTAATTTCCTTTTACAAGCAGCCCCCAACGGAGGCGGAAACCTGATGATGACTGTCATCATGTTTGGTGCAATCTTTGCCATTATGTATTTCTTCATGATTCGTCCTCAGCAGAAACAGCGTAAGGAGATTCAGAAGTTCCAGAACGAACTGACAGAAGGAACCTCTGTTGTAACAGGTGGCGGTATCTATGGCACCGTTCAGAAGATTGACCTCGCCAAGGGCACTGTTGACGTGAAGATTGCACGCGATGTTGTCATCACGGTCGACAAGAGCTATGTGTTCAAGGATATGTCAAGCATGGGCTTGCAGAAATAAACCAGGTCTTGAGAAATGACCTTCAGGCCCACTGACACACTGCATACCATCAGAGATTTCCTGTTTAG
>Ga0256406_1005399_pt1 | contig 13713 bp, 10 predicted proteins | sample RumenRJG_03DNA_FD_185986 | JGI IMG/M metagenome (GOLD analysis project Ga0256406, IMG submission 185986) | Bovine rumen microbial communities from Lethbridge, Alberta, Canada - RJG_03 | ecosystem: Host-associated > Mammals > Digestive system > Stomach > Rumen | place: Canada: Alberta | collected...
CGATTACTACAATTCAGAAAGGATAACGGAGAAAACAAAAGGACTGCCGCCCGTTCTGTATAGACGGCAATCCTCGAATCGACTATCATGCTAGACAATCAAGTCCAACATATGGGTCTCACCTCAGAGGCCTTGCGCTTCCTTTTTTGCACGAGGAGAAAGAAAGGCAGGGCCAAGAAGAGCAAAAGGGATAAGGCGTCCCCCACCATCTTGGGGTAGAAGGGGTAGGCGCGCCAAACAAAGGAGATGCCATAGGCGAAGGAGGCGCTTAAGGCGAAGCTCAAAAGAAGGTAGGCCAAATAGCCCAGGATCCCCTTGGCCCGCTCGGTGGGGACGACGAAGACGGAGCAGGAGGCGATGGCCAAGGCGAGTAGGCCCGTCACGCCCATGCTCACCCCCTCGGCGAAGAAGAAGCCATATTGGGGGAGATAACGGTAAAGCAAGAAGCAAGCCAATAGGTTGAAGGCCACGCGGAAGCTCTCCAAGAAGGAGAGGACGAACATCTCCTGATACACCTTCATCCCGTCGAGGAAGGGGTTGAAGTGGGAGCCTTTGTTGTCGTCCTCGTAAATCGTCTTGATGAGGAAGAGGTGAAAGGGGACGAGGTGGGAGGAGGCGTTGAGGAAGCGCATCTCGTACTCATAACGGTCGCCTTCGACGGCGAGGGCCAAGGGGAAGAGCGCCTTGGGGATGGCGCGGAGGCCGCATTGGGTGTCGGGCAGGACGACGCCGTTCCTCAGATAGAAGTAACGGGAGGAGAAGAGATTGCCGAAGCGCGACCTCCCCGGCACGTCCTCGCCCGAGAAGTCCCTTTGCCCTAAGGTGAGGGAATCCGGGTGGGCGAAGGCCTCCTCTTTGGCGCGAAGCACGTCGTGGTAATCGTGCTGCCCGTCCGAGTCGGCGGTCACGACGAAGTCGAGGTCGGGGATCTTTTTCTTTAACGCGGCGATGCCCAGGCGAAGGGCGTACCCCTTCCCCTTGTTTTTGGGGTAGGAGAGGAGGGAGAAGACGGTCTTCTCCTCGATCTCCTCGAACTTCTTTTGATACTTCTCACCCGAGCCGTCGTCGACGAGCAAAAAGGCGTCGAAATCGCCTTTTCGGAACAGGGAAAGATAAGGGAGCACCTTGTCGTTTGGCTCGTAGCAGGGGATCAATAAGGCGGCCTTCATTTCTTCTCTCCTCCCTCTTCGGGGGCGGCTTCTTTCTTGGGGAGGAGATTAAGCAATGCGCCTTGGCTCTTCTTCGCGTAGGCGAGGTCGGATAAAACGATGCGGCCCTTCCTCTCCTCTTCGCCTTCCTTCAAGGCGTATTCCACCTTCATCCTCCCAAAGCTCACCCCCTCGATGTGGAGGAGCCTGGCGAAGGGGAGGAAGAGGCGATATTCCCTGGCCTCCACTTTGGTTAAGGAAGAAAGGGGGAGGGAGATTTCTTCCTCATCGCCCGAAAGGGTCAACGTCCCCTCCTCCTCGAAGTAGAGGATGGCGTAGTCTTTTTCCCTCCTTAGCCTCTTGCCCCATTGGGCGTGGAACACCCATAGGAAGAGGACGAAGAGGAGGAAGGCGCCGCCGAGGATGGCGGGCACCCACTTCCTCGAGAAGGAATCCGCATAGGCCTCGACGAAGCCGACGGCGATCCCCAAAAAGAACAAGACGATGAACGCCCAGGAGAGGGCGTCCTCGAACATCCATCTCTCGGGGAAGCCAGCCCGCGAGGAGAGGAGGATCCCCTTCTCCTCGGGGGAGGGGTTTTCCTTCTTTTCCTCGTCCATCATTTGGCCCCCACCGCTTTCTTCAGCTCGGGATAGGCGTAATAAGGCTGGGCGGGGTCGTCGAAGTCGATGCCTTTGTGGGAGAGCATGACCGCGTGGGGCCTGCCGTGCTTGAAGGAGACCAAGACCACCGTCCCTTCCTTTTCGAACAAAAGGGCGGCGTATAAGACGTCCCCATCGCGGTTCAGCGTGGCCGCGAGGGGAAGGGAGGAGGCGTAGTCGAAGTGGGAGAGGAGCCCCCATGCCGCGTCGTCTTCGGGGAAGACATTAGGAACGAACACCGCCTTCTTGGATAGCGGCAAGGAGGATAAAGGCGATAAGGAGGCTTGCAGGGTCGAAAGAACCTTGCCAGCCCGGGCGTCTTTGGGAGAAAGGACGATCGACTCCTCGCCGCTTACCACCTTCGGGTGGAGGCGGAAGGAGGGCTCGGATTGGTAGGAAGAAAGATCGGCCGCCGGGGCGACTTCCTCCTTCTTTGCCGTCTTATGCACCTGGTCCGCCTGAATCTCCTTGGGCTTGCCCATCGGGGTCGCCTCGAAGGGGGCGGGCCCATAAGAGACCGACGCTTCCTTCTCGGGGAGGGGCTCCGGCTTCCTCTCTTCTTTCGCGGGCTTTTGGCGAATCGGGGCTTCCCGGATCAGCTTGCGCGGCTTCTTCGAGGAGACCGGCGTGAAGGAGGAGCGGGCCGCCTCCAGGTCGAAGGAAGGCGCCTCGGGGGCGGGGGCAACAGCTTTCTTCTCCCGTCTGGGCGAGGCGTTTAGGTTCCTCGGCTTCTTGTTGGAGCGCGCCTCGAAGGAGGGGCGCTCGACCGCAATCGGCGCGGCTGGGGCGTCTTCTTCCTCCTCCGCCTCGCGCGGGCGGGGATCGTCGAGGTTGCGCATCTTGCCGTGGCGGTTGGCCTCGAAGGAGGGGCGGTCGACGTGGATCTCGGGGATTTCTTCCTCATCCTCCCCCGCCGCATCCTCCTCTTCTGAGGCGATGGGGGCGCCGCCCAAGTTCACGAAGCGACGCTTCTTCTTCGCCTCGAAGGTGGGCTTTTCGATGCGGATGCCGTTATAGAGGATGTCCTCCTCATCCTCGGGGGTCTCGGAGTCGTCGAAGGCCAAGGGCTCGGCCTCGGGGGCCTCCTCGACCGCCCCGATGGAGCGGAGGAAGGTGTCCTCGTCTTCTAGGGGCTCGCCTGGGAACTCCCTCACGCGGAAGCCGCGGTGGAAGGAGGCCAAGATGACGCCGTCACGGAGGTCGACGTAATAGCCCTCGCTTTTGGCGTGGAGGCTGATCAAAAGGGCCTTCTCGGGGGAGAGCGACTCCTTGCCTAGGGAAAGAAGGGCGATCAGCCATTCGCTTAGCTGGAAGTTCTCCCGGCGGGAGGCTTGGACCGCATCTTCCTCATAGGAAGGCGGGTAAATCGAAGAATCGTTTCGGAGGCTGAGGGAAGAAAGGCTAAGAAGGGCCTTCCTCGCCTCCTGGAAAAAGGGGCGGGAGAAGCTTCCCCCGTCGTTGGCCACGAAATCCTCCTGGGAGGTGGGCTCCAACGTAAAAGCGCCGTAAACCGAAGCCATCAAGAAAAAACCTCCTTTTTCGTCAAAGTATTTTAGACCCGAACGCCCCCTCTTCCTACGGGATTTTCAAAAACGGGTCTAAAATGTCGAAGATGGAACGGATCGAGAAGGGGAACGAAAGGCAGCTTGCCCCCCTACTAAAGTGCGTCCGCCGGGTGGAGGTCTCCTCCCCCGACGCCTTCCCTAAGCCAAACGGGGAGAAGGAAGTGGAGGAGGCTTTGAAAGAGGGGAGGGCGCTTCTATTGGTGAACGGGAGCAGGGTCCTCGCCTTTTTGACTTATTCCTTCGACGTCGGGGCCTATTTCTTCCCTGAGGAAAAGGGAAGGGCGAGCAAGGGCTTTGACCTCTTGGACGAAGCGGGGGTCAAGGAAGAGAGGGCCGTCTTGATCGAAAGGATCGGCGTCGACCCCATGGCGAGGGGCAAGGGGATGGGGGCCATCCTCCTCCGCGCCTTCCTCGCCAAGATGGGGCGTTCCAGTTACCTCGCTCCTGTGCCGAAGGAGAACCGCGAGGCGTTGGAGTTCTTCTATCATCATGGCTTCTTCGCCAAAGGGGATGAGGGGAGCTGGGAGTTCGAAGGGAAAAAGCCAAGCCTCCTCATGGTGAAATTGCTCAAAAGGGAAGGCTTGGCCAGCTTAAATTTCTAAACCTTGCGTTGCTCGTCGGACTGCTGCCCTCTTTGGGAAGAAAGCGTCGATTCTATCGAGAAGTTTTTGCTGCAGGGCGTTCTTTAAGGCAACGATCGAAAGCGTCATCAACGCCAAAGGTGGCGTTGATCGTGGCGTTAATGGCCTGCTCTTCCACGGCCGAGGCGGCAATCGTCGGCCTTATGGGGCAAACCCGAAAATCTCCTTTGCGGAAATCTCGGAGAAAGCCAACATTTCAAAAAGAACGATTGAGAGAAGAATCACAGAGCTTAAAAAGCCTCTTCCCTGAAATAGGTTCCGTTTATGGCTACCGTAAGCCGCTCTGGATATCGGAAAGGGAGATTATATAGACCTGTGCGAATCGACCGCGCCGGCGAATATTGTTCCGACGCCGCTCCGCTTTCGGGGGCGCATGGGTGAAGCTCACGCGGCTGAGGGAATGAGGAGACTGCACAAAAGTTAATAACTAATTTTCTTGCAGCTTGGATTGCTCATTGGAGGGAGTCGCCCCGCCAATAAGGGTATCAGGGAAACAAGGGAAAGCGTGGAGAGCAAGATCAGATAGATGAGACTCGCCCTCTTCGACGTCCTGGCGATGGCAACATGAACTCGATTGGGATTCTTGTAATCATGTGGAAGAAAAACGATGCGGACGACGGGACTTGAACTTACACGGTTTGCTCCAATAGATCCAAGTTTTTCCAGCCGAGTAAAAGAGTCTATGTGTGATCCTAAAAAAGCAAAAGAGCGTGCAATCTTTGCTTCTAGGAAGGAATAAAAAAGGAGAGGAAAAACGCGCTTGAGAATATGAGATATATCCCATATAATTCTCAAAAAGACGGGCGATGAATCAAATCCATCGCAGAATTCTATGAGACCGCAACCGGTCGTGTGCCGTGCAGAATTCATTGATTCATGGGGCGAAGATGGCCGTCAGGTCATCCTATGCTAGAGATTACCACAGAAAAATGACTTTACAGGAATATAAGAAAAAGAAAATGCAGGACCCCGAGTTCGCAAAAGCATACCGAGACGTCCAGCCCGAGATGCAGGTCATCCGTGCCCTCATCGAAGCGCGAACGGAAGAAAACCTAACGCAGAAAGAGCTCGCCGAAAAGACCGGAATCGACCAAGCCGAAATCAGCAAGCTTGAGAACGGGACCCGCAACCCTTCCATCAAACTCCTTCAAAGAATCGCCGATGGTTTAGGGATGGAGCTGGTGATTTCCTTTCGGCCGAAAAAAAACTCAGATAGGACCCCGGCAACGGGTTCAACCAGAAGCTGATTTCTGGCCTTCCCCTTCTCGCGCGCTTCAAGCGGGCCGATGAGTTTTTCGAAAAGCAGGAAAAGCACGTTGGATAAAAAGGCGCCCAAAAGCTCTGCGGTATTACGCCTCAGATCCTTCCGCCGGAAGCCCGCTTTCGACAGGGGAGAGGCTGCCGTTTTGGAAACTCTGTCCCATCGGGGCGAACTACAGGGCTTAAAGTAGCATGGATTCTTCCCTGGTTTCCCAGCCTCTTCCTAAAATTTCTATGCTCAGTCAATCATAGAGACTATGCTCTTTGCTTATCTTTCTGTTACGCGAACAAATCACAACCATCAGCGGTAGACGAATCTATTTTTTGATGAATAAAAATTAGAAAATGCTAGAAAATATCGAGTTATTTTAAAAATTATAGGAAAAGTTTCTTCATTCGATTTCTTGAAAAAACGGTAGTTTTTTCCTCTAAAAATTTTGAAAAAACGGTAGTTTTCGTTCTTAAAAAATTTGAAAAAACGGTAGTTTTTCTTGTTTTAAAACTTGAAAAAACGGTAGTTATCGCTTAAATTATAGGCAGAAAAGTATGTCATTCACTGGAGATTAAAGCGATGGAAGAGAGAATTTTTAAACGAAAAGCATTGGATCAGTTGAAGCAATGGAAAGAGAAAGATGCTCCGAAATACGCTGTCCTTTTGGAAGGCCCGCGACGCGTTGGAAAATCAACGATTGCGGAGGAATTCGCAAAGAGGGAATACAAATCGTATATTCGGGTTGACTTTTCAAGCGTCCCAAAGAATGTCTTGGAAGTATTTGATGATATTGCCGAATTGGATACCTTCTTCCTTCGGCTGCAGTCGGTTACTCACGTCACTTTGTACAAGCGCCAATCCGTCCTCATTTTTGATGAAATCCAGCTTCAACCAAAAGTGAGGCAGGCCATCAAACATCTGGTTGCCGACGGCAGATATGACTATATCGAGACCGGGTCTCTCATCAGTATTAAAAAGAATATCAAAGATATCGTTCTTCCTTCGGAGGAAATAAAGCTTCCGATTTATCCCATGGACTATGAGGAGTTCATGTGGGCTACGGGCAATGACACTTATGGTGTATTACGCCAGCTGTACCAACTCCATAAATCAGTGGGCGAATCGACAAACCAAAAACTGATGAGGGATTTCCGCATCTACATGGCGGTAGGCGGTATGCCTCAGGCGGTCGAAGCCTATGTAGAAGGAAAGAATTTTGAGAAAATCGATGAAGTCAAAAAACGCATCATCGACCTCTATAAAGATGATTTCTATCGAATCGACGGCACGGGTTTGATCGGCAAAATGTATGATTCGGTTCCTAGCCAATTGTCTACCGACAAAAAACGTTACATCATTTCCCGCGCCACAAAGAAAAAGAAGATAGACAAAGACGTCGAACGCTTCCAGGATTTGGTAGATTCAAGAACCGTCCTTCCTTGCTACGATGTTCATAATCCGAACATCGCTTTAGCGCAGAGCGAAGATTTTGACATTTTCAAACTCTATCTTGCGGATATCGGATTGTTTACTACCTCAATTTTCCATTCCAGCGAGAAAACAGACGAACATATCTACGAGAAATTGCTCAGCGATTCTCTTCCCGAGGATTTGGGATATCTTTATGAAAATGCGGTTGCCCAGATGATTGCTAGCTCGGGGAGATCCCTCTATTACCATACTTGGAAGAAAAAAGATAGTTCTCATCACTACGAGGTGGATTTTCTTCTCACCTCCAAAACAAAACTCGTCCCTATCGAAGTGAAGTCCTCGGCGACAAAAGCGCACAAATCCATTACGGAATTCGCCAAAAAATATTCTTCGAAAATGTTGACTCCGATTCTTTTGTCCCAAAAGGATGTGGGTCACGATGGGATGCTGAAGTTCTATCCGATTTATATGCTTCCTTTTATTTTAGAAGACCTATAAGTTTTTTCCTTCTAAGCAAAGAAAAACTCGCCACTTGCCTACACGAGCCGTCGCAACCATCTTTATCCGTAACCGAGTATGTAAAACGCGTTCCGTTTCGCACAGATTTGTACGTATCCATAATTGATTCCCCTCTTTGACGCCGACGACGCCTTCGCGGATGATTCGGCCATGGGATACCAACGCTACACCGCCGACTTCAAGCTCGCCTGCCTCAAACGCTACTTCACCCCTCCGATGAAGCCCGTGAGGGAACTCGCGGCCGAATTGGGCGTCCCGTTCAGCACGCTCGCCGAATGGGTCACGAAGGCGAGGAGGGCCGGCATGCTGAACCCAGGCGAGCCCCTGCCCGCCATGGTCGAGGTCCCCGCGCCCCTGACGCCTGCCGCGGGCGACGCGGCGCCCGCCCCGATCCAGGCGACGGTGACGATATCGATCGGCAAGGCGACGGTGACGCTGCCGCCGTCGATGCTCCCCCAGGCGCTGGAGGCGCTGCTCAGGCGATGATCGACCTCAACGGCAAAAGGGTCATGGTATACCCGGGCCCGACCGACTTCAGGTACGGGATCAACGGCCTTTCCCTTTTGGTCGGCCAAAGGGAGGAGGGGGTCGTCTACGCGTTCTGCGGGAAGTCGGGCAAGTCGCTCAAGCTCCTGGAGTTCGAGAAGGACGCCGTCTGGCTCGCCCAGGTCAAGATCCGGCGCGGGAGGTTCCCGTTCCCCAAGTCCGGCGAGGCGCGCGCCATACTCGCCGAGGAGCTCTCCGCGATCGTCGTGTCCGCGCTCGCCGTCGCCAAGGTCGAGGACCGGAGGAGGTACGTGCAGACGGCCCTCTTCTAAAACCTGTTGGGATTAGATGAAAATAACCAATTGGCGAAAGTTATCCTGCGCTTGGCAAGACCCAGAAAATCCCCCGCAAAACCCCGATGTTTTCTTAGAAAAACATAGATTTCATCGGCCTTTTCCCGTATAATTGAGAGGTGAAAAGGAAAGACCTCGAAACCCTGTCCCAGGACGAGCTGATCGAGCTCGTCCTTTCCTCGCGGAAGGAGGCCGAGGACGCCGTCGCCGAAAGGGAGAGGGCGCTCGCCGAGCTTTCCGCCGCCCACGCGCAGATCGAGAGGCTGCTCGCCCTCATCGACGCGAAGAATCAGACGATACTGAGGGACAACTTCGACCGCTTCGTCGGCAAATCGGAGCACTCCTCCGCCATGCGCGCCAAGGCGCCCGTGATCGACGAGGCCGACGCCAGAGCCAAGGGGAAGCCCGGCAGGAGGAAGGGGTCCGCGAGCCTCTCGCTTTCGCGGGAAGAGCTGGCCGCGATGGCCTCCGAGACGATAACGGTCGAGCCGGGCGGCGCGATCGGCGCCGAGGGCCTCGTCAGGTTCGGCGAGGACGAGGCGTACAAGATAGTCAGGATCCCCGCCTCGATCAAGGTGCTGAGGGTCGTGAGGCCGAAGTACAGGAGGCCGGACGGGTCGATCCTCCAGTCCGCGTCCGACGACCCGTTCCCGCATTCGCCGCTGACGCCGTCGCTGGCCGCGGACGTGTGCTCCGCCAAGTACGAGATGGGCATTCCCCTGTACAGGTACAGGAACGCCCTCGCCGCGCGGGGGCTGAAGGTGACCGAGCAGGCGCTCGCCCAATGGGTCATCCGCGCCGCGGAGATGGCCAAGCCCGTCGCCGAGGAGGCGATGCGGGCGCTGCTTTCCGAAGCGAACGGCGTCGTGCACGCCGACGAGACCAAGCTCCTCGTCCTCGATTCCCTGAAAAGAGAAGGCAGGAGGGATTCCTACGTCTTCGTCTACTCCTCCTCCGCCTACGCGCACCCGATAGACGTCTACGACTTCGCCGGATCGCGCGCCGTGGACCCCAAGGCGTCGCCGCTTTCGGGCTTCGACGGCACGCTCGTCGTCGACGGGTACGCCGGATACGGCCTGCTCCCGTGCAAAAGGCAGAGGTGCTGGGCGCACGTGAGGAGGAAGTTCGCCGACGCGGTCAAGGCCGCGCCCAAGGGGAAGGCCTCCGAATCCGCCCGGTTCCTGAGGGAAATAGACTGGCTCTTCAAGAGGGAAAGGGAATGGAGGGAGGCGAAGAGGACGTCCCCCGAGATACTGGAGCTGAGGAATTCGCCGGAGCACCTGGCCAGGATAAACGCCCTGAGGGAAAGGGCCGCCTCGATCGAGGCCTCGCCCGGATCGCTGCTGGACAGGGCGCTCAAATACATGAACGGGCTCGGCGACGAGCTCTACACCTTCCTCTCCGACGGCAGGGTGCCGATGGACAACAACCTGGCCGAAAGGGTGGTCAAGCCCTTCGTCATCGACAGGAAGAACTTCCTCTTCTCCAAGTCCGGGACGGGCGCCGAGGCGTCCGCGACGATGATGACCGTGATACGGACCGCGCTTCGGAACGGGTTGATACCCGAACGCTACCTCGCGTGGCTTTTCGAGAACTCGCGGAAGCTTCCGACGGAACGCCTCATGCCGTGGTCCGACGACGTGCCGGATTCCTGCAAAGCGCTTGCCAAATAGCCTTTCTGTATGGTATTTCGAACGCCTTGTGCGAAATGCCGAACAAAAACATCCGATGCTTTCTATATAGGGAAATCATTTATCGATACAGTCCAATCGCCCAACCGGGCGAATAAAAACGTGGTCCCTCCAACGAAAGAAAAAGGAAGCGACGCATCAATCGCACGATCGTTCCCAAACACAACGCCCGCATCCCGACGGCGGTTGGGGATGCCGCGCCAAACGGAAAACTCGAAAGGATTATGGGAAAGGGCGCATTCTTTATGCGAACTCTTTTCAAAGCTGCTATAGGAAAATTTCCTCTCTCCATTTTCTGGCCGAAGACATTGGCGATAGCGATCATCCTGTGTCCTGGAGTAACACCACGACCCCAAGTTTTGCAGTCATACGATATCTACGCAGAACCATTTAAGTTTTGTCTGAATGTAGAGCAATCCGCTCCGCAAGGCTCTAGCGCAATTGTCTCAAAGGAGGCGGAAAAAAGAGCCGTCAACCTTCGCTTCCACCTTTTATACGCAATGCATCTTAGAGCTTTCCACTGATGATTTTCTGAAAATAATCCAGATAGAAGTGCCAGTCGCAGGGGGTTATTCGGTGAGTGTCCTCCTTGAAGTGATAGGCGATGTGGCCTTTCGCATAGGAGGTATTGGTCTTGATGGAATCGGGAGCCACAAGCCCTTTTATCCCATAGAGTTCAAAATACTGGCTCGCTAGGCGACAGGAAAGGAGTTCGTTTTTCGGGGTCGCCCAAGCATCCTCTGTGGCACTAGACACGTAAACGTAGCGCGGCGCCGAGAGAGCAATCAACTGATGTTGGTCAAAGGGCAACTCATTTTCGTGTCCCACGTACTTGCGGTAGTTCCTATCAAACCAATAGGGCGCGGCTCCGATAATGTCTTTGATGGTTTCGCCCGTACATCCGCGGGAAATCGCCGCGCCAGAATTGCCAGAGCAGGAAGAAACGACAAGTTCGAAGCGCTCGTCCATTGCGCCGGCGAGGAGCGCGGTCTTGCCACCGCGGGAATGGCCAACCACCGCAATGTGTTTTGTGTCAATCTCAGGCCGCTTCTCCAAATAATCCACGGCTTTACTACAGCCCCAGGACCAAGCCTGGAGAGCGCCCATGGAATCGTCTTTTCCCCAATCGTCGAAATAGTCCATGACTTTCGGCCGATTCGAGTTCTGCTCATCCGGAGCGATTTCGCGAGTCGCAATGAGGACGAGGGCAAACCCCTCAGCAATCACTTCCTCGATTGGGCAGTAGGTAAACAGATCATAATGGTCCATCAGATCATGAATTGGCATGATGTCCTCGGCATATTCGTGCATGACGAAGACAAAGGCGGGAACGGGTTTGGCCATGTTTTTTGGGAGATAGAGATAGAAACGCATCGGGTAGCCCCGATATGACATGCTCAAGCGTTCGACGGTAAGGCGTTCTTTTTCTCGTTTTTCCTCGACTTTGTAGGCAAGGGGTTCCTTGCAGTGCTTGGAACGAAAGCCGTATTCCTCGCGCAAAATGGCATTTCTTATTTCTTCGCGACCATGGTCCTTCCATTGCTCAAGAGAATAGGTGTTTTTGAAGACGTCCATGATGTTTCCTCCTAGGCTAAATCAAGCAGATTGTGATAGAAACGATCGAGCGCGGGATTTTCCCCTACACACCCATTTAAGGCCGATAGGGTGGAGAGTATGATTTTTCCCTTTCCATGGGGAATCTCACAGCAAATCATCCGATGTCTCTTGTGGAAAGCGTAGGTCGGGTCGGAACTTTCCTCGAGAGTATACAGAATTTCGCGATGTGCCATCTCCACGTCGAACTTGAACCATGCACTCAAATCGGCGTAGCCTTTCCGTGCATTATAGAAATTTTGGAGGTCGAGGAATCCAATACCTTCTCCATAGGGCGAGGAAGCAGGGTAAATCAGATTGTTGGCCCGCACTTCCTCCGGCTTCCAATGGGTTCGGAAAAAAACGTCTTCACCAAGGCAAGTCATAGGGTGTCTAACATAGACGTAGAGGGTAGCTCCGCCTTCAGCCTTTCTCTCCCACTTTTCAGGATTTTTCCCATATTCCTCTTCGGTCATGGCGATGAAGTTCGGATCGATTTCCCCCTGTCCGAGCGAAGAAAGACAGGCGAGTTCCGGGGAGAGAACGGTCGGCTTCCGTCTCGCTTTTTCGACGAGGGGGAGGAACGAGAATTCCCTCTCCTCGCGGCTCATCCCCATTTCAGCGACTGCCCTAACCATGCCGGGGGCGTCGAGGGTGAAAGAGATTTCCCCAAGGTAAGTGGTAGCGCAGGGGGCGGCGTTTCCGCGCAAAGCGAAACTCTTCCACGGCTTCCCATTGCGATACAAGCTCAGAGCGCCTGTTATAGGCGCGACGCTCGTGGTGTCATTGAAGGCGTATGCTTCCAAAACGGCCTTATGCCCGACGTAAAGCGAATACTGGTCGCGGCGCAGATATATCCGCACGGGGCGATTGGCTTCGCGGAAGGCATAGTAGGCTGGTTTAGGATGACGATCAACGTCCACCAAAGCCTTCATCCAGCCCATAGGCCACGCATCGATAAGAAGATGAACCGCGCTTTCTTCGATGACGTCGCTTCGAAAGCGAATCAGGTCCACGTAATCCTTGATTGCCTTGGCCTGATATTCGCGCGAAGCCTTGATCCAAGATAAGATGTCATCCTGTTCTGGGAAGAAATCGGAGCCGAGGGCGTAAGTCTGAGCCCTCGCTATGCGGGAGGGGGACCAAGGTTCTCCTATGGCTGAGGGAAGCCATTCCTTCGGCGCGTATTTTTTCATTAACTCATACGAATCCAAGCCTTCGACGCCAAATTCCCCGCATCCGGAGAACCAACCCTTGCGTATGCCTGGAATCCATCCCTTTCGCATCATGCCGCTGGGAAGGCAATGAGAGACATACCAAAATGTGTAGCAATGGAAGTCGGAAATACCATACGTCCTTTTTAAAGGAGCATAGTCCCCCTCGTTGTATTTGAGGACTCGGGAAGGATTCCGAATCGCGACCACGCGATGGGCCGCCTGGAAAAAAGTTTCCATCTCGCGACGGGACATCACGTACTGTTCCTCGCCCCAGACCGTTTTATCGAGGGCCTCGTTGCAGAACGTTTCCAAAATGACCGAGGGATGGTTCCTGGTGAGGAGTTCCATTTCATCAACCTGCGCCAGCGCCGATCCCAGGGAGTCTGCCTTCAAGTAACTGAACAGAGGAAAATCGCTTTGCACGAGCATGCCAAGTCGATCGCAGGCGTCGTAGATTTTTCGAAAGACGGGGCGTTGAGTCATTCGAAAGAAATTGAGACCAGCTTCTTTTGCAATGAGAATATCTTCGATAAGTTGGTCTTTTTTTCCTTCCATGACGTCCCGGGGAAGGTGCCCCATCTCGTTCGTTCCTCGCAGCATAATCCGGCGTCCGTTGAGATAGAACGCCCCTTTGTTCGGCTTAGAATGGGCATCCATCCGGAACTCCCTCATGCCAAAGAAGGTTTTTCCGCGTTCCACCACCGTTCCGTCTTCGTCTTTCAGGGTCAGGATGAGCGCGTAAAGATAGGGGCGCTCCGGCTCCCAAAGGCGATGGCCGGGAAGAGGGAGGGCATATTCAACATAGTTTTCATAAGGCTGAAGAGGCTTAAGAGGAATTTCAAATTCCGGATATTCTTTCCCCGTGAAGTTGCTGGGCTCGACCCGAGCGAAGAGCCGGCAACGCCCAATGGAGACGTCCGATTGGAATACCGTCGCCCGAAGAACGATTCTGGCACGACGAATGTCGGGATCCACATAAACGTCCCGAACATGGGCATGGCCTCTTTCCTCGATGGACACCTCCCCCACGATTCCAGCGCCCGGAGGGCAATGGTGCCATCCGAGCTGCGGCTCATCGTAGCCAAAGCCTGTGCAGCCATAGATTTTCGGCCCATAGCAAGCTTGGCCATCCAAAGACATGTTGTTGCTCGAGGT
>Ga0256406_1005400_pt1 | contig 13709 bp, 9 predicted proteins | sample RumenRJG_03DNA_FD_185986 | JGI IMG/M metagenome (GOLD analysis project Ga0256406, IMG submission 185986) | Bovine rumen microbial communities from Lethbridge, Alberta, Canada - RJG_03 | ecosystem: Host-associated > Mammals > Digestive system > Stomach > Rumen | place: Canada: Alberta | collected...
GACTCTGCCTCAGGGAAGCGCTCAAGGACTGACCTCGCGGCGCCGGCGATCTCATCGTTCCCATTGGATGCAATGAGCGTCCCGATGCACTGCCTGCCGCCAAGCCCTGCCCTGGCAGAGAGATCCCTGCGCCCGTCCACCCTCGACACCTCGCGGAGGAGCAGCTGCTCCGCCCCGCTGCCGTCCATCCGGCAGACGCTTATGGAATTGAGGAAAAAGCTTCCGTCAAAGCCGGTTTTCCCCACAGGGCTGCCCACAACCGCAGTGTCCCAGAAGATGAACCTCCCGGTGGGTGCCGCATGTATGACCGTCGAAACCTTCGTATGCGTACCGATGAAGTAGATGTTCGGCTGCGGCAGGATCTCAAGCTCGGCATTCCCGCCTACAGTGAAATCCTGCCTCACGCCGGAGACCAGATCATCAGTCGTGCGGTAGTACTTGGTCGCCCCGGGAGTGGTAAGGAGGACTTTGCTGCCGCTCACTGCCTCAAGCTTTGTCTCGAGCCTGTCGCATCCCGCAATGCCGCCGGGCGGATGGAGGAGGTAGACATGCGCAGTCTCCTCCGGATAGAAAACTTTCTGCACCACAAGAGGGCCTTCATGCTCATTTTCAGTGAGCACTGTTCGCCCGTGGCGTTCTTCGCATCTGAGGCTGATATGCGCTTTCCAGGTGTCACTCATACTGCATTCTTTGAAACTGATACCGCACTGCTCCCTGCCGGACATAAAAAGACCCGGGAATTCCGCCTCCCGGGCCTGTGCTGCTGCCTGACGCAGGCTGTTTCCGTGCAAAGGGGCACCAGAAGCCTGCAGGTTCTGTGCCTAGACCGTCAGGTACTTCTTGATGAGCGTCTCGTCCAGATCCGACATCTTCCCGCTCGCGACACCCTCGCCGCGGTCGATGATGAAGAAGCGGTCGCCCATTTTGCGGGCAAACGGGAGCTTCTGCTCCACAAGAAGGACAGTAAGTCCGATTTCCTTGTTGAGCCTGCGCATAATCTGTGCAATTTCCGCGACGATGTTCGGCTGGATGCCTTCGGTCGGCTCATCGAAGATGATGAGCTTCGGATCGGTGACAAGCGCGCGCCCGATCGCAAGCTGCTGCTGCTGTCCTCCCGAGAGGTCGCCGCCCTGGCGGCTCCTCATGTCGTAGAGAACCGGGAACATGTCGTACACCTGCTTGGGCACGGCCTTGAGGCCGTCGCGCCTTGCGGGAAGCCCGATCTCGAGGTTCTCCTCAACGGTGAGGAGAGGGAAGATCTGCCTGCCCTGCGGCACATAGCCGATGCCGGCCCTGGCGTGGTCCTCCACAGGCAGGTGCGTGATGTCCCTGCCGTCGAAGGTGATTGTCCCTGAGGCCATATGGTGCTGCCCCATGATGGTGTCCATCAGCGTGGTCTTCCCGACGCCGTTTCTTCCCATCACGCAGAGGCACTCCCCCTTCTCGACGCTCAGGGAGAGGTCCCAGAGCGTGTGGCTCTGCCCGTAGAACTGGTTCAGGCCCTTAATCTCAAGCATGCTCATGATGCGTCACTCCCCAGATATACCTCTACGACCTTCGGATTCGCCTGCACCTCGGCCATTGACCCTTCAGCAAGGACATGGCCCTGGTGAAGCACGGTCACCTTGCGCGCGATGCTGCGCACGAAGTCCATATCATGCTCGACCACGATAATGGTATGCGTGTGCTCGAGCGAGAGCAGGAGCTCTGCGGTCTTCTGCATCTCCTGCCTCGTCATGCCGGTCACAGGCTCGTCCACGAGGAGGAGCTGAGGCTTCTGCATGAGCAGCATGCCGAGCTCGAGCCACTGCTTCTGTCCGTGGGACAGGAGCCGTCCGTCCTTGCCGCGGAGATCCTTTAGGCCGGTAAGCTCGAGCACGCTGTCGCGCATCTCGTTGTCCTCGGCGCTCATCTTCCCGCGGAGCGTTGACCAGACGGTCTTGGGGCCGGCGAGCGCGAGCTCGAGGTTCTCGTCAACCGTCATGTTCTCGAAGACGGTCGGCTTCTGGAACTTGCGCCCGATGCCGGCCTGTGCAATGGCAGGCTCGTCGAGATCGAGGAGGTTGATGTTCTGTCCGAACCAGGCGCTGCCGCTGTCCGGACGGGTCTTTCCGGTGATGATGTCCATCATGGTGGACTTTCCGGCGCCGTTCGGGCCGATGATGCACCGGAGCTCGCCCTTCTCGATGTAGAGGTTGAGGTCGTTTATCGCCTTGAAGCCGTCGAAGCTCTTGTTGATGCCCTCAAGGTAGAGCATCATGCCGTGGGAGCCGTCAGGCGCCTCACCGCCGTGGGAGACATGCTTCTTCAGGAACTTTCCCGCGAAGCTTGAGAATAACTTCTTTTCCATCTTTACGCCTCCTTAGGTGAAGCTTCAGCCGCCGCTGCGGGCGCTGCCTCTGCTGCTGCCTGACGACCGGCGTCAGCCTCGGCAAAGGCCTTCCTCTCGGCGCGCTTTGCCCTGATCATGCCGATGATGCCGACAATGCCCTTCGGGAGGAACAGGGTGACAAGCACGAAGATGAGACCGAGAGCGTACAGCCAGCCGTCAGGGAAGATGCCGGTGAATACGGTCTTCGCGTAGTTGACGAGGATCGCTCCGACAATCGCGCCGTAGAGCGAGGCGCGTCCGCCGACCGCAACCCAGATGACGATCTCAATCGAGTTTATCGGGTTGAACTCGCCCGGGTTGATGATGCCGACCTGCGGGACATAGAGTGCCCCCGCGATGCCGGCGAGCATGGCGGCGACGGTGAAGATCGCGAGCTTGAAGTACTCGACGCGGTAGCCCATGAAGCGGGTCCTCGACTCGGCGTCACGGATGGCTATCGTGACCTTGCCGAGGCGCGACCTCATGAGATAGCGGCAGAGAAGGTAGCCGAACGTCAGCGCGAGCGCCGAGAGGAACAGCAGCACGTCCCTTGTCGTGTCGGACGCGAGGGAGAAGCCCAGGATGTCCTTGAAGTCGGTGAGTCCGTTGTTTCCGCCGAAGCCGGTCTCGTTGCGGAAGAACGCGAGCGCGAGGGCGAAGGTCAGCGACTGGGTGATGATCGAGAGGTACACGCCGCCGACTCTCGAGCGGAAGGCGAAGAAGCCGAAGATGAAGGCAAGCGCCCCCGGGACGAGCAGGATCATGATCGCCGCGAACCAGAAATGGTTGACGCCGTACCAGTACCAGGGCAGCTCATGCCAGTTGAGGAACACCATGAAGTCCGGGAGCTCCGGGTTTCCGTAGACGCCCCTCGCCCCGATCTGGCGCATGAGGTACATGCCCATCACATAGCCGCCGAGGCCGAAGAAGGCCGCGTGGCCGAGGGAGAGGATGCCGAGGTATCCCCAGATGAGGTCAAGGGAGACCGCAAGGAGCGCGTAGCAGAGGTACTTGCCGAACAGGGTTATGGTGTTCGAGCCGACATAGAAGGCGCTGCCGTCCTGGAAGAAGGCATTGCCCGCAATCAGCAGAAGCACGAATATCCATACCGCGCCAAGAACGCTGAACCCGCCCCGGTCCTTTTTCAATAAACTGGTAACCATGGCTTACCCCTCAACAGAGCGTCCGTGCTGCGGGAAGAGGCCGCGGGGACGTTTTTGAATGAATATGATGACGCCGACCAGGATGAAGATCTTGGCGAGCATCGCACCTGCCATAGGCTCAAGCACCTTGTTGGCAACGCCGAGGACCAGGCCTCCGACCATCGTGCCCCAGATGTTTCCGGCACCGCCGAATACGACGACGAGGAAGGAGTCAACGATGTAGTTCTGTCCGAGGTTGGGGCCCACGTTGGTAAGCTGCGAGAGCGCGACGCCGGCAAGGCCCGCTATTCCGGAGCCGAGTCCGAAGGTCAGCGCGTTCACCCTTCCGGAGCGCACGCCCATGTTGCGCGCCATGGCGCGGTTCTGTGAGACGGAGCGGACCTCCAGTCCGAGCCTCGAGTGCTGCAGGATCCAGCGCAGGGTGAAGAACACCGCAAGGCAGAAGAGGATGATGTAGAGGCGGTTGTAGGTCACCGAGAAGAACTCGTTGATCTTTATCGCGCCGCTCATGAAGTCAGGGATGACCACGTTGCGGTTGAGCGCGGTGAAGATGCTGCGCACCAGCTGCTGCAGGAGAAGGCTGATGCCGAAGGTCGCGAGCAGCGTCTCAAGCGGGCGCCCGTAGAGGTGCTGTATGACCGTGCGCTCGATGATTATTCCGGTGAGGCCGCTCACGCAGAATGCCGCCGGGATCGAGATGATGAGGGCAAGGCCCGGGTAGTTAGGCATGCACTGCTGGATGACATAGACCGTGTAGGCTCCGATCATCATCAGCTCGCCGTGGGCCATGTTGATGACGCCCATTACGCCGAAGGTGATGGTGAGGCCGATGGCGGCAAGCACCAGGACCGAGCCGAGGCTGATGCCGAAGTAAACCGTCTCAAGGCCGCTGTAGAACGACTGGGATGACCTGAGGCCCGCAGCCTGCTTCTCGGCGTAGACCCGGTTAGAGACATCTGCGTCATGCTCGGCGATGTCCCCGAGCTTCTGCAGGAGAAGCGGGGATCTGAATCCCGAGAGGATATGCATCGCGCCGTTCCTGATCTTGGGGTCCTCGTCATTGAGGTCCGCGGAGGCGATGACATAGGTCAGCATCTCCGAGAGATCAGGATCGGTCGTGATGTAGAGATCGCGGAGGAGCTGCAGCTTAGACGCGTCCTCCTGCGAGACATTGCCGATGAGCGCATGGGCGCTCTCAATCCTCCTGTCCTCGGGGATGCTCTGGTCAGAGAGGGTGCGCATCGCTAGGATGAGGTGGAGGCTCTCGCGGATGCTGTTGTTCACCGAGACGCGCTTCAGGTCCCGGCTCTTGCCGCTGAACGCCTCGCCGCCCTTGACCTTGAAGTAGTTGTCTCCTACCTTCGCGTAGACATCATGCTTCTTCTTGTCGAAGAAGAGCTCGCCCTTCTGCGCTGACTCGATAAGGAGCTGGCTCCAGTTTTCCTTGCTGTCGCCGATGACGTCGAACGCATCCTTCTTCTGCTCGAACGAGGAGCTCCTGTCACCGAGGACCGCCAGGGCCTCGTCCGGCGTCATGGCAGCTGCCGCCTGCGGGAGCAGGAAGCCGAGCAGCACGAGAAGCGCCGCGCAAAACATTTTAGCTGTACTTTTCATAAGCTTGTTCCCGGATAGAAAAACCTCCCCCGCCAGACAGCCGGCTTTTGTCGGCCCGGACAAGGGAGGTCACAGAGATGCAGGAAATAATGCCTTTACGCTGTTACTTCGATGCTCCGCCGCACTTGCCGGTGACTACATTGAAGTTTCCGCAGGAGAGCGGCTTGCGCCAGTCAGAAATAAGGTCCTTTGAGCCCGGAAGGTAGTCTGACCACGCGTCTCCGACGACAGTTCCCTTGGTCTGGTCGACAATCTCGAACTGGCCGTCATCCTGAATCTCGCCGATGAGGACGGGCTTCGTGATGTGATGGTTCGGCATCATGGTGGCGATTCCGCCGCTCAGGTTCGGGACCGAGATGCCGATAAGGGCATCCTGAACTGCCGAGTAGTCGGTGGTGCCTGCCTTCTCGACCGCCTTGACCCACATGTTGAAGCCGATGAAAGTGGCCTCCATCGGGTCGTTGGTGACGCGCTTCTCGTCCTTCACGAACTTGTGCCACTTCTCAATGAACTCGTCGTTGAGCTCGCTGTCGACGCTCTCGAAGTAGTTCCAGGCGGCAAGGTGGCCGACCAGGGGCTTGGTGTCGATTCCGGCAAGCTCCTCCTCACCGACGGAGAAGGCGATGACCGGGATGTCCTTGGCGCTGACGCCCTGGTTGGCGAGCTCCTTGTAGAAAGGAACGTTAGCGTCGCCGTTGATGGTGGAGATGACCGCGGTCTTCTCGCCGGCGCCGCCGAACTTCTTGATCTCCGAGACAATGGACTGCCAGTCAGAATGGCCGAACGGGGTGTAGCTGATCATGATGTCCTTGTCGGTGAAGCCCTTGGACTTCAGGTACGCCTCCAGGACCTTGTTCGCGGTTCTCGGGTAGACGTAGTCGGTTCCGACGAGCGCCCAGCGCTTGACTCCCTGCTTGAGGAGATAGTCAACCGCGGGGATAGCCTGCTGGTTGGGCGCAGCTCCGGTATAGAACACGTTCTTCGAGGACTCCTCGCCCTCATACTGAACAGGGTAGAAGAGGATGCCGTTGAGCTCCTCGACGACAGGGAGCACGGACTTTCTTGAAACGGAGGTCCAGCAGCCGAAGATGGCGGCAACCTTGTCTTTCTGGATAAGCTCACGGGCCTTCTCCGCGAAGAGCGGCCAGTTCGATGCAGGGTCAACGACAACGGCCTCAATCTTCTTGCCAAGGACGCCGCCCTTCTTGTTCTGCTCGTCAACGAGCATCAGGAGCGTGTCCTTGAGGGAGGTCTCGGAAATCGCCATGGTTCCCGAGAGGGAGTGGAGCACTCCGATCTTGATCGTGTCTTCCGCAGCCAGTGCGGCGCTGCTGCCGAGAACGGTTGAAAGCAGTGCGGCCACGGCAAGCTTGCTGATTTTTACCATATGAGCTGTCTCCAGTCTGATGAAAATTACTGTCGGTTACATCACTGAAAGAGCAAGGAGCGTGCCACAGGCGGAATTTTTGTGCGCCGGATCTCATAACTGAATAAAAGCCGGGCCCAGGAGAAGCGCTCTGCCATTGATTTCCGGGGAGTCTGAGGAAACTGTGCCTTACAGGAAAATACTGAGCGCCGCGCACTGGCCATGAGCCTTTCCGGGCTGCTCCCGTAACAGGACAGGGTGCACGAAAAGCACAATTTGAATACTTTTTCAGTCCTGGCGCACAGGATTGGTGAAATGACGTACGGGATACGCAATTCTGCCTGTCCCGTTCATCCGATTAAAAAATATCCGTACCGGTGCGCGCCATGGCCCAGGACTGGTGCAGAAACGCGGACGGATCCTTGAAAGCCTGCCGTTTCCTGAGCATCACGGCTGCATATTTATGCAGCGCGATCACATACGGGGCATGAGGCAAGCCGGTGCGCCCCATGATGCAGTTCACTGCGCCCACCGGAACCACCGGCGCGCAGCCATCACCTCCGGGGAATTGATGCCGGGCACCATGGACAGCTTCATCTGATCCGTTTCAGTGATGTTTTCAGTCCAAAAGAATACAATAGGGAAAATCACGCCGGCCGCCAAAGTCACGCACAAATGAGGGAAAGCGGATCATTTCAGGTAAAATCACGGGAGCGTCACCGGCAGGAGGTCTTCATCATGAACAGCACTCTGGAGAGAATCATCCGCAGGGGATACTCTGTCGCCGGAAGGATATATGACGCCGTGACGCTGAGCAATCTCAAGGTTGTCGCGGTGAAGAGCCTCTCCATCGAGTACGGCGATGACGAGGTCTACCGCATGCTCGCCTCCCTCGGGAGCCGCAAGGGGAACCGGATCGGCAGGGCCATAGCGAAGTGCTACGGGGAGACCCATGATCCGGTCATTCTTCTCGAGATCACCGATTTCAAAAGCAGGCTTGGCGGCTCGGCCGAGGGAAGGCTTGCGCCTGACGGCGAGAATCAGGTCTTCTGCCGGATCGGGCCCCCGGCCATACTCGGGAGCCTCAGCACACCGCCCGACGATCCGTACCTCAGGATGATCTCGAACTACCAGGACGAGGGCTGCCTGATAGAGATCCTGATAAAGGAGGAGAAGCTCGCTGGATTTGCCGCGCTGACCGAGAAGCGCATGACAAGGATCGGCGCCGCGGTCATCGGCGCAGTAGGCAAGAAGGATCCCGCCGGCCCCGCGGCAGTGTGCAGGAGCGGCTCAGCGGAGGCGGAGAACCGGGACAGGGCGCCGGATCGGGACGAGTAGCCCCAGTCAGGACTTCTTATTCTTCCTGTTCCCCTTGTTCCCTTTTGCGCCGCTGCCCTTTTTGGCTGCAGGTTTGTAGGCTGCGGACTTTCCTCCTTTTTTACCTGCGGCCTTTGCATCCTTTTTGTTTCCGCCCTTGCTGCTTCCGGCCTTTGCATCCTTCTTGCCGGCCGTGCTCCTGCCTGCAGCAGCGCTGCTCTTTTTCCCTGCGGCTGCCGCACCGCCCTTGTTCCTGCCGGAGGTCTTCCCTGCCGCGTCGCAGCCTTCATGGTAGCCGCCGCGGCAGCTCAGGGAAAACCACTTTGCAGCCTCCTCCCGGCTCTCGGCGACGCCCTTTCCGGAAATATAGAGGATTCCGATATTGTAGGCGGCGGCAGGAAAGCCGAGTCTGTACGAGTCCTCCCAGCACTCCCTCGCCTTTTTGTAGTCAAGATCAACGCCGCGTCCTGAGGCGTAGAGCATGCCGAGGTTGAAGAGCGCCCTCGAATAGCGGGCGTCGCCGGCCCGGCGGTAAAGCCCGGCTGCCCTCGCCGGATCCGCCTTCACACCTGAGCCAGTGTCGTACATTACACCGAGATTGAAGAGCCCCGCGGGATCGTTTTCCGCAGAGGCCTTCTCGAAGAGCCTCATCGCCTCGGCAAGGTCTTTCTTCACTCCCCTGCCGTAGGAGTAGAGCACCCCGAGCATGCTGACCGCCGGGGTGAACCCGCCGTCCGCCGCCTTCCTGTACCAGTAGGCGGCCTTGCTGTAGTCCGTCCTGCCCCCGACGCCGTAGTCATAGAGCCTCGCAAGGTTGTACTCCGCCTCATGGAGCCCGGCTGAGGCGGCCTTGCGGTAGCAGAACTCGGCGTTCGGGACGGAGCGCTTCATGCCCTGTCCTGACTCGAAGAGCTCCCCGAGGTTGTTGTAGCCGGCTGCCGAGCCGAGGTCAGCCGCCTGCCTGTAGAGAACCGATGCCCTGACGTAGGACTTCCTGCTCCTTGCCTCCTCGGCGTCAGCGAGAAGCCCGGCAACCTTTGCCCTGTCCGCCGGAGCCACGCTTATGGCACGCGCGCTGTCTAAGTCCTGCTTCCCAGCGGCACCGGCAGAAAAAGGCAGGCCGAGCGAGAGTGCGGCGGCAATGACAAGGACAGCCGTTTTTCTTGAAAGCATCAGAGTGGCTCCGGGAAGGAATACTGCTCCTGAGGTTATCACATAACAGGCGCTTTATCCCGCGGCAGCAGGCCAAAATCAGCCACAGAACACAAAAGGGAAAAAATCAGCTTGATAGGATGACGCGGCCCCTGACGGGACCGCGGATGAATGCCCGCCTCCGGGCAGGGAAATCAGTACCGGTGGCCGAGCTCCGAAGGGCTGAGGAATACAGGCTGCCTCTCCCTGTTTATGAAATGCTGGTAGATGGCGTCATAGACCAGGACGTTCTGAACGTAGTTCCTGGTCTCCTTGAACGGTATGCTCTCGACCCAGATGTCTGCCGCGACCCCGGCGCCGTCACCGTCAGTCCATCTCGTGACCCTTCCGGGGCCGGCGTTGTACGCGGCGCTCGCGAGGATGCGGTTTCCTCCGTACTTCTCAAGGAGCTGCATCAGGTAGCAGCTGCCGAACGAGACATTGGTCATCGGATCGAAGAGATCATCCTTCCCCGAATAGGCTATGCCGCACTTCCCCGCAATATTCGAGGCAGTGGCCGGCATGAGCTGCATGAGCCCGGCGGCGCCTACCGGAGACCTCGCGAAGGGATTGAGCGCGCTCTCCTGGCGGGAGATGGCGTAGAGGTAGCTGAGCGGAACCCCGGTCTCGCGCGAGCGGCGGCTGTAGTAGGAGAGCATCGGGGTCGGGAAGCGCAGGCTCAGGAAGCTCCAGGCCTTCGCATAGATTGAGGCATTGACCGAGAAGTCAAACCAGCCCTTGTCAAGGGCTAGCATGGCCGCCTCCATCTTCTCCTGCCTCGGAAGGGACAGGATGAAGCGGCGCCACTCCCGCTGCGCGTAGAAGAAGTCGCCGACCGCGAGGAGCTCATGGATGCGGGCGAACTCCGGCCAGCGCTTTACCGCCTCCTCCTCGGAGACCTTCTTCACAAAAGGGCTCTCGTCGTTGAAGGAGAGTGGCCTTCCGAGGCGCTCCGAGGCCATGAAGCCGTAGAAGCTGCGCTCCCTCGTGACCTTTGCGTAGAGGCGGTCTGCCTCTGCCCGGTTGCCTGCCTCGGCCAGCGCGCGGGCCTTCCAGTAGGTCCACCTGAGGTCCCTCGCCGAATCGCCGGTGAGCTTCCTTATCCAGAGGTTCATGTCACGGAAGTTCCCGCGCCTTATCGCGTAGCGGATCCGGAGCTCCCTCAGGGAGTCTGCATCGTGGAGGCTGTCAAGCTGCCTGTCCGCCCATGGAACAAGGCTGTCCACGCGGTCGGCGTAGACGTGCCAGATGATGTTCCGGAGCGCCTCGGCATGCTCGCTCTCGGAAAGGGAGTATTTTGTCCTCGCCCCCGGAAGCAGCGCTGCGGCTCTCTCCGTGTCAGTGCGGGCAATGGAGCTGAGGGCCGCGACAACGATGCTGTTGTTCAGGTGGTCCTTCCCGCCCGGGATCAGATCCATGAACGACGACGGATCCGAATAGACCCGCTTAGCCGTCTGCGCCCTGCCCTCATAGGAGCTTCCCTTAAGGTAGGAGACAAGCGCGGCCACGCCCTTCGCCTGGTTCCTCGCGCGGATCGCGGACATCAGCTTGGTCCAGTAGATCCCGGGTATGGCCTTGCCGGACGCGCGCCAGGCAGAGAATAGCCCGGCGCAGTCATCGGGCACCGAGGCGCCCTGCCCCTTCATGAAGGTCCTCTCCATGAAGCTGAATGCGGAGTCAGCCTTTCCGGTGCGGTATTCCGCGTACTCGTAGAGGCAGGCAAGCCCGGTGTCCTGAGGCCTTCCCGTGGCGACAGCTAGCACCCCGCGGTAATCGCCCGCGTTGGAGAGCTTCCTGATGTACTTCGCCTCCAGATCGCCGGCCCTCGCCGTGCCGTCATTCTTCTTTATATAGGCGGCAGCCTTAGCGTATCCGTCAAAGGCGCCGTAGTAGATCTCATAGAAATCGAGGTAGTCCTGCAGCGGATAGTCACGGCTTATCCCGCTCCTCGCCGCGCGCGCCTCGTCAAACTGCCCTGCCTTGAGCAGCGACTTCACCCGGAGGTAGAGGGTCTGGTCCGGGCTCATTGCCGCCCTGTCAACCGCCTCAGCCCTGGAGCCGCTGATGCTCCTGTCCACAGGCGCAGGCACCTCGGCGTTCGGGATGTAGCGCTGGCCCGAGGTCCCGACCTCATCGGACGGGACTGAAGCGCCGAGCGACGCGCTCTCCGGCACCTCCGCCGCGCCCGATCCGGCGCCTGCCGAGCAGGAGGTGAGCGCGAGGCCGACTGCTGATGCCCCGGCGATGGTAAGTATCATTTTCCTGAGAGAAGATTTCATATCCTGTCCTTGAGCTTAAACGCTGGCACTCCGGACCCATGCGCTGCAGAGTCCTGCCGTCATGCGGCGGGCCGCCCGAGCCGGCATTCTAGCACCATGGGCGGCATCAGTCGGGAGGAATCCGGACGATCCGGAAAAAGTCCGGCAGTTTCCGCCGGATAGACGGAAACCGCGTTTTGTGACACGGCTCACTTTTTGAGCATTTTCTCCGGAATGACTATGCCGGCAAATGGCGCAGGAAAACTGATATCAATCAAAATATACGTGATGAATCTATCTTTTCATGGCTCAGGGACGCCGAAAAACTGAACATCTGTGTTAATATCGGACCATAGCATGCCGGACGTGTCCGTCACATCGCCGCCGTACCTCAGCAGCCGCGGCCATGACGGATCAGCAGGCAATTGTCCCCTGCAGCGAGTCCAGCCCGACTGACGGCCTTCTGCCGGCGGGCATCACGCGGTTTTCCCCGGAACAGGAAAGTTTCAGGCCGCCGGCTCCGCGCCCTGTCATGCGGTAACCTAAAAAAAAGAAAAGGACAGTGTCCGGTCCTGCCGGCCGTACGGGCGGGCTAAGGCACTGATGGAAGCATGAACAAAAGAAATGTCCTTATATTAATCTGCTCTGCCGCCATGGCTGCCGCCGTTACGGGATGCGGCGATGATGACGAAAGCTCTGCCTCCAACGCAAACATAGCTTCCGCCGATGCGGTAAACCTTGCAGAAAGGCCGGCAAGCGAGCCTGAGCGCGTCCGCCCTGAGATCTTCCCCGCAACATTCAAGAAGATCAGCGCCGGATTCAACCACACCTGCGCGCTCGGCACCGACAGCCTGACCTACTGCTGGGGAGCTGACATGCAGGGCTCGCTCGGCGACACCGGCAATGACCGCCGCTGCGACAAGGAGGACGGAGAGAAAGGCAAGAAGTGCCGCTTCCGCAACCCGTCGTTTGCCGGCAATGAGGATATGGTCTTCACCTCCTACTCATTCATTCCTGTCAAGGTTCAGCCCGGCGAGGGCCCCGGGACAATCTCGCTGGAGAACGCGACTGACATCAGCTCAGGCTATGCCTTCACCTGCGCCATCACCGGCGGAAAGGTCTACTGCTGGGGTACCGGCAGCAGCGGCCAGCTCGGAAACGGCGACACCGCGTCTTCTGACAAGCCGGTCACTGTATGCGCCCCGGGCTCCAAGACTGACTGCATTCACCACCCTCTGACCGACGTAGTCCAGATCTCCGCCGGAAACTCCCACGTCTGCGCCATTGTCGGCGCGGAGAGGAAGCTCGTCTGCTGGGGCTCCGGAGACAACGGCAGGCTCGGCAACAACGACGAGGTGTCATCTTCCACCCCTGTTTACGTCTGCTCTCCTGAGACCGATGAGATCAACCGCACCAGGTCCCAGAAAAAGGACTGCGAGCAGAACCCGCTCAAGGACGTATCCTACGTCGCTGCAGGAAACTTCTACACCTGCGCTGTTGCAGGCCCGAACAAGACCGCATACTGCTGGGGTGACGGCTCCGCAATGCAGCTCGGCAACAACGAGACCGAGAACACTGACATCCCGTTCACCGTCTGCAAGCCTGGCGCATTTTCCAAGAAGTGCTCCGACACTCCGTTCGAAGGCGTGAAGAAGTTCGCCACAGGCCAGTCCCACACCTGCGCCATCACGGAGAAGGACGGCAGCGTATACTGCTGGGGACAGAACCACTACGGCCAGCTCGGCAACAACGACCTCAAGCCGTCACAGTATCCTACTGCAGTCTGCCGTCTCGGCGTCGACTCCGACTCTGACGACATCGTGAACTGCAGCGAGACCGGCAACAGCCTGAATGGCGCCAACGACATCTCCTCCGGCTATGTGCACGCCTGCGTGTCTCTCGGACCTGACAAGTCAGTATCCTGCTGGGGCGAGAGCTTCTACGGACGTCTGGGCGACAACGGCACCCACAACGAGATCGTTCCGGTACGCACACTGACCGGCGACCAGCAGAGCGAGTCCAAGCACCTCGAGGGAGTCTCCCAGATTTCCCTGGGCTCCAACTTCAGCTGCGCGCTCCATGATGACTTCAAGGCATCCTGCTGGGGCAATGACTACTCCGGACAGCTCGGCAACAAGGAGAGAATCAACCTCCTTATCCCGGGATACGTCTCAGCCCATTAAGAGTCTGAACAGACTGTCGTAAGAGAAAGGCCGCGAAAGCGGCCTTTTTTCGTTTGAGCGCAGACCGGCGCGCATTCACCTTTATACAAATTGAGCCTCATGATCAGGCGCTCCAGCGCAATTGATCAGCTTGTCACCCAGGTTCAGCCGGAAAACTCTTTATTTTCAGACGCATATCGATTTGCATGCCGTCATATGGGATATACTTCGGTCTGTCCGGGGCATGCTGCCCCAGGACCCTTTAAT
>Ga0256406_1005401_pt1 | contig 13706 bp, 18 predicted proteins | sample RumenRJG_03DNA_FD_185986 | JGI IMG/M metagenome (GOLD analysis project Ga0256406, IMG submission 185986) | Bovine rumen microbial communities from Lethbridge, Alberta, Canada - RJG_03 | ecosystem: Host-associated > Mammals > Digestive system > Stomach > Rumen | place: Canada: Alberta | collected...
GTCACCTATACTTATGTCTATATTTTGACTAAACAAGACTATGGTATAACACTTATATTGTTCTTTCAAAAATCGTGCAAAGATAATATTATTTCTTTTACGATAAAAGTAAGAAATAATAAAATATGCAATTTTTATCTTATTGCAGATTGCATGTGATGTAGTTTGCGATTTTTATCTCTTCCTTGATTTTTATTTTCCTGATTCCGAATTTAGTTTTTCCGCTTATTCCTTCCATTTTGGAAACTTTTCTTTTAAAATGGTAGCGACTCGTGAATTCTCTTTTAATAGGAATAGTGACACCCGTCTGTTCTGATCATGCTCTATTTCGGTTTGGGCATCAGGAATATTTGGTGCGATGTTAGCAAGACCAATGGAGATGATTTTATAGTCTTCTATATTGTATCCTTGGTATTTCAATCTGCTTAGGATGAGGTTCCTGATATAATCAGCTCTTTTTTGAGAGAGTTTCAGATTGTATGCTTCCGACCCTCTGCCGTCTGTATGTCCTGTAATAACAAAGACTTCACCTGGCATTTGAGAAACAAGTTCTGTCAGTTGGTCTATTCTGTCTTCATATTCTGGTTTGATTCCTCCGAACTCAAAGAAATATTCCTCGGATAAAAGGGAAATGGTCTCAGTCGGTTCGGGAGAATTCATTTCTTGGGCGACGGTGGCTAAAGGGGCAAGGGTAGTCAGACCAGCTACGAGTCCGGCGATTTTGACAATCTCTCCAGCCTTACGTTTCAAGGATAATTGGTTCTCGATATATTCCCGTTCACTCTCGCATGCTGGACATGTGCCTGTGCACACACCTTCAAAATCGCATTTTGCAGGTGTGTAGACGATGCCGTTAGCATCCGCCACTTGTTTTCGTATGGCCTTTAATGTTTCGCAGGTGATTTTGCTTTTGTCCATAGTATGCTATCTTATTTTATTTACTTTCTTCCTTGACTTTCGCTTTCCAGATTTTTTTGAATTCATTGAATTTGGCAGTTTCTAATTTCTTTTCCAAGAAGTCAAAATACTCTTTGACGCTTTCATTCACAATACATGCGGCTTCTCCTTTCAACGAATGTTCTTTATATAGGAATATTGATGCACGTCTGTTCTGCTCATGCTCTATTTCGGTTTGTGCATTCGGAACATTTGGCTCGAAGTCGGCAAGTCCGACTGGAATGAGTATATAGTCTTCTATATTGTATCCTTGGTATTCCAATCTGCTTAGGATGAGGTTCCTGATATATTCAGCTCTTTTTTGAGAGAGCTTTAGGTTGTATTCTACTGATCCTCTGGGGTCGGTATGTCCTGCAATAATGAAAACTTCTCCTGGCATTTGAGAGATAAGTTCTGTCAATTGGTCTATTCTGTCTTCATTTTCAGGTCTTATTTGACCGTTGAATGTAAAGAAGTATTCCTCGTCTAAAAGGGAAATCTGTTCAGTCGGTTCGGGAGCATTCATCTCTTGGGCGACGGTGGCTAAAGGGGCAAGGGTAGTCAAACCAGCTACGAGTCCGGCAATCTTGACAATATTTCCAGCCTTACGTTTAAGTGAGAGCTGGTTTTCGATATATTCCCGTTCACTCTCGCATGCTGGACATGTGCCTGTGCATACACCTTCAAAGTCGCATTTTGCAGGTGTGTAGACGATGCCGTTAGCATCCGCCACTTGTTTTCGTATGGTCTTTAATGTTTCGCAGGTGATTTTGCTTTTGTCCATAGTCTGCTATTTTTATTATTCCCTTTCTTCCTTGACTTTTGCTTTCCAAATTTCTTTTAATTCATTGAATTTGGTTGTTCCAAGCCTCTCTTCCAAAAATGAAAAATTCTCTTTGACTTTATCATTCACAATGCATGCAGCTTCTCCTTTCAATGAATGTTCCTTAAATAGGAATAGTGACACCCGTCTGTTCTGCTCATGCTCTGGTTCGGTTTTTGCATTCGGAATGTTAGGTGCGAGGAAAGCTACTCCTACTGGAATGATTATATAGTCTTCTTTGTTGTACCCATTTCCTTCCAATCTGCTTAGAATGAGGCTCCTGACATATTCAGCTCTTTTCTGGGAGAGTTTTAGATTGTAAGTTTTCGATCCTCTGCTGTCTGTATGTCCTGCAATAATAAAGACTTCTCCTGGCATTGGGGATATAAGTTCTGCAAGATAATCATACCGTTCTTCATATTCTGGTCTTATAGAACATCCGAAATCAAAGAAGTATTCCTCGTCTAAAAGTCTAATCGTCTCTGTCGGTTCGGGAGCATTCATCTCTTGGGCGACGGTGGCTAAAGGGGCAAGGGTAGTCAGACCAGCTACGAGTCCAGCGATCTTGACAATATTCCCAGCCTTACGTTTCAGCGAAAGCTGGTCCTCTATATATTCCCGTTCACTTTCGCATGCTGGACACGTGCCAGCGCACACACCTTCAAAATCGCATTTTGCAGGTGTGTAGACGATGCCGTTAGCATCCGCCACTTGTTTTCGTATGGCCTTTAATGTTTCGCAGGTGATTTTGCTTTTATCCATAGTGTGCTATCTTTCAACGATTCGTAAAAATAGAGAATCGTTGGCAATAAAACAAAAAGAGACGCAATTTCTTGCGTCTCCAATTATGCATTATGAATTATGCATTGTGAATTACATATTCATACCACCGTCTACCTGGATAACCTGGCCAGAAACGTAGCTTGAAAGGTCTGAAGCAAGGAATGTTGCAACGTCTGCAATATCCTCAGGCTTTCCTCCGCGACGCAAAGGAATCTTCTTAACCCACTCCTCACGAACTTCGTCCTTCAAAGCGGCTGTCATGGCAGTCTCGATGAATCCTGGAGCGATAGCGTTTGCACGGATACCCTTTGAACCCATTTCCTGAGCCACACTCTTAGCCAATGCGATCATACCAGCCTTTGATGCTGAGTAGTTAGCCTGACCTGCGTTACCGTGTACACCTACTACAGAAGCCATGTTGATGATAGAACCGCCACGCTGACGCATCATGATTGGAACAAGTGCGTGTGTGAAGTTGAACGCTGACTTCAAGTTGACACCGATGACAGCATCCCACTGCTGCTCTGTCATTCTTAGCATTAGACCGTCCTTTGTGATACCTGCGTTGTTAACCAAGATATCGATATGTCCGAACTCTTCCTTAATAGACTCAACTACAGTGTGTGTCTCGTCGAAGTTAGCGGCGTTTGAAGCATAAGCTTTTACCTTTACTCCAAGTGCGGCGATCTCTTTCTCTGTCTGCTGAGCATCCTCGTTGATAACCAAGTCTGTGAATGCAATGTCTGCACCTTCGCTCGCAAACTTAAGTGCGATAGCCTTACCGATTCCTCTTGCAGCTCCTGTGATAAGAGCCACTTTTCCTTCTAGTAACTTCATATAAATATTTTTTGATTCCGTATCAAGCGTCCGTTTTTAGTTTCAGACTCTTAATACATATTTTATTTCTGTTTTAGTTTTGACTGATTTTATTCTTTCTCTCAGAAACAGTCTTTTTTATAATGTCACGTATTTCTTCGCTTTGAAATTGTCTTCAAATGTCCAGACGTGGGCTTTGCCATGCTGCATACGGAACACCTGTATGAAATCGATGACTGCCTGCTCTCCCTGTTCTGCGATCCATCCCTGAAGGAACTTGCGGCTTGGATGATTGATGATCTCTCGTTTTAGATTCACGTCGTCTACCAATTCAAATTTGCCTTCAACTCGGATCTGATACATGCCGGCATTGAAACAAACCTCGGATCTTGGATCTGTAATCAGTTGCTTATAAAGGTCTTTGAATGCTCCTGTGTGGAATACGATTCCATTCTCGTCTGCCTTGTAGAGCAGGATTCCACGAACGTGTGGCTGTCCGTTCTCCACTGTTGCGACGCTCATCACAGGTGCTTGCATACCATTTATGATTTCAAAAATTTGTTCCTTTGTCATAGATTTAGTCATATTTAATTATAGAACGTAGAGGTAGTCGCAGTGGATGACGGGTTTGTCTCCTTTTTTTCCTATTATTTCTGCCACTTCCTCATTTGAGTAGTCGGTCTTTCCGAGTGCGATTTGCTCGCCGGATTCAGAAACGACTCTGATGATGTCTCCTTTTTCAAATTTGCCGCTCACGCTGATGACTCCTACCGACAGGATCGAGCATCTCTCGTCTGCAAGGATGGCTTTTTCAGCACCCGCGTCGATCTTGATCTCGCCTTTGCAAAAACCTTCGCTGTGGGCGATCCATTTCTTGACGCTGCTCACTTGCTCGTCGGGAAGGAATCGTGTGCAGACGATGTCTTTAGTGTCGTCAAGCAGGTCGAGGATGATGTTGTCTCGCTTTCCATTGGCGATGATCACCTCTACACCTTCGTCTGCGACTTTGCTCGCTATTCCCATTTTCGACTGCATTCCTCCGCGTCCGAAACTTGATTTGCTTGTCTGCAAATACTGAGACAAATCTCTTTTTCCTGGCAACACTTCGCGTATCACCTGACTCTCTGGATCAGCAGGATTGCCGTTGTAAATTCCGTCGATATTGCTTAGAATGATGAGTGCTTGAGCGTCTATCATTGTGGCTACCAATCCCGATAATTCATCATTGTCGGTGAACATCAGCTCTGTCAGAGAAATGGTGTCGTTCTCGTTGACGATGGGGATCACACCGTTCTCTATCATCACCTGCATACAGTTGCGCTGGTTGAGATAGTGTTGGCGTGTATGGAAACTCTCTTTTGTTGTCAGCACCTGTCCGCAAGTGATGTCGTTGTCGCGGAAAAGCATATAGTAGCGGTTGATGAGCTTTGCCTGACCGATAGCGGAGAATAGTTGGCGCTGACTCACTGCATCCAGTTTGTCGACAAGCACCTTGTTTCTTCCTGCTGCCACCGCACCAGAACTGATCATCACAACCTCAACGCCTTGCTTATGCAACTCCGACACTTGGTCGACGATGGAAGACATACGAGTGACGTCCAATGTGCCGTCTTTTTTAGTCAGCACATTAGAACCGATTTTGATAGCTATTCGTTTGAATTTCGACATTAGTTATCTTTACTTGTTTGCAAGAATACCCTGAATTACGGAATTTGAGAATCCGTTTTTCTCCATAGCGTTCAATCCCTTGATTGTCCAGCCGCCAGGTGTAGTCACCTTGTCGATCTCGACTTCTGGGTTTGTCTTGTTCTGAAGAATCAACTGAGCTGCGCCGATCATTGTCTGAGCGACAACCTCGTGTGCGATGTCTGGGCGGACACCGAGTTCACAAGCTCCTTCAGCAGCTGCACGGATGAATCTAAGCGCGTATGCGATACCGCATGAGCTTACGGATGTCATAGCACCCATCTGGCTTTCTGGGATGATGATTGCCTTGCCAAGGTGGTTGAAGATGTCTAGCACCACGTTCTCCTCCTCTTTAGTAGCGTCGAGCGAGCAAACGAAAGACATGCTCTCCAATAGAGCGATTGCAGTGTTAGGCAATACACGGAAATAAGATACATTCTTTCCGATGTATCCCTTCACAGTGTCGAGGCTTACACCTGCTGCGATAGAGATCACCTTGTGCTGTTTCTCGTCGATAGCCGACTTGATGTCGTTGCACACAGTCTCCACAAGCCATGGCTTAACTGCGATAAGCACGTAGTCAGCCTTCTTAACTGCCTCTTTGTTGTCTGCTGTAGTGAAAATTTTGCTGTCGAGAGCAGTGAAAGCGTCTCTGTTAGCCTGCATTGGGTCAGAGATGAAAAGATCCTCTGCCTTGCACAATCCAGATTTATATAAACCTTTGGCGATAGCACCACCCATGTTGCCGGCGCCGATAAATGCTATTTTCATTTTTATGAAATTTTTTGCAAAGATACTAAAGAAAATGAAAAATGCGAAATGCGAAATGCGAAATGAGGAAGAAAATGAAAAATGCGGAATGGGAAATGCGAAAAATTAAAAAGGACGATATAAATGCGGATTTGGATACTCAAATGAAAAAAATCTTCAAGAATATAATTTAATTTGACAATTTGTTATACATTTGCATCAACATACTTACCCCGCTTCCCGTCAGAACAGCGCGCTCAGGGTAAGTTTTTTTATTTTAATTAAAAAGGATGGTAACGAGTACATACAATCAACCACAAATTTGCAAAATATCCAAGTATAAATGTGTCTGCAATGGGGTTCCCTTCCAATTGGAACGATAATGAACTATGGAAATGATTTGAAAAAGGCACTAAAAGCAGTGCAGTATTTGGTGATTTTTGCACTGAAATTGGTGCAAAATTTAAAATCACTATTTATTTAGAGTAAAAGCAAACAGAAAACGCACCGTCACACAATACAACTTTGTTGTCGGTGCAGGAAAACATGTCATGAATGACAAATAAAACAGCCAATGCAGAAAACAAAATGAAAGAAAACATGTGCGGTTTTCTATTGTTTAGTTTTCTCTGTTTAGAGTTTTCTAAAACAAACTTGTTTGTGTGTTTTTCAAGCATCAAAATGCTGTTTTCTGTGTATCATCAAAAATGTCGTCGAATTCACGTTAAAATAATTCATCTATAGTAATGAGAGTTATGACGATCATTTTTATATATGTGTGACTCGTAAAAGATAGAAGATTCGATATTGGAAGAGTAGGGCAGAAATTTGATCCACCGCAGATATTTTTCATTTGACATCTGACCGTCTTTTGTATTGTAATAATCATATTCTTCTTCAGACGGATCCCAATTCACCACGCCAAACATTGATGGATCGTTTATGTCGTAGAAAATCAAAACTTTTTGACCGTTCTTTCCTCTACACGGCCATTTATATGCCCACAGTTTGTCATCGCTTTGGGTTGCGTTGAAAAAGGTATATTTCTTTCCACGCGCTTCGACGACTGCAGATATGATACGGATGTCTTGTAGTTCGTTAAGTAAGGTATAATTAAAAAGATGTCCCCACGATTCGATACATGAATATTTTAGGAAGTTAATCTTCTTGCCTATCAACACTCCGTTGTTGGCGTATTGCATTTGTACATCCAATATTACATTAAAACTTGCTTGGTCTATCTTCTTTTCGGGATGGTCAAGCCTTACGGGTGAGACTATAGGTGAGACTCCCATTATATGAGAGACACAGAACAGAAAGAAAATTATAAGTAGATGTTTCATAATTTCTGGTTTTCGTCTTATATTACACATTGTTAGTTTTTGCAATTAAAGCGGTAGAAAAGCCGGATATCTCGCCGAAATATCCGGCTTTTCAGCATTTATTTCGCTATCTCCACTTTCGCTTTTCCTCCTTTGATCTTCGCTCCATCAAGTTTCTTGATTGCGGCAAAGGCTTTGTCGGATCTGATTGCGACGTGGGAGTAATGGTCGTATAGTATGATCATACCGACGTCTTCTTTCGCCAACTCTGCCGTCTTGATCACGAATCCGGCAACGTCGCCACGGCTGATCTTCTCTTTCTTTCCACGGCTGATATAGACTGGCGTGAATTCGGATTTCATCACAGCATCAGTCGGCTCGAATTTGTATTCTTCCAACTTCTTTGGAAGAAAATCCGGCAAACTGAATTCTCTATAAATCATCACATAGGCAGTTCCTGAAGCGGTCTGACGGGCTGTTCGTCCGTTGCGGTGGGTGAATGTCTCGAGTGTGTTTGGCATCTCGAAATGCACCACATGCTTCACTTGGGATATATCAAGTCCACGTGCGGCAAGATCGGTCGTGACGAGGATTGCTGAGCATCCTGATGCAAACATGAACAGTGCTCTCTCTCTATCTTTCTGCTCGAGCTTGCCGTGATACACCACTACGTCGTGTCCGTCTTTCTCCAATGCATTTGCCACTCGTTCCACTGTGTCGCGGAAGTTGCAGAAGACGATTGTGCTTTCGTTGTTGAATGTGGTCACAAGTCCCTGAAGGGTAGGTAGTTTGTCTTTCTCTGGCGACGTTACTCGCATCAACTTTAGGTTGTCGTTGGGAGTCTCGGTCGTGAAATCCAGCGTCTCCACTGGCTTTTCTCCTGTCCATGGAGTGATGTCGACGCTGCTTGTGGCTGAGACGAAGATGCGTTTGTCTACTGATGTCAAACTGTCGTTGATGCTCTGCATCTCTGATGAGAATCCCATTTCCAGAGCCTTGTCAAACTCATCCACTACCCATGTGTTGATTGTCGACGCCGCGAATGTCTGGCGACGGATATGGTCGAGCACACGGCCCGGTGTGCCAATCACTATTGATGGCTTTTCTCGCAGACGTTTCTCTTCCTCAGCTGTGGAGTGGCCTCCGCATAGTAGCGTCGCCTTGATTCCGGATTTCAGACTTCGCAGCACTTCAAATATCTGTTGCGACAATTCTCTCGACGGTGATAGGATCAATGCTTTAGATCCGTTTTTAACCACGTCGGCACAAAGAGGAAGAAGGAAAGCCAGGGTCTTTCCTGAACCCGTAGGTGAGAGAAGAAGGATAGCGTCTTTTTTTTGATACACTTCCTGCATTTTCACCTGCATTTCGTTGAGCTGGGCAATGCCCGCATTTTTTATATATTCGTTGATCATAGTTTTTTTCTTTATCCGACACCTGCTCGCTATGCTCGCAGGAATCGGTTACCTTTGCCGTTGGCAAAGCGTCACCTACGGCGACGGGAAGGTAGGTGTCACCACTTTGTCGGCATGTAATTTAATTATGCATTACGCATTATGAATTATGAATTAAGAAATGTTTCCCCATACATTCAGCTCACGTGCCAGGTGGGCGAGCTGGTTTGCATAAATCTGATTCTCTGGCAGTTTCAGATCGGGATCTTTTGCGATGATGTTTATTGAAGCGTCTCGCGCACGCATGAGGATAACACCGTCGGTGGCGATATTTGCGATACGCATCTTCATCGGTGTGCCGCTCTGCTGTGTGCCTTCGATGTCTCCTTCCCCTCGCAGACGGAGATCCGCTTCAGCAATTTCAAAACCGTCGTTGGTACGGGTCATGATCTCCATCCTGCGGATTGACTCTTTGGCAAGTTTGACATCAGTCACCAGGATACAGTAGCTTTGGTCTGCTCCACGTCCCACACGGCCGCGTAGCTGGTGTAGCTGGCTGAGACCGAATCGTTCGGCGCTTTCGATCACCATCACACTGGCGTTAGGCACATTCACTCCAACCTCGATCACCGTCGTCGCAACCATAATATTTGCCTGGCCTGACACGAATTTCTGCATATTCTCGTCCTTCTCTTCCGACGTCATCTTGCCGTGAACCATACATATATTATATTGTGGTTGAGGAAAGACTGCGCACAGACGTTCGTATCCGGCGGTGAGGTTCTGAAAATCGAGTTTTTCACTCTCTTTTATCAGAGGAAAAACCACGTACACCTGTCTGCCTTTGGCGATTTCCATACGCATGAAGTGGTAGAGCTTTGCTCTGTTGGTGTCATATTGATGGAATGTCTGGATCGGTTTTCTTCCCGGTGGCAGCTCATCGATTACGGAGACGGAGAGGTCGCCATACAGTGTCATTGCCAAGGTGCGAGGAATCGGAGTCGCCGTCATCACAAGGATGTGTGGCGGAATGGTGTTTTTATGCCATAGTTTTGAGCGTTGAGCCACACCGAATCGATGTTGCTCATCGATGATAGCCATTCCGAGATTCGCAAAAACGACGGGGTCTTCAAGAATTGCGTGAGTGCCTATAAGCACCTGTGTCTCGCCCGATTTTAGCGACGGCAAGAGTTTCTTGCGAACCGCTGCTTTCGTGCTGCCGGTCAGAAGAGCCACGTTGACACCGATTGGAGTTAGCTGTGCAAATATAGTTTCAAAATGTTGGTTTGCAAGGATTTCCGTTGGGGCGAGCAGACACGCTTGATAGCCATTGTCGAGAGCCATCAGCATTGTCATAGTGGCGACGAGGGTCTTTCCGCTACCCACGTCTCCCTGTAGCAGACGGTTCATCTGTTTGCCAGTGCGTACATCCTCACGTATCTCTTTCAGCACTCTTTTCTGGGCTCCTGTGAGTGGAAAAGGAAGCTGTTTGTTGTAGAAATTGTTGAAATAGTCGGCGATGCGGGAGAAGACGAGACCATGTTCGTTGATCTGGCGTTTGTAGGCACGCTGCATTTTCAGCTGGATATAGAAAAGCTCCTCAAACTTCAGTCTGTACTGAGCTTCGGCTAGAGACTGTGAATTTTCCGGGCTATGGATATTCCATATCGCACGGTTGAGCTCCATCAGATTCTCACGCTCACGGATGTCGGCGGGGAGAGTCTCGTCGAGTGGGGAAGACTTCAGGTTTTGAAGTTCATCCATGATGATCTGTCGCAACCCGGATGAGTCCAAGTAGTTGCGTTTCATCTTGTCGGACGTGTTGTACATGCTCATCAGACCATTGGTGAGATGTTTTTTAGATGCCGACTCGATGGTGTCCATCTCTGGGTGTGCGATCTGGCATCTGCCTCCAAACACGGTAGGCTTGCCGAAAATGATGTATTCTTTGTCAGTCTGGATATGTTCGATGAAATATTGCACACCCTGAAACCAAACCAGGGAGATAGTGTCTCTGCCGTCGGAAAATTCAGCGGTGAGACGCAGTTGTCTCCCTTTGCCGACGGTTTTCATCGAGACGACCTTACCCTTTATCTGAACATAGGTGTTGGCACCGGATATTTCACGGATGGAGTAGAATTTGCTTCTGTCGATGTATCTGTAAGGGAAATAATACAACAGGTCCTCTGGGTGAAACACTTCTATCTCACCCTTCAACACCTCTGCTTTGCGTGGAGATATGCCTCGGCAGTGTGTCAGTTCCCTTGTTCTGTAGAATGCAGTCGACAAATTATCAGTGTTATATTTTTATCTTTTCCTCCAATTCTCTAATGCCAAATTATCAAATCGAGAGAAGTGCTTGATGTTGTCTGTGACTAGAATGAGATTTTTTTCAATAGCTGTGGAAGCGATCATAAAATCTAATTCGTCTATCATCATTCCTTTTTTTGTCAGTTCCAACTTTTGCATTGCATATAAGTTAGGATTTCCAAGAGGTATGATTTGATATTTGTCTAGAATAGTATTTACTTTTAGAATCTCCGTATCTCTACCTGATTTATATGCACCAAACATCAATTCGTAAGCTGTTATGATTGATAAGCAACAAGCTCCTTCTCCTGCAGAAATCATCATTTGTGCGATGTTTTTGTCTCCGTGAAGTAAAAAGATCCAGATGTTGGTATCAAGCAAATATTTATTCTCCATCAAAAGAAACTATTTTACGAGTTTTATGTTTTGCTCTGAATTCTTTAATGTCATTGCACATTTTTTCTGCTGAGACAAAGTCCTCATTCTCTCCGCACAACGACATTACAAAATTTTCGTATTCAGTTTCCTCCTTTTTTGTCTCCTTTAATTTTACATTAACCAATGCTTTAGCATAGGCTTTAACCATATCAATGAAATCTTTTTTTGACCAAGGCATTGATGATGGCACTTCTATTTCTATATTTATTGTTGACATAGTCTTAAATTTTAAATGGCTTATAGTTTTTTAGTTCTCGTTTATCGTCTCAATATAAATTCGGCAATAGCGAGATCCATAGGAGTAGTGATTTTTATATTCTCACGACAGCCTTCGACAAGTGATATCTTATGCCCACTATATTCCACCACGCTTGCATCGTCTGTGAATGTTTCGATGAATCCTGCTCCGTATGCTTTTTTCAATAATTGCAGATCAAACACTTGTGGAGTCTGGACGAGCTTCACCATTCTGCGGTCGATCTGTGAGTTTTCTCCATTTTGAGACAGTATGCGAACAGAGTCGACGGAATCCACAACAGGCACGACAGCTTTGTCTTTTTCCGCTGCGTCATAAAGGCGGTTGATCATCTCTGCGGATGCGAAAGGACGGACTCCGTCGTGAACGCCGACGAGAGCATCACCGTCTGCTTTGATTGTATTCAATCCGTTGAGCACGGAATGGAATCGCGTCTTTCCTCCCTCGACGATAGTGATATCATGGGTGTCGAAGCCATTCTCCTTACAGCATTTTTCCCAATAGTCGAAATGAGTGGCTGGCAGACAGACGACTATTTTTATCCCGTCTACTGCATTCCTGAAAGCATCTATTGTGCGCAAAAGAATTGGCTTGCCGGCAATCGGCAGAAACTGTTTAGGTATTTCCGTACCCATTCTTAATCCTGAACCTCCGGCCACAATTATCACAAATCTGTCCATACTACTAATAAATTTGTTCAAAAATATTAAAAAATGCTTATCTTTGCAAAGAAATTGAGAAGAGAACTAAAGAAGGAGGTATTATGCCGTTAAACATACCGAAGAATTTGCCGGCGGTAGATGAACTGAAGAAAGAGAACATTTTTGTTAAAGATTCTATTGAAGCCGCCAATCAAGACATCCGACCATTAAAGATTGTGATACTTAATCTTATGCCAGTCAAGATTACGACAGAGACTGATTTGATACGTCTTTTGTCTAACTCTCCATTGCAGATTGAGATTGAGTTCATGCAGATTTCGAGTCACACTTCAAAGCATACTCCTATCGAACATATGATGGCATTCTATAAGAGTTTTGAGGTCTTGAAGAAAAACAAATACGACGGTATGATCATTACTGGAGCACCTCTTGAATTTATGGATTATGAAGAGGTGTCGTATTGGAATGAGCTCACAGAGATTTTTGATTGGGCTCGTACACACGTCACATCCACACTTTACGTTTGTTGGGGAGCTTTTGCTTCACTCTACCATTTTTATGGCATCAACAAAGTGATGAAGGATTCAAAGATCTTTGGCGTGTTTGAGCATAAGATTCTTGAACCGTTGAATCCTATTTTCCGTGGATTCGACGACACTTTCTTTGTGCCTCACAGCCGTCACTGTACATTGGACAGAAAAGACGTCGAGGCGGTGCCAGATTTGAAGATACTTGCCGAGGGGGATATCCCTGGCCCTTACATGATGATGGCAAACAATGGCAGAGAATTTTTCTTGACGGGTCATCCAGAGTATGCACCGTACACCCTTGATGGCGAATACCGTCGTGATCTGGCTAAAGGTTTGCCGATCGAACCTCCAGTCAACTACTATAAGGATAATGATCCAGAGAAGGGGCCTCATGTGAGGTGGAGAAGCTATGCGAATCTTTTCTACACCAATTGGTTGAATTATTTCGTATATCAGATAACACCATACGATATCAATCTGGTGAAGTGATTCTGTAATACGTCGCTTTGGATGATATAAATATGAGATAGGTTCCGTATCTGATTCGATAAGGTATGGAGCCTATTGCTTTTTCAACGGAAAGATATGGAGTGGGTCGATAGAATGAAGATGTATAAGAATGTTTGTCTCAATGTGTTATTCTGTCTGTTAACTATATTTTTTTACACTTGCTCTTCTTCTTCAAATTCAAACGACAAGAAGAATGAGTTTCAGTGTAATGGAGGAATAGTGAGGTTGGACCAAGTGAACGACAGTCTGCATTTTTTGAAATTCCTTCGCAATGATTCTGTGGTTTCAGAGTGGAGGTTGAAATATCCCGTCTACCGGTTGGATCACGGAGATTTGGATGGCGACGGGAAGGAAGAGATAGCCGTGGGTGTGATAAAGAGCACTCGTTATTTCAAGAATAAGGGGAAACGGCTGTTCGTTTTCCAACTTAATTCTTACGACCATATCAGACCGCTGTGGATGGGGTCGAGAGCTGGCAGTGAACTGATTG
>Ga0256406_1005404_pt1 | contig 13699 bp, 12 predicted proteins | sample RumenRJG_03DNA_FD_185986 | JGI IMG/M metagenome (GOLD analysis project Ga0256406, IMG submission 185986) | Bovine rumen microbial communities from Lethbridge, Alberta, Canada - RJG_03 | ecosystem: Host-associated > Mammals > Digestive system > Stomach > Rumen | place: Canada: Alberta | collected...
TCCATTGCCAATTATGGCCTACTTACTTGCCTGTGCAAAGGTAACTACTTTCCCAGTGAATCTGTAGCGCAGGGATGGAAATGTTATTTCCCGTTTTGCTCAGGGAAAGGCCCCTGTGGTGAACTGATGTCGTTCCCGAGTTGTGGCCATGATGAATTGAAGAACCCGGTCTGGAGGCACCTGATGAAGCCGGAGTTCCTTGCGCCCGAGAGTATCCTCGACAAGATCCGTGAGAAAGACCGGTTCATCCATGTGCCCTACCACTCTTTCGACGGGTATATCCGTGTGCTGCAGGAAGCTGCCATGAAGCCGGAGGTCAAAGCCATCAAGACAACGCTCTATCGGCTGGCGAAAGACTCAAAGGTCGTCAAAGCTCTTATCAGTGCGGCGCGCAATGGCAAGAAGGTGACGGCTGTGGTGGAGCTCCTTGCCCGTTTCGATGAGGAGAGCAATATCAAATGGAGTAAGCGCATGCAGGATGAGGGTGTGAATGTCATCTTCGGCGTGGAAGGCCTGAAGGTGCACTCCAAACTGCTCTATATTGAATCGAAGAAAGGCAACATCGCCTGTATCGGGACCGGTAACTTCCACGAGGGCAACGCCAAGGTTTACACCGACTATCTCATGATGACGGCGCGCGCGGGGATCGTCAAGGAAGTGGCAAAGGTGTTTGACTTCATTGAGAAACCCTATATCCATCCTGTCTTCCGCGAGCTGATGGTATCTCCCAACTCCATGAAGAACCGGATCATCAACCTGCTCAACACGGAGATTAAGAATGCCAAGGCAGGCAAGGAAGCATGGGTGAAGGTGAAGATCAATCATATCACCGACAAGGATGTCGTGAAGAAGCTCTATGAGGCTTCGCAGGCGGGTGTGAAGATTGATATTGTCATCCGCGGCAACTGCTCTTTGGTGCCCGGTGTGGAAGGGGTGAGTGAGAATATCCATTGTGTCGGCATCATCGACCGCTATCTTGAACATGCCCGTATCCTCATCTTCTGTAACGGCGGTCATAACAAATACTTCCTCGGTTCGGCCGACTGGATGCCTCGCAACCTTGTCAGCCGAGTGGAGGTCTACACCTCCGTCTATGATCCCGACCTGCGTGCCGACTTGCTGCGCACCGTCAACTATGGGCTGAAGGACAATCAGAACGGGCGTATCGTGGACGGTAAGGGTACCAACGCCTTCCCGGAACTGGGCGAGGGTGAGGTGCCGTTCCGTTCGCAGGAAGCACTGTACAACGCTTATCTGCAGGAGAACGCGGAGAAATCCGAGTGAAATATACATTCCGGTAAAAACAAACGACTATGACAGAACTGAATATCGACAGTTTCAACCTTGCAGCCATTGATGTGGGTAGTAATGCTGCCCGCCTGTTGATCAAGCATGTGGACATCGACGTTGATGGCAACCGATCGCTCAATAAGCTACTGTTCTTGCGCATTCCTTTGCGGCTCGGTATGGATGTGTTCGGCGACGGCCGCATCTCTAAGGACCGGGGTATGGAGTTTCTCTCCGCCATGAAGGCATACAAGCAGTTGATGAAGGTTTATCATGTGCGGAAATACCGTGCGTGTGCCACCTCCGCTATGCGTGATGCGAAGAATGGCAAGGCTCTCATGAAGCGGATCAAGAACAAGGCACATGTCAACTTAGAGATTATCTCCGGTGATGAGGAGTCGGGCATCATTTACGACAACCATCTGGCCAACCTTCCTTCTCAGGGAGCGTTCCTCTATGTGGATGTCGGTGGCGGCTCTACGGAGATCAGTTTCATCTGCAACGGTCAGCGCATCTTCGGCCAGTCGTTCAATGTCGGTACCATCCGTTTGCTTAAAGGGAAGGTGAAGAAGAACGACCTCATGGCACTCAAGACAGAGGTGACAAAAGTTACGGCAGGTTACGACAATATCAAGATTATCGGTTCGGGAGGTAACATCAATAAGCTCTTCCGCTTAGCAAACAAGAAAAGAAAATTGGAGGCGCTTCCTGTCGAGGTACTCCGTAAACTTTACGACAGTCTGAGCAAGATGAGTGTGGAGGAGCGTATGGTAGCCTACGAGCTAAAGCCTGACCGTGCCGATGTCATCGTGCCGGCAGCGGAGATTTTCCTGCATGTGGCGGCAAGCAGTAAGGCCAAAGAGATCATCGTACCGAACATCGGTCTGGCTGATGGTATCATCAATGACCTGCTGCTGAAAAATTAGTGCTGTGTGGTCTAACTTCTCTTCATTTTTTCGTATTAAGTTTTTGTAAAGAACAACTTATTTGTTACTTTTGCTGAACATAAAAACTTATATACGTGAAAAAATGAAGAGATACTGTGTTTTCCTATTCATGCTTGCTGCGGCCATGATGTTTACGGATGTCCATGCAGCTAACCTTAAATCGTCAAACGAGGCAGAAGGCGTTCCTTCGCGTAAGGTGCTTGCCCAGATCCATCCGTGGTACGGTGCTCGTGTGGCCTTCCTGGGCGACTCGCAGACCGATCCCCGTAACAGTGGATCCAAGAAGAAATACTGGGGATTCCTGAGTGAGTGGCTTGATATTCAGCCTTATGTCTATGGGATCAGTGGGCAACAGTGGTCGCATATTCCTGCTCAGGTGGAGAAACTCCACCAGGAGCATGGTACGGATGTGGATGCTATCCTTATATTGATGGGTACCAATGACTATAATCATGGGGTGAGGATCGGCCAGTGGTATGAAGAAGGCGACACCGTTGTGGAGGCTGCTTATGGACAGATGAAACGGAAGGAACTGCGTCATTATCGTCGGTTCTCCTATGATCCCAACACATTCCGGGGTCGTATCAATAGGGCGATGAGGCTTATCAAGGAATATTATACCGATAAGCAGGTCGTACTGCTCACTCCGGTCCATCGCGCTATCTTCGATGCCAATGACAAGAACCTCCAGCCGGAGGAGAATATCGAGAGTCGTGGCGGATTGTATCAGGATGCTTATGTGGAGAGTGTCAAGGAGGCCGGCAATGTGTGGGCTGTCCCCGTGATCGATACCAACGCCCTTACGGGTTTCTTCCCGCTCATTCATGGCACGGTCTATTATCACAATGCCAAAGATCTGCTCCATCCCAATGATGCAGGGCATGAGCGTCTTGCCAAGACGTTGCTGTGGCAGCTTTCCAAACTCCCTTGCAGGTTCTAACAGTCCTTTTCAGGTTCTAATAGTCCTTTCTCACCAAAGAGAAAACGAAACATAAAAAGCGAATAAAATAATTGCTAATGTCGCAAAAATATATTATATTTGCGACAGATTATGTGGAGGAAAAATATTATAAGGCCACTATTACTATTAGCGGTCATTATAACAGGAGGATTAGCTATGGCTCAGAATATCAGACCGATGGCTGTGGCAGGTCAGTTCTATGCTGCCTCACGCCAGGCGTTGACAAACGATGTGGCGCAGTGCTACAAGAAAGGAAGGGAGTTGCTTGCGGCATCTGGGGTTGCCGCGAAGCGCAACGAGAAGATACAAGCCGTCGTCGTGCCCCATGCCGGTTACGTCTTCTCTGGAAGTGTCGCGGCTTCCGCTTTTGCAACGATCCCTTCAGAAGCCACCTACAAGCACATTTTCTTATTAGGCCCTTCTCACCATGTGGCTTTCGACGGAGCCTCGGTGTGCGATGCTTTTGATGCTTATGCGACGCCTTTGGGAGAAATGCCGGTAGATACCGCGCTCTGCAGACAGCTCATCGCCGACAACCGGGTGTTCACCTATAAACCTTCCGCTCATGACCGCGAGCATTGCTTAGAGGTGCAGTTGCCCTTCTTGCAATATCGTTGGAAGACGTTGCCAACGATCGTTCCTATTATCATCGGCACGCAGGAATATGCCAAGTTGAAGGATATCGCTGCTGCCTTGAGGCCTTATTTCACGGCCGACAACCTCTTTGTCATCAGCAGTGATTTCAGTCATTATCCCTCCTATGACGATGCGTTAAAGGTCGACGGCAACAGTGGCAAGGCACTGTCTACAGGGAGGCTGGCTGACTTTTTAGCGGCTTTGCAGGAGAACGCAGCGCTCCGTGTCAACAATCTCTATACGAGTGCATGCGGTCAGAGTGCTATCGCAGTGATGCTTATGATGATGGAAGGCGATACGACAACGCAGATCCGGCATATCGCTTATCTCAATAGTGGAGATTCGCCCTATGGCGGTAAGGATGAGGTCGTGGGATATCACTCGTTCTGCGTGCTACGTGCAGTGAAATCTTCTAACGAGCCGCAGGAACTTTCATCGGAAAATCAAGAAACAAAAGGCGAGAAAGACTCGCTGTTGTCGGCAGAAGACAAACGGCAGTTGCATCATGTAGCGTGGAATGCTATTGCGCCCGCGAACCGGCATGTGAAGGTCACGCCTACCGGGATCTTCGAGCGGAAGCTGGGTGTTTTTGTCACGCTGATGGAGCACGGCCGTCTCCGGGGGTGCATTGGTCACTTCGGGGAAGATGTAGCTCTCGGAGCGCTGACAAGGGAGATGGCGCATGCCGCAGCCTTTGAGGATCCGCGCTTTACGCCCCTGAGAGAAGATGAGCTCGACGATGTGCAGATAGAGATCAATGTGCTGACACCGCTCAAGCGCATCCACAGCATCGACGAGTTCCAGTATGGCAAGCAAGGCATCTATATGCGGAAAGGATGGCGCAGTGGCACGTTTCTGCCGCAGGTCGCCGATGAAGTCAACTGGACTAAAGAGGAGTTTCTCGGTCACTGTGCCCAGGACAAGGCGGGCATCGGTTGGGACGGATGGAAAACAGCAGAACTGTATACTTATGAGGCAATTGTGTTTTAGAAACTATGCAGTGCAGATATTACGATACATTAGCTAATGGCTCGGTCCGATGCCTTCTATGCCCTCACGCGTGCGTCATCGCTGCGGGGCAGACAGGCCTGTGCCGTTCGCGAATGAACAAAAGAGGAGAACTGATCTCCCTCGCCTACGGCAGACCGTGTGCCATCGCCGATGACCCTATTGAGAAGAAGCCGCTCGCAGAGTGGCATCCGGGTACACGCTGTCTGTCTATTGCGTGTACGGGTTGTAACCTGCGCTGTCCCAACTGTCAGAATTTTGACATCTCACAAGTCTCTCCGCAGGATGTGCCGTCGTACGACTGCACACCGGAGGAGATCGTCGGCCTGGCGCTGAACCATCATCTGCCGACGATAGCCTATACTTATACAGAGCCGCTGACGTGGTATGAGTATGTCTACGACACGGCAAGACTCGCCCAGGAGAAAGGACTGTACAACGTCCTGGTCAGCGCAGGCTATATCCAAGAGGCACCATTGCGAGCTCTTGCGCCTTTGCTCGATGCTGCCAACATCGACCTCAAGTCATTCTCCGACGAGACCTATCGCAAGTTTAACAAAGCCTCTTTGGAGCCGGTGCTGCGCACGTTGCTGATCCTTCATGAGATGAACGTACATCTCGAGATCACCCTTCTGCTCATTCCGGGGGTCAACACCGATGAGACGATGCTTCATAAGATGTTTGCATGGATCACGGCGCATGGTTTGAACCACTGTGCGTTTCATATCTCCCGATTCTTTCCGATGTATCAGATGGAAGCCGCAACGCCTACGCCTATCGCTGACCTGCGAAAAGCTAAGCAGATCGCTCAGGAGGAAGGCGTGGCTCACGTCTATCTTGGGAATATATGATTATTAACCTCTAAAAACTATATGATTATGGAAGACATCCCCTTGATTTTCTGGCTTATCCCCTTGGCATCGGTGGCGGCTCTCGTCATGGCATGGACGTTCTTCAGCAGGATGATGCGCGAAGAAGAAGGAACCGCGAGGATGCAAGAGATAGCTGGCTATGTGCGCCGGGGTGCCATGGCTTATCTCAAACAGCAGTATAAAGTAGTGCTGATCGTCTTTATCGTCCTTGCCGCCATCTTTGCCGTCATGGCCTATGGTTTTCATGTGCAGAACCCCTGGGTGCCTTTCGCTTTCCTCACGGGTGGCTTCTTCTCCGGTCTTGCCGGTTTCTTTGGCATGAAGACCGCGACCTATGCCAGTGGGCGCACAGCCAACGCGGCTCGTCAGGGGCTGGATAAAGGACTGAAGATAGCGTTCCGCTCCGGTGCTGTTATGGGACTTGTCGTGGTAGGTCTCGGCTTGCTCGACATCGCCGTGTGGTTCCTTATCCTGCATGCTTTCTACAGTGGCGGCGAGGCGGCCCTCATCACCGTCACTACGACGATGCTGACCTTTGGCATGGGCGCTTCCACGCAGGCGCTCTTTGCGCGTGTCGGTGGCGGCATCTATACCAAGGCGGCCGATGTGGGTGCTGACCTCGTGGGAAAGGTGGAAGCAGACATCCCCGAGGATGATCCGCGCAACCCCGCGACGATCGCGGATAATGTAGGCGACAATGTAGGCGACGTGGCAGGTATGGGAGCAGACCTCTACGAGAGCTACTGTGGCAGTATCCTCTCCACGGCAGCCCTCGGTGCTACGGCTTTTGCTGCCACGGGCGATGTGATGCAGCTCAAGGCCGTCATCGCGCCGATGCTTATCGCTGCCGTTGGCGTGTTCCTCAGTTTGGCGGGCATCTTCATGGTGCGTACAAAAGATGGAGCCACGATGAAGGAACTGCTCCACTCCCTCGGACTCGGCACGAACACGACAGCTGTCCTCATCGGGGTGGCGGCTTTCGTCATTCTTTATCTCTTGGGACTTGACAACTGGCTCGGCATCTCTTTCAGTGTCGTGACAGGCTTAGCCGCCGGGGTCATCATCGGACAGAGCACGGAGTATTATACATCTCAAAGCTACAAGCCTACGCGACATATTGCGGAGGCTTCGAAGACGGGAGCTGCCACAGTCATCATCAAAGGTATCGGCACGGGCATGATCTCTACGTGTATCCCTGTGGTGACGATTGCCGTCGCTATCATGCTGAGTTATCTTTGTGCCAATGGCTTTGACCTGTCGATGAGCGCTTCTTCCATCCAGTCGGGGCTTTATGGCATCGGCATCGCCGCCGTGGGTATGCTCTCTACGCTCGGTATTACCCTTGCCACCGATGCTTACGGACCTATCGCTGACAATGCGGGCGGCAACGCAGAGATGAGCGGGTTAGGAGAGCGTGTGCGGGCGCGAACCGACGCGCTCGATGCCCTTGGCAACACCACGGCAGCCACAGGCAAGGGCTTTGCCATCGGGTCAGCGGCGCTGACCGCACTGGCGCTCCTTGCCTCGTATATCGAGGAGGTGAAGATCTCCATGATAAGAGCCGTGGGCAACGGGAGGCAGTTTGTTGACAGTGTGGGCACGGTCTTTGACCCTTCCTCGGCAACGATGCCCGACTTCATGGCGTATTTCCAGATCAACCTTATGAACCCGAAGGTCATTGTGGGAATGTTCATCGGTGGCATGGTAGCGTTTCTCTTCTGTGGCCTGACGATGGGAGCCGTGGGCCGTGCTGCCGAGAAGATGGTTGAGGAGGTGCGGCGCCAGTTCCGTACCATCAAAGGAATCCTTGATGGCAGAGCTACTCCCGACTATGGTCGTTGTGTGGCTATCTCCACCCGTTCGGCACAGCATGAGATGATCGTTCCGTCGCTCCTTGCTATCGTCATTCCTATCATTGTGGGGTGTGTTGTGGGGGTAGCGGGTGTCCTCGGCTTACTGGCCGGTGGTCTTGCTACAGGCTTCTCCCTGGCCGTGTTCATGGCGAACAGCGGCGGCGCCTGGGACAACGCCAAGAAGATGGTGGAGGAAGGAGAGTATGGGGGAAAAGGCTCCGAATGCCATAAAGCAACAGTTGTAGGTGACACCGTGGGTGATCCGTTCAAGGATACCTCGGGACCGTCACTCAATATTCTCATTAAACTCATGTCTATGGTAAGCATTGTCATGGCTGGCCTGACGGTAGCGTTGGCGTAAGACCCTATTAATCCATTGTTATGCCTCAAATAAAACTGACCCTCGTGTTAAGCGTCCTCTTGCTCCTTGTCGGTTGCGACAAGGGGCTGTTTGACGTGCATCCCTACGACACCCATTATAAGGGCGAAAAAGATCTCAATCCGAAGAACATCGCAGTCATTGAACAACGGTTCAAAGACCGGGATACCTTGCGCGTGGCCTTTATCAGCGATACGCATCTGTGGCATGCGGAATTTAAGGAGGAGGTGGCATCTATCAATGCCAACGACAGCATCGACTTCGTTGTCCACTGTGGCGACTTCACCGATACAGGTACCACACGTGAGTTTGAGTGGGGGTATAATATTCTCAAAAAACTCAACAAACCATTTGTCGTGCTCATTGGCAATCACGATTTCCTCGGTACGGGGGACCAGGTATGGAAGACGGTGTTTGGCGACGGTTTGGATTTCTCGTTCATTGCCGGAGGTATCAAGTTTGTCTGTCTCAATACCAACGCCACGGAGTACGATTATATGGCGGCGGTGCCCAACTTCGACTACATGCAGCAGGAGCTCCATAAAGACTCGGCATCTTTCGACCGTACAGTCTTCGTCATGCATGCGTGCCCGGGAAGTGATCAGTTCAATAACAATGTCAAAGGTACGTTCAACTATGTCGTCAAACTCTTTCCCGGCCTGCAGTGTTGCATCTATGGTCACGACCATCAGCGCGCGGCGCTCGACCTCTATGGCGATGGCGTGATGTGGTATGGCGTGGATGCAGCCGTACACCGCAACTATTACCTCTTCACATTCACACGGAAAGGATACAGCTATGAGACGATATATTTTTAGATTTCTCTTCTTGGTGTTGGTATTCCTTCCACTTTCGCTCCAAGCTCAGGAAGACAGCGTAGGAATGAGTCGGTTTGATCGACGCGTGAACCATATCCGCCGTTATTGGGCAAGCCTTATCCCCACACAGTTCGTGGTGCAGAACGCCGGTAACATGGGGCTCCTGTCGGTGGGTACAGGCTGGGCTTATGGCAAGCGGGGACAGTGGGAGACACAGATCCTTTGGGGCTTCATTCCCAAATACAACAGTACGCATGCCCATTTGACCAATACCGTCAAAGAAAATTATATCCCGTGGAGCATCAGTTTCAATGATTGGCTTGCCTTGGAGCCTTTGGAGGCAAGCGTCTATCTCAATACGGTCTATGGGCATGAGTTCTGGAGGAGTCAGCCACGGCGTTATCCAGACAAATATTACCAGGCGCTCTCTACAAAGTTCCGTATCAATGTTGCCTTGGGACAGCGGCTGACATTCAACCTCAATCCCGAGAAATACCATTGTCGCTCCATCAGCCTCTTCTATGAGGTTAGTTCCTGTGACCTTTATATCCGGTCTCTTATGCAAGGTACCGACATTTCTTTCTGGGACATCATAGGATTGTCGGTGGGCGTGAAAATGGTGGTGCTGTAGCGTATTCAGAGGGATAGTGCCCAGCGATAAGCTTTCAGGCGAACCCTTGCCGTGCCCGTCTTTGCCGGTCTCTACTTCACACCCTCAGCCTCCAACAGACTTTGCTGCATATCTGTTTTTGCCATGGTGCCCCTCCTATGGTCTTACTACCTCTTCGAAGTGCGCCTTGGCCCAGCTGATGAGCTGCTCAAGGGCTGGTATGAGCGACTTGCCGGTGTCGGTGAGACTATACTCCACGCGCGGCGGCACCTCGGGATAGACCTTTCGCCCTACGAGATGACTTGCCTGCAACTGCTTGAGCGTCTTGGAAAGCATCTTCTGCGAGCAGTCGCTCATGTGGGCGTGCAACTCATTAAAGCGCATCACCCCCGTTTGGCTCCTGTCCAAGGTGTACAGTACGAGCACCGACCACTTGTCGCCGAAACGGCTGATGACCTGCCGGATGGGACAAGTGAGATACTCGGGATTGACTTCTTTCTTCATATTCCAACGACTGTTGTCTTAGTGTACACTGCAAAAGTAACCAAAAGTGACTAAAGAACAAAAAGTAATAGGTTAATGCGTGTTAAAGTTGATCTGCAGCGCAACTGGTATACCACTATGATGGCAAAGACTATCCATCCGAGATAGCATACTTTGGCGAGCAGCCTACTGCCATCTCCTCTGTCAGAGCCAATGGCAAGGCTGACCAAGTGAAATATTATGGTCTTGACGGCCGTGAGCTGAATAGCTCCTTCAAAGGTGTGGGTGTCATACCCTAGACGGCATCGGCGGAACTCATTCACTGACTATAGCCCTGCTCCGACTCTCAGCTGCGCGTCTGAAAGCCATTGGTGTCATCCCTGCTGATCGGGTGAAATAGCGTCGGAAACTGCTAAGGGAGTTGAATCCAGCCTTGACGGAAATATCTTCCAATGACAGGTCTGTAGAGGCTAACAGCTCCTTGGCGTGTTCTACCCTCCACTTGTTCACATATTCATAGAAAGTAGTGTGGAGCTGCTGATTGATAAAGTTGGATATATAGGTGCGGTTTGTTCCCACGGCCATCGCCAGTTCCATGATGTTCAACTTAGGATTGAGATATACCTTTTTATTGGCAAAAGCCTTATGGAAGCGTTCCTCGAAACCATAGTTCTTCACCGGTTCCTCCAATTCTTCCACCTTGTCCAGGCTCGCCAACGCTCTTAGCATGTCGTCCTGGCGATATACGAAATAGCAGAACATACCAATCGTAATTATCATCATTATATTATAAACCACGGCAATGATCTCTGAGGAGATGAAGGTGTCGGCAGACCACACAAACAATAAAACAATATAGAGATAGACGATATATTTCAGCCAATACAGCGACAGCTCCTCGTTGGAGAATTCAGTCTCCAACTGTCTGTTGAATCGCTTCACGGCAAAATAGCCGTAGACGATGATACCTATGGAATAGATGATGGTCAATACCAAGAGCGTCTGAGGTATAGCGTCATAGCCGGTGATGAGATAAGCTGCGAAAGCGCCCAGATACACAACGGCATTCAAGATGATAAGCCACCGCTGGTTCAGTAGAGGACGCGTGAGCCTTATGATGATGAACAGCACGCACGGCACGACAGACATCTCCAAGAAATCTGTGATTGGTGACGACAAATGCATGGCATACGAACCGGAAAAATAGTAGAGGTAGAATTCTATGACGCTGATCAGCAGTAGATAGAGCATAAAATAGAACATCATCTTCTGAAGATCATATTTCAACCCCTTTTGATAGATTGCCGCGGTGAATATCAACTGCGACATGAACAGCATGCCGAAGGAAAAGTCACACATTGATTTCGCGAAGTCATGTATCATGATCATCTTTATATGTTTCGAAAACAAAAGTAATAAAAATAATCTTATCCAACAAGCCAATTGAGTGAGAATTATTTGTATCAATGATTAAAAATGAAGGTCAATCGGTAAATATTCCCCGTCAATAAGTATAATTTACCCTATGCTCTTGATAAATAGAACAGTTAGTTCTATATTTGCAAAAACAAAAATTAAAAACCGTCCAATGGCAGCTGATACTAACAGCCAAGGCAGCAGATTATCTTTCTGTAGAGTGACAAGACATATCGTTTTGTTTCTCATCGTTATCACTGCAGCAGTGTCTGTCTCTTGTACCCGTGGGAAAATATTCCACAGCATCCTGCCAGACTCCATAAAACTCCGCACGGGTGATGTCGTGTTCCGTCGTGGCGAAGGAATAACGAGTCGTGTCGTCCTCGCCGCTGACCCACAAGGAAACTACTCCCACATCGGTATTGTTGTCGACTCTGCAGGAAGTCCGATGATTGTCCATGCTGTTCCAGGGGAAGCCGATTTCGAGGGTGATGTGGATCGCGTGAAGATGGATAAGCCGGAGATATTCTTCTCCACGGAGCGCGCTTCAAAAGGAGAGGTGTGCCGCCCTGCGGACTCCACGACAGCGCGTAAGGCTGCGGAAACGGCATTGAGGCTATACCATAAGAATGTTTTATTCGACGATGCCTTCGACGACAATGATACGACCAAGATGTACTGTACGGAGCTCGTAGCCTATGCTTTCCGTCTCGCTGGCATCAACTTGACAGAAGGCAGACGCCACACCGTGGATTTGCCAATAATTAGTACGGAGTGCATAATGCCGTCAGACATCCACTCGTCGAAGTATCTACGTACAATAATAATGTTTCACAAATAAACACACTCGCTATGAAAAAACTATTATCATTCGTTCTGTTTGCCGCAATGGTAACCATGCTTGCTTCTTGCGGCAAGTCAGAGCCACGCGCCGTCGCTGAGAACGCAATCAACTGTGCCATCAACCAGGACTATCGCGGCTATTTTGACTGCATCTACTTTCCTGCTGACAAGCAAGAGGAGAAAGAAGCCTACATTAACATGATTGAGACAAAGGTCAAGAAAGCAAAGGAGAAGGGCAACATCAATGAGAAAGCCCCAGTGAGCTACGAGTTCGTTTCAGAGCATATCAACGAAGACGAAGGCACGGCAGAAGAGGTCTTCAACCTCAAATACTCTTCTGGAAAGATGGAACAGACGAGCGTGAACTTGAAAAAAGAGGAAGACGGTAAATGGTATGTTCAAAACAAAAAATAGAACATAAACTAAAGCTATGAAAATGATGACAAGGTATTTTAAGATTGTGTGTATCGCCATGTTGACCATGGGCACCATGCAGGCTCAGGCACAAGGCTTGGGCGGCCTGCTGAAGAAGGGGAAAAAAGCACTGGAGAAAGTCAACAGTGTCCTTGGAGGAACGACTGAGAACAACAAGCAAGACACTAAGACTGCAATCATGAAGACTGGTGACAGCGATATCGTACTGCCCAATGGAGGCTCTCTGAGAAATCCAATACCACAGGTTGTTAACTTGCAGCTTGTCGGAGTATACGGCAAGAGCACTTCTCTGAATTATGGAACTGTGCAGTTGGTGTTTAAGGTAAAAATGATAGCCAACAAGTCAAACATTAGATTCGGAGTGAACTCCGAGTTTCCTGGATTGATGATTGACCAGGATGGCAACACTTACAAACCCCAAGCGACTGCAGGGTGGTCTGATTATTCTGTAACGGAGGGAGTATATATGAAGTTGCCGGTAACCAAGACTTTGTTTGTCGACGTCAAGAAGAGTGCCAAGACTATCCAACAGCTGCAGATAGGCATCAGCGCAAGCTACGATGAGACTGGACTGATAATTCTGAAGAATATCCCGATACAATGGGATGTGGAACCATAAAAATTCAATGCCATAAAAGCATTACGGTATCGTGCCGCTTATGTGGCACGATCCTGACACGGACGCAACGCGATGACAAAGCACTGAAATTACGCTAACAAAAGTAACCATTCTGCCATTCCCATCGTAGGGCGGGGTTTATTCCCGCCCTATTGTGTATATCCCTGCTTTATTGTTGCAAGCGTTAGTCCCACGATGCTACGACTGACATATTCCATCTTTTTCAACAAAAACCTATAAAACCCTTTGCGTCAGCAAAGGGCTATGGCCCTCTGTCATTTGCGGGATGAGGGCTTGTGAGAGGCTTCGCCTCTCCCCGCCCCCATCCCGCAAATGGCAGATCCTCCTTCGTCGGTTCTTGGCGCTGACACAAAGAAAAACCTTTAAAACAAGCTAGCGCGGTAACTTCTATCTCCTTGTATATTGAAAAGTTCTAACTCATGCGTCTGTTTTCAAGGTTTTTCTTGCTGTGATGCAAGCCTGAGGAACGAAGGCAGTTTCTTCTTAGGCTCCGGCTTGCCGAAGCTTGCTT
>Ga0256406_1005405_pt1 | contig 13696 bp, 7 predicted proteins | sample RumenRJG_03DNA_FD_185986 | JGI IMG/M metagenome (GOLD analysis project Ga0256406, IMG submission 185986) | Bovine rumen microbial communities from Lethbridge, Alberta, Canada - RJG_03 | ecosystem: Host-associated > Mammals > Digestive system > Stomach > Rumen | place: Canada: Alberta | collected...
AATGTCATGGATGCAGCAAGAGCCGTAACAGCCATACGCTTTAAGAATTTGTTTCTTGCCATTTGTTATTCCTCCTAACCTAAGTTAAAATAATATAATGTAGCATTAAGTATGCTCTTTACTTTAGGGCTGAGCGGAATTCATCAATGGTTTCGAGAGTGCTGGGTGTGAATCGGCAGAGGATGACACAACCTTGACACAGATTTGTTGTCTACAGAGGTGGTCTTGAAAATGGATGATAAATGACAAAATACAGCTGCCGGAAATGGCAGCTGTATTTGTCAAGGTACCAGCGTTTTACCGCTTATTTTCTGGTGCCGACGGCGTTTCTTCCCTTATGCGTCCTGGCTTTGTTCTGGTACATGGCGGCGTCTGCACGGCCGAGCAGGGGATCGGGGTTGTCTACGGGTCCGTTGTGGATGTAGGTTCCGATTGCGATGTCGATGCCGGAGGCGCGCATGACGGATTTGATTTCGGAGAGATATTCTGCGGCTTGTTTTTCGTCCATATCTTCGCGGATGACGAGGAATTCATCGCCGCCCATGCGGAAGGTGTGGTTCCTGTCGGAGTAGTTGATGAGGATCTCGGCGGTGTTGCGGATGAGCATGTCTCCTGCATGGTGGCCGTTGGTGTCGTTGGTCTGTTTGAGGTTGTTAATGTCCGCGGAGAAGAGGGCGAGATGTCCGGTTCCGTGGTATGTGGACATGAAGTCGTCGAGTCCTCTTCGGTTGAGAGCTCCTGTCAGGGGATCGCGTCTGCCCTGTTCTTCGACTTCTATCATGGTATTGCGGTTGCGGACCATAGCGGATAGGAAGCTCGTGAGCGTAGACAGAACGAGGCTGGCAGTCCGGAAGGTTTTGTCGGAGGAGTTGATGACCATCGTGAATCCGGCGGGCTGCTCTGCAATCTTCAATTGCCCGGACACGATGTTGCGAATGTCCGGGATCGGCAGGTGAAAATCCGGATGATCGCGCAGGAATGTGGAGTAATCCGAGATTTTTGCAACCTGATGATTTCGAAAAATCATATACAGGGCCGTGATATCTCCGTTCGCAAGGGTGCTGATCCGACTCTTGAGGGGCGGCAGATCTCTTCGGTGCCATTCGTAGGTGCAGGAGACGGCGTCGCTGCCGGAGTTTTCGAAGATCAGAAAACGGTCGGCACCGAGATTTTCCGCGATTACGGACATGGTTTTCTGAACACCGACAGACGGGTCGGATTCTTCAAGTCCTGCCATAATCGCATCGTTGGCATTGGACTCATAAAAGAGAAGGTTATTCTGGTCCAGGTGCTTTTCTCCTGTCTTTGTGGAAAATCCGGTAAGACCGAAGCTTTCCAGAAAAGCAGGAAGCAGCCAGCTTCGGCTGAGATGGCGCTCCCAGATGTCCTCCCGCTCGACAAGCAGGATATCCTTTGATTTCGATTTCGGAAGGATAAGGGCGTGAAAAACGGTCCAGCGCCAGGCCCCGTCCTCGCGCTTGACACGGAAGAGGTCGGTCGCTTCGGAGCGGCCGGACTGTTCCGCGCGAAGATAGAGATGGTCTGTGCTGATAAAGCTCAGGAAGCGCTCGTTGTCTTCGGGATGAATGAGCTCGTCGGCATATGCCCGGAAGGAGGAGCGGATGTCCGGGAAAATCTGCCTCGATTGTATCTTCGGGTGCACGCACTCCAGGACCTCGATCTGGTCGTGTTTCATGTCGAGATAATACAGTCCGTCATAGAGAAGGATGAGGTTGCGGAAGATGTTGTCCATTCTCTGGTCCGCTGTCATTTCCTGAACCGAACGTATGTTTGCAAGGGAGAGCCTGGCGATCCAATCATCGGGTCTTCCGGATATTTTTTCTGCATTTAACTGCATATACTGACCGTCGTCTACATAGGTCATGCTGCTTGCGGTTCCCTCATAAACCTTTTGGAGGAATGACAGGTACCGGAATTTCAGAGGGTAGCTTGGCAAATTTAGGTTGTGGTTGGCATCTTTCATGTTGTCTGTTCCTACCGTGCTCAGTTCGCGGAGGTAGGCGCGGTTGGCCGTCAGAAGGGAGAGGTTTCCCGGAGTGACGTGAAGAAGCGCAGTGGGGCTGGTGCAGGCGACATCGACCAGATCGGCACTGTTGTACATCTGATGCTCGTCGGGTGTCTCCATGGACAGATTTTTGCCGCGGCAGGAGGACAGCGTTTCCTGATAGGGAAGGGGGCGTCCGAAGTAGTAGCCCTGAATTTTTCCACAGCCGATCTCCCGGAGGAACTGAAGCTGCTCCTTGTTCTCAACGCCCTCTGCGAGGGTGTACATGCCCAGCGATTTCGCCATGGTCACGATGCTGGTGATGATCTTCCGGCTTTTGTCGTCAAAGTTCCGGAAAAATTCCATGTCGATCTTGAGCTCGTCGAAGGAATAATTGTGCAGGGTGTTGAGAGAGGAGTAATCGCTGCCGAAATCATCCAGCCAGACCTCATATCCTGCCTTGTGAAAGTCGTGGATGATACGTTTCAGATTCTGGCGCTGCCACACCATGACGGATTCGGTGATCTCGACGTGAAAGCATTCCCGGGGAATGCTGTACTTTTCGACGATGTTCTCGAGAACTGCCAGGGGGTCCATCAGGTCAAAATCCAGCTTTGAGAGGTTGACGGATATCGGTACGACGGGGAGACCGCCGGCAAGGCGCTCGTGCAGCATCCGTCCGCTTTCCTGTATGATATAGGCGTCGAGGCGGTCAATGAGCCGTGATTCTTCGAGTACGGGAACGAAAATATCCGGACCGAGGAGACCTCTTTCGGGGTCATCCCAGCGTGCGAGCGCCTCAAAGCCGCAGAGCTTCCCGGAAAGGGTGCGGACGACCGGCTGATAATAGACACGGATGTCGCCGGCATCCAGTGCGTCATCGATGTGCTGAATGACGAACAGGCGGTTTTCCAGCTGCTTTCCCATATCGTCGTTGTAGATGGCACAGGATCGTGTGACATCGTTCTTGATGGAGAGGCAGGCGACCTTTGCGCGGTCGAAGGAGTTCAGCAGCCAGTTGCGGTCTGCGCTCTCCGGGGTATATACGATTCCGCATTTCAGCAGAATGTTGCGGTTGTTGATATAGGAATTGATTTTCTCGCAGACGGATTCCAGCTGTTCGGTAAGCCCCTTCCTCTCAAGGATGGCGGCAAAGGAATCGGCGGACAGGTGGCCGAGGAGCTGTCCGGGAAAGGCGTCGATGAGGGCGTCTGACACTCTGCGCAGAAGCCGGTCTCCGGCGTGGATACCGAAGCTCCGGTTGTATTCGCGGAAATTGGTGATGTTGAAGTATACCGGACAGAAGTCGGATAAAATGTGGCGCTGCTTGTTCTTGTCGGAAAGCTCCAGCGCAGCCTTATAGAAATCATTTCTTCCGAGCAGACCGGTTAAGCCGTCGGATTTGAGGACGTGAGCCATCTTGTCCGAAGAGAGGATTTGAAGAAGATATACGGGGGAACCGTCCAGCGTGGTGCGGTGAATAAAGGATTCTGCCATGCGGAAGTGACCCTCAAGCGTCCGGAAGGAGTAAAAAAAGGATGAGTTGTCTTGGACTTTCCCCAGGATAACCGAGAGAGAAGGCGTTTTGCCTTCATCGTCTGCCTTCATGCCCTGGAAGGTTCCTCCGGTGAGGTGAAAAAAGCTTTCTTCATCGGGGCAGTGATAGAGCTTGAGAGTTCCGGTATTTACAAATAGGATGGTTTCGGCGTCGTCCGCCGCGATGAGACAGATTCCGAAATCGAGGTTGTCATAGAAAGAATGATATTGCTGTTTGTCGAGCATTTTCAAACCCTCATATAGGATAGACGGCTTTCCGGTGTGCATTTCCACAGTCGGCGAACCGCGTGAATTCAAGTGGTATTGTATATAAAATTCATTTTTAGTCTACAACTTTTCTGCAACCCCATCAAGACCCGGCGCCGGGAATTGAAAGATCATTTGGGATAGAAGGTTACTGTTCATTCACAACTATGTACGGCAAGGATTTTACAGTCCTGTTGCCATTCGCAAATTGGCTGTAACAAAGTTTTATCCTGATTTTATAAAGCTGCGGAACTCCTCAGGCGCAAGCGCCTTCGTCAGACAGTCCTCGCAATCCACTTCTTGAAGAATTCACGGATAAAACTTTTAACAGCCAGTAATGCTCAGGCAAAGGTACTGTAAAATCTTAGCCGTTTTAGGTGGCGCGGGACAGTAACGATAGAAGGCAGCAGAGCACTTCGGCCAGAATCCGGCGCCGGGGATATCGGTCAGGAAATCTGGAAGATCCTTCGGAGCTCCTCGCGCTCGTCTTCGAGGCCTATGTGGGTGTAGATGTCCATGGTGATGCGAATGGAAGAATGTCCGAGAATCGTGGACAGGGTCTTCATATGCATTCCTTTTCTGGTGCAGTTTGTGGCGAAGGTGTGGCGGAAGGAGTGGAAGGTGTATCGTTTTCCGGGGTCAAGCCATCCGTCGCGGCGCATGCCGTCGATGATTTTCTGCATGCTTTTGTCGATGTCGGAAGCGAAAATGGGCTTCCCGGTTGTAGTGAGGAAGCAGAGATCTTCAAATCCCGCAGGAACGGTGTAGTCGGGATTCGCTTCCTTCTGGAAGTGGAGAAGCTCGGCCTGCTTTTGGAGGATGCAGGTACATTCGGGGAGGATAGGGATTATGCGTCTGCTGGTCTCGCTCTTGGGAGATTCCAGATAAAAGCCTTTCTGCGAGCTATAGGACAGGGTGTGGCGCACGCAGATCGTTTCCTGTTCGTAGTCGATGTCCTTCCACTGGAGAGCGAGAATTTCTCCGATGCGGAAACCGGTCAGAATGGAGAGATGATAGATGTTCCGATATCGGGAGGTCTCGGCGCGTCGGATAAATTCCGCAAGCTCTGACTCGGTAAAAGCGGATTTCTGCATGCTGTTCTTTTTACACAAGGGCAGGTGAACCAGATCCATGGGATTTGCGCGAAGGATCTGGTGCCTGCATGCGGTTTCAAAGAGGTCACAGAGCATGGAACGAATAGCGTTGACACTTGCAGCGGTGAGCCCCTTCTGGCTGACCCGGTTGAGCAGATCCTGAAGGAGTTCCGGTGTGATTTTCCGGAGGCGTATTTGGCCAAGGCAGTTCTGAACATGACAGGAATACATCTGCCGGTATTTGATCCGGGTGCTTTCCTTAATAGATGCCTTGAAGGTTTGAAGCCAGATATCAAACCACTCGTCCATCGTATGGCTGCCCTCCTTTCCGTAGATTCCGTTTTCCACACGATAGCGGGCGTCTAACAGTGCCTTCTCTGCATCCGACAGACGGGCCGCGTAACCGCAGTAGGTGCGTCGATTGTGCGAGAAACGCCACATGTAGCGGCCGTCTTTTCGGTAGGTGATGCCCTTCGGTAATTTCTTCTGGTTTGCCATAACGTTGTCTTCTCCTTTCTCATGATTCGTACAAATGCCAGGCTGTAATTCAGAGTAAAACAGTTATTTCAGGGCGAGCGTCTTTGCAGGACCATCGCTTTATGAGAATATCATTCCATATATTGTGCTTGTTTTCATTTCGCTTCGATCTCCCTGCAAAAGTTATATGGCAGGAAACCCGGGAAGAAAGAGGGGGATTCACGGCGGATTTTTCCAGTCCGGCGAGTACTGTTAAGGGGAGATTTTAAAATGTTACAAGACGATTCGAGGTGGATTTTCGGGCATGATCTGACACAGATTTTGACACAGAGAGATAGCATTTTCGGATCGGATGAGGACACTTTCGTACGTATTTGACAAATGTCAGACGAGGTTTGTGGAGACAAGTTGACATGTGTCAGGGGAAGGCTTTGCAGGCAAATTTATAAATGTCAGACGAGACTTGTGGAGGCAAATTGACATTTACCAGGGGTGAGGTTAAGATAGACAGACAGTTTGAGATGGCAGCCTGGCTTTTGCGGCGCCATACAGAGATAGAATCATGGAGATTGCTAATGGATCGTAAGAAAAATGCGGCGCGGAATGTGGGGACCTCGATTGCGGGGCAGCTTCTGAACAACCTGCTTCGGTTTGTGTGCCGCACGGTTTTTGTCTATACGCTGGGCAAGGAGTTTCTGGGTATTTCCAGCCTGTACACCAATATCCTGTCGCTTCTGAGCATTTCGGAGCTTGGATTTGCCTCAGCGGTTACGTTCAGCCTTTACAAGCCTCTGGCGGAGAACAATCAGCCGCTGATCTGTGCGTATATGAATTTTTACAAGAAGGCGTACCGGGTCATCGGCATAGTTATTTTCCTGGCAGGGCTATGTCTGCTTCCGTTCCTTCCGAATCTTATGACCGGGGTGACGGATAAGGTCAATATCTATGAATATTATCTTCTGTACCTGATTCAGACGGTCGTGTCCTACCTGTTTTTTGCCTATAAGGCGACGCTGCTGGATGCGGATCAGAAGAAATATATCTCCGATATTGTGACGTATATCTGCCAGATTCTGATGAATGTGGTGCAGATCGTGATCCTCGTGGTGTGGCGCTCTTTTCTCGCCTACACGATCACAAGTATTTTCAGCAACATTCTGATCAATGCCGTGATTTCGATGATCGTGGACCGCAAGTATCCGTATCTGCGGCAGAAGGCGCCGGCTCTGGAGCCGAAGGAGAAGAAGAACCTGTTCTCCCGGATCTATGCGATGGCACTGTATAAGGTGAGCAATGCGGTCGGATCCGCGACGGACAATCTGATCATCTCCTCATTCATCAGCGTGGTTATGGTCGGAATATACAACAACTACTACCTGGTGATCCAGACAATCCAGACCGTTCTGTCGGAGGCGTTTAATGCGGTTACGGCGAGTCTCGGGAACAAATACGTGCTGGACAGCAAGGAGCACAATGAATATACCTTCCGTTGTCTGAACCTTTTGAACAACATGCTGGTGGCGGTCTGCGCGGTCTGCTTCATGGTGCTGTTCCAGCCGTTCATCATCCTGTGGCTGGGCAGGGACTATCTGCTCGACCGGACGGTTCTGATCATTATCGTTCTGAATTTCGCCACGAATTACATGCAGCTGACGACGAATATTTACCGGCAGGCGAGCGGTGTGTTTGTCCAGGGCAAATACCGGGCGGTGGCGAATGCCGTGCTGAACCTGGTGATCTCGATTGTTCTTGTCAAGCAGATTGGTCTGGCGGGAGTCTTTCTCGGTTCGATCATCAGCCGTGTGCTGACCATTACCTGGTATGATCCGTGGCTTCTGTATACGAAGGGATTCGGAAAGTCGCCGATTTCGTTCTATCTGAATTACCTGATCTGTCTCGGGATCAGCGCGGGCTGCTCCTTCTTTATGCTGCGGCTTCCGCTCGGCGTGCCGGCCGTATCCTGGGTCGGACTTGTCGTTCGCGGAGTTCTGAGCATTGCGCTAACGCTTGGCGTGTACTGGCTGATTTACGGCCGGACTGAGGAGTACCATTACCTTGTGGATCTGGTGCGGAAGACGGCGAAACGGAAGCTGAGGAGAAGAAAAAGATGACGCATCCGGCCTCTTATGAGCGCCGAATACTTATTGTCTCATAAAGAGGGCCCGGCATTTTCATGCCGGGCCCTCAAGGTTAGGGGAGAATACCCAGTTGAGCACAAGCTGCCTTGTACCCGTTGGGTGTTATATTGATACAGAAATGATTCGATTCATTCCTGCATGCTGCCATATTGGATTTATCTATGCGAACGCTTCGAGAGAAAGTCTGTCAGAATATCAGCGATACGCTCGCTGGCATGGCCGTCTCCATACGGGTTGGATGCGCTGCTCATGGCCTCGTATTCCTTCGGGTCGGAAAGAAGGCGGCTGAATTCGCGGTAGATGGTGTCTTCATCTGTGCCGGTGAGCTTCAATGTTCCGGCTTCGATGCCTTCGGGGCGTTCTGTCGTGTCACGCATGACGAGAACCGGTTTTCCAAGGGACGGCGCTTCCTCCTGGATCCCGCCGGAATCGGTGAGAATCAGGTAAGATGCATCCATAAAGTTGTGGAAATCAAGTACATCGAGCGGTTCGATCAGATGGATTCGGTCGCAGTCGCCGAGGATCTCATCGGCGGCGGCGCGGACGATCGGATTCATATGAATCGGATAAATGGCTTTCACATCGGGGTGTTCATCGATGACCCGCAGAATGGCGCGGAACATGTGCCGCATGGGTTCGCCGAGGTTCTCCCGCCGGTGGGCGGTGATCAGAATCAGCCGCGAGCCCTTCGCCCAGTCGAGCTCCGGATGGGAATATTCGGAGCGGACTGTGGTCCGAAGCGCGTCGATAGCGGTGTTGCCGGTTACATATATTCTGGAAGCATCCTTCTGCTCATTGAGAAGATGCTGTCTGGCAAGTTCGGTAGGGGCAAAGAGGAGATCCGCGGAGATGTCGATTGCCTGACGGTTGTATTCCTCCGGGTAAGGTGAGTACAGATCATAGGTGCGGAGGCCGGCTTCTACATGTCCTGTCGGAATCCGCAGATAGAAGCAGGCAAGAGACGCGGCGAAAGCGGTGCTGGTATCTCCGTGAACCAGTACGACATCGGGCTTCTCCTTTTCGAGAACCGAGCGAAAACGGTCCAGGATAGAGATTGTGATGTCGAATAAGGTCTGCCCGGGCTTCATGATGGAGAGATCGTAATCGGGTGTTACGTGAAAGATCGATAGTACCTGATCGAGCATTTCCCGATGCTGGCCGGTGACGCAGACGATCGTCTGAAATTCACGGCGTGTCTTCAGTTCCTTCACGACCGGGCACATCTTGATCGCTTCCGGTCGGGTACCGAAAACCAGCATGACCTTCTTCATAAATATTGAACTCCTTATAATATGAAACTTTTCCTCATATACAGCTATTATAAATCAATTTGTAAAATTTGTCACGGACAAATTCGGGTGAATATTGGGAGAGGATTGCTCACTCACAACTATGTACGGCAAGGATTTTACAGTTCGGTTGCCGTTTGCAAACTTCCGGAACGAAGACGGTGAGTAAGAGACTTTGTAACAAAATTGTAAAATATGTGTATTAGTCTGTTGCATTTTTTTTTGGCCTGTGATAATATTGTAAAAGATTACGGAAAGTGTAACAAGAAGATTACAAAAATGCGCCTGAAATTTTAAGCGCAGGGAGGTTATTTTTTTGAAGGTCAGATTTAAGCGTTTACTTACAATTGGAGTTGCAGTCGTCATGCTTGGCGCACAGCCGTTGCCTGTAAGTGCGGATGATTTCGACACTCAGATTCAGAACGCGAATAACGCGATCAGTGATCTGCAGAACCAGCAGGCAGAGACAAATCAGAATCTTGCAGACATACAGAATTCAATTTCCGACATGGAGTCGGACAAACAGAAGATCCTGGACGAGATCAGCGGATACGATCAGGAGATCGTCATCACGATGGCTTCCATCTCTTCGATGGATGATCAGATTGAGCAGAAGACCAAGGAGCTCAAGCAGACGACGGCCGATCTCGAGAAGGCAGAGAAGGATCAGGATACACAGTATCAGGCCATGAAGAAGAGAATCCAGTATCTGTATGAGCAGGGCGGAGACAGCGGATGGGCAAGCGTCATGATCGGCAGCCTCAGTCTTTCAGAGGGACTCGACAATGTGGACAATACAAAGTCTCTCTATAATTACGACAGGGAAGAGCTGGAGACCTACACCGAGACCGTGACCAAGGTTAAGGATCTGAAGGCACAGGAGACTGCGCAGAAGTCTTCTCTGGAAGCGTCTAAGCAGGAGCTGGAGGGAGCCAAGGATAATCTGGAGACCCTGAAGGCAGACGCTGAGGCAAGAGGAGAGGATGTAGATGCTCTTCTTTCGGATGCACAGAGCAAGGCGAATGAGTACTACGCTTTGATCCAGGAGCAGAACGCACAGATTTCTGAGCTGCAGTCTCAGAAGGAGGCGGCACAGAACGCGAAGGCAGAGCAGGAAGCGCAGAAGAAAGCGGCAGAAGAAGCGGCGGCTCGTCAGGCAGCGGCCCAGCAGGCAGCAGCCCAGCAGGCGGCTTCTCAGACGACAGCAGCGTCTGGGGCGGACAGCGGATCTTCTGCGGGTGCGAGCAGCTCTTATTCCGACACAGGTGCGGCGGACAGCAATACTTCCTATGACAGCGGATCATCCGACAGTGGCTCTTCTGCAAGCAGCGGAAGCAGCAGTTCTGCATCGGCTTCCTCTGGTGCTTCCTCGACAGCATCCACGGCAAGCGGATTCAGTGGCCAGGATGTTGTGAACTATGCCCTTCAGTTTGTGGGCAACCCCTATGTATGGGGCGGGACCTCACTGACCAACGGATGTGACTGCTCAGGATTTGTTCAGCAGGTATATGCGCACTTTGGCGTTTCCCTGAGTCGTACGACCTATACACAGGCGAATGAAGGAATTGCGGTATCTTACAGCGAGATGCAGCCGGGCGACGTCATTAACTACGGAAGCCACACCTCCATCTACATCGGCAACAACATGATCGTTCACGCTGCGGACGAGTCTCTGGGAATCATCACCCAGAGCAATCCGGCATTTGAGCCGATCGTTACGATTCGCAGGTTCATCTACTGATTTGTAAGCTCCCCGTATCGAAAGAACCTCAGGTTCTCGAGATGGGGTGTTGAATGGTTACACGGGTTCCATTATTCATGCATCGTACTCTTCGGAGCATGAAGATCCGGAGAGATATCTATTTCGAGTGGAGTATTTTTTTAACAGCCAGACAGGCATCCGGTCCTGTCTGGCTGTTGTACGTACAGGCAGTTCCGGATTTGCACGGTCAGGGAAGTATGATATACTTGTGGCGGCTTAATACGAATATTCCTTCACATCGAGAGAATCGCGGATTTTCTTGTTCAGATCGGGGAAGCAGTGGTCCCGGAGGTTTATTATGGCGAAAGATAACAGAAATCTATTCAAAACCGGTTTTTCCAAGGATGATTTGGTCATCCTTGACGACGAGAAGCTGCACAGGATGCAGGAGACCACACTTGGGATTCTGAGGGATTTTGTGGATGTGGCGGACCGGTATCATCTGAATTACTGCATGGGCGGGGGATCGTGCCTTGGCGCGGTGCGTCACCACGGCTTTATTCCGTGGGATGATGATGTGGATATCAATATTCCCAGAAGGGATTATGAACGGCTGATGGAGATTTTTGACCGTGAGCTGGGAGACAGATACTGTCTCAACACGCCGGAGAAGACCCATGATCATGGACAGTCGAACGCGACAATCACGAAGAAGGGAACGGCATACCGTTCCTTCAATGAACTCTCCAAGGACAACCCGGGGATCGGCATAGATCTGTTTGTCATCGAGAACACGTATGACAATCCGGTTCTGCGGAAGCTTCAGGGGATTTTTTCGCTTGGCGCAGGCTACATACTGACCTGCCGGAAGACGACGCATGACATGCCGTTTCTGGAACCCTATCTGAAGGATGCGCCGGAGGTTGCTGCGGCTTTCCGGAAGAAGGACCGGTTCGGACGTTTCTTCCGGTGGATGTCTCTGGACAAGGTGACCCGGATGACAGCGCACCAGTACGGGATCTGTCGGAACAACCATTCGAAATATGTGACCGTTCCTTCCGGAAGAAAGCATTTCTTCGGGGAGATGTATCCAAGAGATGTGCTCTGCGAGACGGTGCAGATGCCTTTCGAGGATATCGAGGTAAGGGTGGCTCGGGACTATGACACCTATATGCGGGGACTTTACGGCGACGACTACATGGTCATTCCGCCGGAGGGAAAGCATGAGCAGCACGCGATCATGGAGCTGGATTTCGGAGACGATGCAGATGCTGCGGCAGGTCTGGCCGGGATTGAAGCAAAGGGAGCAGCCGCGAGAGACCCGGATAGGAGCACTGCAAAGGGAGCGGCCGCGGGCGAGACGGAAGGAAGCGGAGATAAGGCGGCTTCGAAGGACGAGGAGACAGCGAGCGGGAGATGAGTGTGAAGGATATAATCTTTATCAAGGACGACAGCTTTTCAGATTACCTCAGCGACTGGTTCTGTCTGCCGTCGACCTATGTATATCATATGAATGACCGGATCCGGACTCCGCTGTATCAGATCCGAAAGGTTCACCTAAGCAACAAGCTGGAGCGATACATCCATCTTCCGGCAAAGGGAATCTGGTTTGACACCGGGAAGCTGAAGCCGGTTGTCGGAGCGGATTCCAGGTTTGTCTTCATCTCGGATGTCATCATGTGCATGAAGAAGGAATTCTGGGAGAAGCTGGACCGGGATTTCCCGCAGGTGCCGAAGGTACTGATCATCATGGATTCCATGAACGCGCACTCGTTCTGTATTCGCTATATCAGGGAATCGTTGAAAAGTGTGAAATGGGATCTGGTGCTTTCCTATGACCTGGACGACTGCCGGGAATTCGGCTTTCAGTATCTGGGACTGACCTACTATTCGGATTTTCCTGTTTTGAGAGAAAATCTTCCGGTCAAGAGTGATCTTTTTTTTGTGGGGATGCACAAGGATAAAGGGGAGCAGAGGGATCAGGTGATCTACGAAATCTACCGCAGATGCCGGGAGCAGAAGCTTCGCTGTGACTTTACCCTTTTTCGCGGCAATCCCGGGGAGATGCCGGAGGGAATGCACGGCAGACGCCTGCCATATGCGGAGGTCCTGCAGAGAGTCAGGCAGTCAAACTGTATTCTGGAGATGGTTCAATCCGGGCAGATGAGGCAGTCGATTCGCTATTTTGAGGCGGTGACGATGGACCGGAAGCTTCTGACGAACAATCCGAATGTCCGGGAGCTTCCATATTATGATCCGGAAAAGATGAAGATCTTTTCCTCGCCGGAGGAGATTGACCTGGAGTGGATCCGGGAGCCGATGGCGGAGGGCTATCATTATCAGGGTGAGTTTTCGTCCGCGCTGATATCGGATACAATTGACAGACACCTGTAAAAAAGGATATATCTATCGTGCGGCATGCAGTTGCAGAAAAGAGAATGCTTCTGTGGTACGCGGCATATTGATTGAAAAGGAAGAGGAAAGATGCTCTGTTTTATTCGAGAAGCACAAAATGGAAAAAACGTCGCGGGGCCGAAGGCGCGCAATGACGCGTACGATGTTTTGAAGGATATGGGGATCCGTGAGATTACGCTTCCGGTTGTTCTGGAGATGAATGAGAAAGCCGAAAAGCGGTCCGCGGTGCAGAAAATCAGGGATAATCTGAAAATCCGGGCCGCATGGAAGCAGGCGCTGTCCGAGGTGAGAGATGGGGACACGGTGATCGTGCAGTTTCCCGTTCTGCGTCATCCTCTGAAGGTTTCGGAGCTGTTCGAGAAAGCAGTGAAGCGACAGGTTAAGGTCGTGCTTCTGATTCATGACCTGGACGCGTTTCGCTATTTCAAGGCGGACGATATCAAATCCTGGAAGAAGAAAGAGCTTATCGCCGAGGAGACGCGGATTCTGAAGCTTTCGAGTCAGATGATTGTGCATAACCGTTTCATGCACGAGCGGATGGTGAACATGGGCTATCCATCTGAGAAGCTGATCGATCTGAATATTTTCGATTACCTGATTCCGGGAAGTGAAAAGCTGGATCCGGCAAAAGTGAGGAAGGACGGGCCGGTCGTGATCGCGGGAAGCCTGAACCCGGTCAAGGTCGGGTATATCTCGGAGCTTCCGGATGACTGCGAGTTCAATCTCTACGGAATCGGATACCAGGAGCAGAATAAGCCGAACATCCATTATCA
>Ga0256406_1005406_pt1 | contig 13695 bp, 11 predicted proteins | sample RumenRJG_03DNA_FD_185986 | JGI IMG/M metagenome (GOLD analysis project Ga0256406, IMG submission 185986) | Bovine rumen microbial communities from Lethbridge, Alberta, Canada - RJG_03 | ecosystem: Host-associated > Mammals > Digestive system > Stomach > Rumen | place: Canada: Alberta | collected...
CCATGTTCGCGCTCGCGATGTCCTTCACCGCGATCAGGCCAAGGAGGTCGTTCTTCTCGTCCGTGATGCACAGGGTGCTGGTCTTGAGGTCGCGCATGAGGTTCCACGCCGAGAAGAGCGAGGTGTCTGCCTCGATGCTCCTCTGCTTGGAGATCTGGGTGTCCTTGATCTGCGGGGCGACGCTCGTGATGAGCTCGGGCTCCTCGAAGCCGAAGGTCTTGAGCGCGAACGCGGTCTCGCGGTTGATGGCACCGGCGCGGCGGGGCTCGTACTCGATGTCGCTGATCTGGTTCTTGAGGTACGCATACGCGATGGCAGAGCAGATGCTGTCTGTGTCGGGATGCAGGTGACCGATGACGTTGACCTTGCGGATGGCCTCGGGCATTGTTGGACTCCTTAACGTTAAATGAACACCGAACCGTGTTCATTTCCTTATGCGTGACTCATCATCATGGCACAAGTTCCCTGCGTGGGCGGGAAGATCGGCCACGGGACACCAACTGCATATAGACGGCGCCGCCTGCTGCGCGGGCGGGGAGCTGCGCGGGCGGGGAGCTGTGCGGGCGCTACGGCTCGGCGCGGTCGTGGTTCACGGGACGCAGGAACAGCTCGCGCACGCTGTCTGGGTCCTTGGACTGGCCCAGCGCCCACATGGTCTTCGCGACGAGCGCCTCCGTGGACATGTCCGCCCCCTTCAGGATGCCGGGGTGGTTGGAGTACGCGCGCCCGACCTCGTACACGCCCAGGTCGAGCCCCTCCTCCGGCACCTGCGTCGTCAGCACGAGCGTGCGGCCGGAGTCAACCCAGTCGAAGATCGCGCGCCTGAACGCGTCGCCGTCGTAGTCCGGGATGCCGCCGATGCCAAACGTCTCGAGGATGATGGCGTCGTAGTCGTCCTTTAGCAGCGAGAAGATCTGCGGCCTGAACTCCGGGGTCAGCCTCAGCACGATGACGCGGTCGTCCATGGCGCGGAAGCGACGCCACGGGAGGTCCTTCTCCCTTGGCGGGCGCCCGCCGCTCCAGAGCACGCGGTCGCCCCTGACGTAGGCCAGGGTGGGGAAGTTCATGCTCACGAACGCGTTGTAGCTCATGGTGCGCTGCTTGTGGGCGCGCGTGCCGGCGATGACCTTGCCGCCGAACACGACGCACACGTCGCGCGCGGCGTCGTCCGTGGCCACGAGCAGGCTCTGGTACAGGTTGAGCTTCGCATCGGTGAACGGCGCGGCCATGGGCTGCTGCGAGCCCGTGAGCACGATGGGCTTGGAGCCGCCCTGCAAGAGGTAGCTGAGCGCTGCCGCCGTGTACGCCATGGTGTCCGTTCCGTGCAGCACCACGAAGCCGTCGTAGTCGTCGTAGCGCCGGGCGAGGCCGTCTGCGATCTGCATCCAGTCGCGCGGGCGCATGTTGGTGCTGTCGATGTTCATGGGCTGCACCACGTCGATGTGGCAGAGCTGGTCGATGAGCGGCACGCGCTCCACCAGCTCCTCGCCGGTGAGGCCGGGCGCGAGGCCGTCTTCCTGGGGCAGCGACGCGATGGTGCCCCCCGTGGCCATGACTAGTATGTTCTTCAAGCGCGTCCCGCCTTCCGTCCGTCTACCGTGCACAGGTTTGAGACACCCCATGATGGTACACTGATTCGACCCGTTGGCGACGCTGTTGGAGGAGGTGCCTGGTCTTGCAGGCGCACAACAACCTGCTTGTGGTCGAGGACGACCCCAAGCTGAGGGAGGAGCTGCTGGCGCTCCTGGGGAACAACGGCTACCAGCCGCATGCCGTCGAGACGTTTGACGACGTGGTGGGGCAGGTGCTTGCCGCCGGCGCGGACCTGGTGCTTCTGGACCTGAACCTGCCAGGCGTGGACGGCCAGTACGTGTGCCGCGAGGTGCGCCGCGAGTCCGACGTGCCCATCATCGTGGTGACGAGCCGCGACGGGCAGACGGACGAGCTCCTGAGCATGAGCTTTGGCGCGGACGACTTCGTGGCGAAGCCGTACAACGCTCCCGTGCTGCTTGCGCGCATAGCGCGGCTGCTTGAGCGCACGTACGGCGGCGCCGGACGCTCCGCGGTGCTGGAGCGCGGCGGCGTGCGCCTGGACTGCGACCGTTGCGTGGCCGAGCACGAGGGGCGCTGTGTGGAGCTCACGAAGAACGAGCTCAGGATCCTTTCGCTTCTGATGCGCAATGCCGGAAAGGTCGTGAGCCGCCAGCGCATCCAGGAGGAGCTGTGGCAGACGGACGAGTTCGTGGACGACAACACGCTGACCGTGAACGTGAGCCACCTGCGCCAGACGCTCGCCTCCATAGGCGCGCGCGACTTTGTGCAGACGCGCCGCGGGCTTGGCTACCTCGTCTTGTAGCGCGAGCCTGCGGCGTCGCGTGGCGTCGCGCGACGCTGCGGCAGAAAGGACTGACGGCACATGGGCTTCTGGTCGTATCTCGTCGACAGGTTCGCGATAGTCGTGGGGCTTGTGGCGGGGGTGCTGCTGTCGGGGCTGGCGCTTCTCGCCCGCGGCGTGGACGCGCGCGTGTTTGTCGAGGTGGCGTGCGTAGTGTGCGCATGCGTGCTTGCGGGGCTGCTACTTGACTGGCTGCGGCGGCGCGAGTTCTTCTGCAGGCTGCGCGAGGCGCTGGACGCGCTGGACAGCAAGTACCTGGCGAGCGAGCTGGTGGGACGGCCGACCACCCTGGAGGGGCGGCTGATGTACGACGCGCTCGCGCGCGAGTCGAAGGCGATGACGGACGAGGTGGAGGCGGAGCGCCTGGCGCAGCGCGAGTACCGCGACTACGTGGAGACGTGGATCCACGAGGTGAAGACGCCCATCGCCGCGGCGCGCCTTGTGGCCCAGAACCATCCGGACGCCGCGACGGCCGCCATGGACCGCGAGCTGGTGCGCATAGAGGGCTATGCAGAACAGGCGCTCTATTATGCACGGAGCACCTCGGTCGACCGCGACTTTGCCATCCGCAGCGTGTCGCTGGACGAGCTGGTGCGCGGCGCCCTGAAGGCGAACGCCCGGACGCTGATTGACGCTCGCATAGCCCCCGAGCTGGGAGACCTTGACTTCGAGGTGCGCTGCGACCCGAAGTGGCTGACGTTTGTGCTGGGTCAGGTGCTGGTGAACGCCGCAAAGTACCGCAAGCCGGCGGGGCCCGACGGCGTGCTGGAGCCCGCGAGGCTTCGCATAGGGGCAAGGCGCCGCCAAAGCGAGGCGGACGCGCGCGTGACGGTGCTGAGCATCGCCGACGAGGGGGTCGGCATCCCCTCCGAGGACGTGGACCGCGTGTTTGACAGGGGGTTTACCGGCCAGAACGGCCGTCGCTTTGCGAAGTCGACCGGCATCGGTCTCTATCTGGTGCGGAGCCTGTGCAAGAAGATGGGGCTTCGCGTGACGCTTGCGTCGCAGGTTGGCCGCGGCACTACCGTGAGCATCGAGTTTCCGGACTCGGGCCGGTAGCGCGGCGGTCGCACACCGTGAGGCTGCAGGTCATCACCACAAGCAGCACCGCGGCGACGACCGGCAGCAGAAGCGGGGACACCCCCTCCACCACCAGACCCATGAGCGGCGGAAACGCCATCGATCCCACGTATGCGCACGCCATCTGCATGCCCATGAGCGACTGAGCGCCGTCCGTCCCAAAGCGCTTGGGCGTGAGCTGGATCATCTGCGGGTAGATTGGGGCGCAGCCAAGCCCCAGCAGCGCAAGTCCCGCGCCCAGGGCCACGACCCCCGGCGCCACGAGCATCGACACGATTCCCAGCGCCATGACGACCTCGCCCAGCCTCAGCAGCTGCCTGCCGTCGAGCCTCAAGGTGAGCACGCCCGAGAGGAACCTGCCCACGGCGATCCCCGCATAGAAGAGCGAGGCGAGAAGAGCGGCGGTTTGGGCAGAGACCCCATGCCCAAGCACGAGGAACGTCGAGGCCCAGAGCCCACACGAGGACTCGAGTGCGCAGTAGCACAGGAAGCCCGCCATCGCCTGGGGCACGCCGGGCCGCGAGAGCAGCTCCCTGCGCGTCGCCGCGGCGCGTCCGGCGCCGTGCGCCCCGCCCTTCTCGCCCGCGCCGCCCTTGCGGTCGTGCCACAGCGGCAGGCTCAGCGCGATCGCCGCCACGAGCGCCACCTGCACCACGCCCACCACGCGATAGCCTCCCGGCCAGCCGGCGGCGCCAGACATCTGCCAGGACATGACCATGGGTCCCGCGGCCGCGCCGATGCCCCAGCAGCAGTGCAGCCAGTTCATGTGGCGCGCCGCGTAGTGCGTCGCCACAAACGCGTTCAGCGCCGCGTCCACGGCGCCCGCGCCCAGGCCGTACGGGATGGCCCAGAGCACCAGCTGCCACAGCGCCGTGCACGTGGAGAAGCCAAACAGCGCCACAGCCGTCAGGGCCACGGACGCGGCCGTGAGCCTGCCCGTTCCCAGGCGCCGCACGAGCGTGTCGGTCATGAGGCTCGAGACGATGGTCCCCAGGCAGATGACGACCGATATCGCGCCGGCGAGCGACACGGCGGCGCCCAGGTCCGCGTGCATGGCGGGCCATGCGGCGCCCAGAAGGCCGTCGGGGAGCCCAAGGCTCACGAACGCGAGGTAGATGATGGCAATAAGCGCATGGGTCATGGGGTCAGCCTCTCTTGGGTCTCTCGTGTTGTTGGTGGGCCCCGGGGTTGTCGGTGGGTCCCGGGCCGGGGCGTGCGCGTCGTGCCGGCGAGTGCGGGCGCCTTCGCCTTGCCCAACCTTACAAGACCGTAAGGTTCCCGTCACCCAGGCCTATGGCTGCCCCATGCGCGCGGTGGCACCATGGGCATGTAAACCGACGGCATGTCATGCCCAAAGACGCAACGCCGGCCTGCTCGGCGAAAGAGGAGAAGAACATGGAAACCGTCCTTCAGGTACACAACGTGCAGAAGTACTACGGCTCGAAGGGCCGCGGCATGGGGACCGCCATGACCAAGGCGCTCGACGGTGTGAGCTTCGACGTGCGCAAGGGGGAGTTCATCGCGATCATGGGCACGTCTGGCTCCGGCAAGTCCACCCTGCTCAACTGCATCTCCACCATCGACCGTCCCACGGCCGGCCAGATCGTGGTCGACGGCCGTGACGTCACCAGCATGAGGCAGAGGGACCTCTCGCGCTTCCGCCGCGAGCGCCTCGGCTTCGTGTTCCAGGATTCCAACCTGCTCGACACCCTCACGGGCGAGGAGAACGTCGCCCTCGCGCTCACGATCAACCGCGTGAGCCCCAAAGAGATTCCCGGCCGCGTGGAGCAGGTCGCCGCCATGCTCGACGTGGCGGACGTGCTTAAGAAGTACCCGTACCAGATGTCCGGCGGCCAGCGCCAGCGCATCGCCTGCGCCCGCGCCATCGTCACCAGGCCGGCCATCGTCCTCGCGGACGAGCCCACGGGTGCGCTCGACTCCAAGAACTCGCGCCTCCTGCTCGGTAGCCTCGCAGACCTCAATCGCCAGGGCGCCACCATCCTCATGGTCACGCACGACTCGTACGCCGCCAGCTGGTCCAGCCGCGTGCTCTTCATAAAGGACGGCCGCATCTTCAACGAGCTCTCGCGTGGCGACGAGTCCCGCCAGCAGTTCTTCCAGAAGATCATGGACGTCGTGAGCTTCATGGGTGGGGAGGCGGCAGATGTACGCTAGGATCGCCCTCGGCAACGTCCGTCGCTCCATTAGGGACTTCGGCATCTACTTCCTCACGCTCGTGCTCGGCGTCGCCGTGTACTACGCGTTCAACTCCGTCACGCAGCAGAGCGCGGTGCTCAAGCTTTCGGGCAACATGCGCACCCTCGTGCAGGAGCTCGGCACGATCATCAGGGGCGTATCCATCTTCGTGGCCGTGCTCCTCGCGTTTCTCGTCCTGTTCGGCAACCGCTTCCTCATCCGCCGACGCAAGCGCGAGTTCGCCATCTACCTCACGCTCGGCATGGACCGCCGCCACGTCTCGGGCATCGTCGCCATGGAGTCGCTCGCCGTCGGCGCGGGTGCGCTCGTCGTCGGCCTCGCCGTGGGCGTCCTGCTGTCGCAGGCGCTGCTCTACGCCACGGCGCGCCTGTTCAACACCCACGTCACGGGCTTCGGCCTCATGTTCAGCGGACAGGCCTGCGCCTACACCGTCATGAGCTTCGCCATCATCTTCCTCGTCGTCGGTGCCCTCAACGTGCTCGAGGTCTCGCGCTTCAGGCTCATCGACCTCATGAACGCGGACCGCAAGGGCGAGAAGAGCCTCGTCCGCAACCTGCCGCTCTCCGTCGCGCTGTTCGTCGTCTCGCTCGCGCTCATCGGCGTCGCGTACCACGAGCTGCGCGTGAACGGCATGTACGCGATCGACTGGCGCTTCAACCTCGCGACCGCCCTCGTCAGCGTGGGCACGTTCCTGCTGTTCTTCAGCGTCTCCGGCTTCCTGCTTCGCCTGGGCCAGTCCGCCCGTGGCTTCTACCTGCGCGGCCTCAACATGTTTGCGCTGCGCCAGCTCTCCAGCCGCGTCAACAGCGCCTGGGTCTCCATATCCATCGTGTGCGCCGCGCTGTTTCTGGCCATAACGTCAACGTGCGGCGGCTTTGCCATCGTCAGCTCCATCAACCAGAGCGTGAGCGCCATCACCCACTACGACGTGAGCATCGCCATGTACTCCACCGCCCAGACCTCGCATGCTTCCGATGCCGACGACGTCAGCGGCAGCGGGAAGGAGGCGCTCCTCAAGGCCTCCATCCCAGACTGGGACTCCCTCGTCGCGGACTCCGCCCGCATCGACCTCTACCAGGACCCCAGCATGCGCCTGAACCTCAAGGCGCTGCGCGGCGACACCGGGGTTGCGCTTCCGGACAGCTTCGCGAAGTACACCAACGGCCTGGACAAGGTTCCCATCTACGTCGTCTCGCTCTCGCAGTACAACGCGATCCTCGCCCTGCGCGGCGACAAGCCGGCCACCCTCAAGGCAAACGAGGCCCTCGTGACCACGGACATGAACAACATGGTCAGCTTCTGGCAGCGCGTCGCCCTCAAGCGCGAGGGCTTCGACTTCCTCGGCACCGCCATGCGCCTGCGCGCACGCAGCACCACGATGGAGTACCAGAACTCCGTCAACACCAGCGTGGGCACGATCGTCGTGCCAGATGCCGCGCTCGAGTCCAAGCGCGCCCAGCTTGAGCCCCTTTCCTCCCTCCTCAACGTGAAGGCAGCAGACTCCCGGGCGGAGGCCCGCCTCTACAAGGAGGTCGTGAAGGCGCACCAGCCGGGCCTGCTGTTTGCGGCAGGGTCCAAGTCCACGGCAAAGGAGGAGGTCGTCGGCCTCACCGCGATCGTCGGCTACCTCGCGCTCTACATCGGCTTCGTCCTGTTCGTCAGCTGCGCGGCGATCCTCGCCATCCAGCAGCTCAGCGACGTGGCGGAAAGCGCGCCCCGCTATCGGGTGCTCTTCGACCTCGGCGCCGAGCGCAGCATGGTCAACCACGCCATCCTCGCGCAGATCGCCACGTACTTCCTGTTCCCGCTCGTCGTGGCGCTCGCGCACTCCTACGTGGCGCTCGGCGTCCTCGGAGGCGTCATCAAGTCCCTGGGCGTGCTCGACTTCCTGCGTCCCCTCGGCGTCACCATGGCCATCGTGCTCGTGCTGTACGGAGGCTACTTCCTCCTTACGTACGGCATGGCGCGCGGCGTCATAGGCGAGAAGGCCCGGCGTCGCGAGTAGCCGCCCTCCCATGGGTTTTGCGCATCCGCGGTCGGAGCGTCCCGTGCGCGCCGGCCGCGGATTGCTGTAGCATTCCTAGGGAAAGCGCAATCTGGGAAAGGCGGTCGGCATGCCTGGTGGCAGGAGCTTCGTGTGGCAGGGCAAGCGTCTGATGGGCGAGGTCACGCGTCTGGACGAGGACGGTACCGAGTACGTGGTCACGAGCGGTGGGCGCATCTTCACTGGCAACCCGCGGATCGGGTACGTGCCCATGGAGGAGGAAGAGGACCCGAAGTCCGTGGCAGAGGGCCTCGGCGACGTGGCCAACAACATGACGGACCTCTCCGGCGTCCAGGACAACATGCGCCGCTTCGGCACCAAGGGCTACCTCATGCGCGTCGCCCTCGTCCTTCTCGTCATCATGGTCGTGCTGCTCGTGCTGCGCCTCATCATGGGGTAGCGCCCGCGCTTAGCGGCCTATTAAGTCGTTTCCCAGAATAGTTGGGCTAGGTCCTGACGACTGTGGATCCCCGTCTTACCGTAAATGTGTGAGACGTGGGACTTTACTGTTCCGATACTTAAGACCAACTCTGTTGCTATTTCCTGATTGCTCTTAGCGTAGAGAAGCAGGCTTACCACTTCCACTTCGCGTTCCGTCAGCATGAACTGCTTCCCAAATTGCGCGACGCGAGTATCAAATGCCCCCTGCATCGAGCCAGAGTGTGATAAACGAGCGGAAAGCATACGGATTCCGTCGGATACAGTGTGATAAGCACAGAACCCGACTATGAGATTTTCGAAGACATTGCGGCTAAAGAAGAAGTAGGCGATGTATTTATTGAGCGAGAGCAGCGACTTTGCTGCGGGACGCGTTGCGATTTCCTCGACGAACACCAATATTAGAATGACGAACGCTCGTGAAAGCAAACGACTCTGTCTCTTCGATATTCCGGGCTCTTGTTCTGATGCAAAGCTTTGTCGCATTAGCAATGCTGCGACGACGACGATGGCTGCAATCTCTCTTATGGCGTAAAACAGCATCTGCTGGAATACACGTTCTGGGACGACTATTAAAATGGTCGATTGCGCGAGGAAAAGCGTTATGGGAATTCCAATGCGCCATCCTAAGTGCCGAATGTTAAGGACGCTACAGGAGTATTCCCAAGCTCCTACACACAAGAGAAAAGATATCAGTAACCGAAGTAATGGCAGGTTAAGCATTCTTGAAGACAATGTAGTGAGCGCATCGGACACCGTTTGGAATCCTTGAAATTCTCCCAAGAGCAAAATGTACATCTCGGTGCAATATGCTCCAAAGAACACTGATAAGAAAATGAGGCTTTCCTTTCTTGCTACAGTAGTAAAGATGCAGCAGATGAGCACGGTGACGGCGACAATGCACAACAAGATGATTACCTGCGTAAAAAGAAAGCTGAAAGGAGACATGGAGGCGGTGTCCCTCCGTCCGATGATAGGTTGCTCACTCCACAATAATATCACAATTATATGTGCTGATGAGAGTTTACTAAAGGTGTAAATCCGTATGCGGCGGTTGTGTGTTGTTATGAGAGTAACGTGCACCTAATTCAGTCTTCACTCTTAGGCCCTTCTCTTCCAAGGTGTCTATTTGAGGGTAATTGGACCCCATGGATGGAGGCAAGATGGACGGGTCAGAAATAACGAGGCGAGGTTTTATTGCTGGGTGTAGTGCGCTGGGTGCAACTGTGATGTCGGCATGTTCTCAGGGCGCAGGATCGCCCCAGGCTAAGGCAACCGATAATAAGGCAGACCTTGTCCTTCGTGGCGGAGAGATCCAAACCATGAAGACAGATGACGAGGTTGTCTCAGCCGTCGCGGCGGCTGACGGAGAGATTGTTTTCGTCGGAGATGATGAGGGTGTTCAGAAATACATCGGAAAAGACACTAAGGTAATCGACTTGGACGGGCTGTATGTCTTGCCTGGATTTATTGATGGGCACAACCACGGAGCCTCTCATCAGCTTGAAAAGAAGTTTGACCTCTACCTAAACGAGACCGCACCAAATCAAGCGTCCTATCAAAAAGTTATGAAGGATTATCGTGAGAAATATCCAGATAAGAAGTACATCCTTGGTCACGGGCTTAATCTAAATGCTTTTGAGAACAACTCGCCTGCCCATGGCTTCATAGACGAAATAATTGATGATGCTTGCGTCTTTATTCAAGATATGTCTGTTCATGGCTGCCTTCTCAACAAAAAAGCGATGGATGAAATTGGCCTCACCAAGGATACAAAAGCACCTGACGGCGGAACAATTTACACTGACGGAAATGGTGAGCCAACTGGGTACCTCTCTGACTGTTTTAGCTTGACTGCTCCGCTTTTTGCGAAGGTGACTCATGATGCCGCACAGGAGAAGGCAGCTTTCAAGGAGTTCATGAAAGAGATGAATTCATACGGTCTTACTGCGCTCCAGGTGCCTGGCGGGGGATTCGAGGATGGCCTTGATATCATCCGAGAGTTTGCGAAGTCCGGAAAGATGACTATGCGCGTTAGCCTGGGCCAGTTTGTAGATGACCTCAATGCTGATGGCGCAAAGAAGATAGTTAAGGTCTTTGATAAGAATCAGAGCTACAACTCAGATTGGTGCAAAGTAACGCTAGCTAAAGCCATTATTGATGGCGTTCCCGAGGGAAAGAGCGCGCTGCTTATCGATCCTTATGATTCCGCGGCGGGTATGCCTGCAGACTATCGTGGACCGGTTTCTGCCACGCAGGACGAACTGAACGAGATGACTGCTATTATCGATAAGGCGGGGTATCAAGTTGAGTTTCATGCAATGGGTGACGGTGCCGTAAACATGGCTCTTAATGCCTTCGAGTACGCACTGAAGCATAACGGCAAGCGAGATGCTAGGCATCAGATTGCGCATGCCACTCTCATGAAGGATGAAGACATTCCACGCATGGGTGATTTGAATGTCATCGGTGCTATGCAGCCAATGTGGTTCTATTACGATCCGTTCTTCTCACCGTTGGAAGAGAAGGTCTTTGGCAAGGCTCGTTTTGCGAAGGAGTATCGTATCAAGGATATGCTTGATGCGGGTATCGTCATGACGGGGTCAATCGATTACCCGATAACTCTCGAGGCACGACCTTTGACCGGCATTCAGGCTGGTGCTACTCAGTGTTCCCCGTTTGACGGAGAAGAGGACTCTGCGGATTATCTGCGCAACCCTGATCAAGCAGTAACTGTGCTGGACATGGTGAAGATGTATACGGTGAACGGCGCCTTTGCTCTTGAGATGGATAAGCAAATCGGAACGATAGAGGTCGGAAAAAAGGCGGACTTTGTAGTGCTTGGTCAGAACATCCTTTCCTGCGATGTCAAGGATGTCGCCAATACTGGTGTGCTGTATACGATTTCGGATGGAAGAGTCGTCTACACAGGCAAGGATAAAAGCGTGAAGGCCAAGCCAATTCAGGGGGCATAGGAGTACATTATCCTTTAAGCACCTGCATTGTTATCGAGGCTATCTGGCCATCGCGTCATTCAACGCGTGTCTGATGCAGCTATTGAAAGTCCAAACCTAGAAGAATTGGTGGTCGCGTCGCGGAGCCGTGGCGCGGCCCCTTTCTTGTGCGCGGGGCGTATGGGATACTGGCAGGAATCACCCCGCAGGCGCTCTCGCGCCAGATAGGAGCAAGACAGATGGCAGAGTTCATCTACCAGATGGAGAAGGTCCGCAAGGCGTTCGACGGCAAGGTCATCCTGGACGACGTGACCATGGGCTTCTTCCCCGGCGCCAAGATCGGCGTCGTGGGCCCCAACGGCATGGGCAAGTCCACGCTGCTAAAGATCATGGCCGGGATCGAGGACATCAGCAACGGCGAGGCGCGCCTCTCGCCCGGCTACTCCGTGGGCATCCTGCTGCAGGAGCCGCCGCTGGACGATACCAAGACCGTGAAGCAGAACATCGAGATGGCGTTTGGCGACGTGATTGCCAAGGTCAACCGCTTCAACCAGATTGGCGAGGAGATGGGCGACCCCGACGCGGACTTCGACGCGCTCATGGCCGAGATGGGCGAGCTCCAGAACCAGATCGACGCCGCGAACGGCTGGGACATCGACAGCCAGCTCTCGCAGGCAATGGACGCGCTGCAGTGCCCCGACGGCGACGAGCCCGTCGAGCACCTCTCCGGCGGGGAGCGCCGTCGCGTCGCGCTGTGCAAGCTGCTGCTCGAGGCGCCGGACCTTCTGCTTCTGGACGAGCCCACCAACCACCTGGACGCGGAGTCCGTGCTGTGGCTGGAGCAGTTCCTCAAGAACTACCAGGGCGCCGTGCTCGCCGTCACGCACGACCGCTACTTCCTGGACAACGTGGCGGAGTGGATCTGCGAGGTCGATCGCGGCACGCTGTACCCGTACAAGGGCAACTACTCCACGTACCTGGAGACGAAGTCCGCCCGCCTGGAGATGGAGTCCAAGCAGAACGCGAAGCGTGCGAAGAAGATGCGTGACGAGCTTGCGTGGGTGCGCAGCTCGCAGAAGGCCCGCCAGGCCAAGAGCAAGGCCCGCCTCGCCGCGTACGAGGAGATGGAGGCCGCGGCGGCACGCGCCGAGAAGGTCGACTACACCGACATCCACCTTCCCGTGGGTCCGCGCCTGGGCAACAAGGTGCTGGAGGCAAACCACCTGCACAAGGCCTTTGGCGACCGCGTCCTCATAGACGACCTGAGCTTCAGCCTCCCGCGCAACGGCATCGTGGGCGTCATCGGCCCCAACGGCGTGGGCAAGTCGACCCTGTTCAAGATGATCGTGGGACAGGAGCCCGTCACCTCCGGCTCGCTCGAGCTGGGCGAGACGGTGAAGCTTTCCTACGTGGACCAGAACCGCGAGGGACTCGACCCACAGAAGACGGTGTGGGAGGTCGTGAGCGGCGGCAACGACTACATCACCGTCGGCAAGCAGGAGATCCCGAGCCGCGCGTACGTGAGCGCGTTTGGCTTCAAGGGCACCGACCAGCAGAAGCGCGCCGGCGTGCTCTCTGGCGGCGAGAGGAACAGGCTGAACCTGGCCCTGACCCTGCGCCAGGGCGGGAACCTGGTGCTTCTGGACGAGCCGACGAACGACCTGGACACCGAGACCCTGGAGAGCCTGGAGGAGGCGCTTCTGGAGTTTCCGGGCTGCTGCGTGATCACGAGCCACGACCGCTGGTTCATGGACCGCATCTGCACGCACATCCTTGCGTGGGAGGGAACGGACGAGAACCCCGGCGCGTGGCACTGGTTCGAGGGCAACTTCGAGGACTACCAGAAGGACCGCGTGAAGCGCCTGGGACCCGACCTCTCCAAGCCGCACCGCCTGCACCGCAAGCTGACGCGCGACTAGGGGGCGCCAGCGGCGCGGCCGCTTGGAATATTGCATAGACCTGCTGTTTAGGACCTGCCTCGCAAGCACGCGCGGCAGGTTCTTCTCGTTAAACTATTTAATGTTTCCGCTTACCGTCCGTATTGCGTCGCACGCGTTTAAGCCGCTTTACAGGTAGTTCGTGCCGTGGGACGATACGTCTTCTGGTTATAACGTCTGGCGCGATGCCGTATCGTGCCACAAGAATCGGGGAGGCTTTATGAGAAAGACCCATCCAGGGTTGCTCGGCCGCTTCACGCGCTTCGGGCGTGCGATGACCGTGGCCGCCGCCATCGTGATGGCAATGCCCACGGGCGCGCTTGCGTGCACCCAGATCTACATGGGCAAGGGCGTCACGGACACCGGCGACACCTACGTCGGCCGCTCGGAGGACTACGCGAGCCGCCATCCCAAGGCGTTCGGCATCCAGGAGCCGCGCGAGAACCCCACGTTCAGCTCGGACGAGTCAAACTTCGAGTGGACGTTCAAGGGCACGACGTATCGATACACGTACGTGCGTGACCTCCCTTCCGGCTGGGACAACCGCGATGACGCGTACTCCGAGGCCGGCACCAACGAGAAGGGCGTGAGCGTCTCTGCCACGCTGACCACGGGCTACAAAGAACAGAT
>Ga0256406_1005407_pt1 | contig 13694 bp, 10 predicted proteins | sample RumenRJG_03DNA_FD_185986 | JGI IMG/M metagenome (GOLD analysis project Ga0256406, IMG submission 185986) | Bovine rumen microbial communities from Lethbridge, Alberta, Canada - RJG_03 | ecosystem: Host-associated > Mammals > Digestive system > Stomach > Rumen | place: Canada: Alberta | collected...
TGGTGACAATGATGATGTTGCTGAACATGCCCACGGTATCGATATGGATGATTTGGCCTCCCAAGAACTGCATCAGCAACGGAGTCATCACCGGAGCCACCAGCGTGGACGCACACGACATGCCTACAGAAAAAGCCACGTCGCCATGGCACAGATAGGACATGACGTTGCTCGACACACCACCGGGGCAGCAGCCCACAAGGAGGATGCCCAAGGCTAAAGCGGGCTCAAGATGGAACACATGGACGAGCGTATAGGCTACACCCGGCATGATGATAAACTGTGCGCAGGCACCAATGAAGATGTCCAAAGGTCTGCGCGCCAAGATGCGGAAGTCGTCGGTGGTAAGCGTCAGACCCATCGTCAGCATGATGATCCCTAAGATAACCGTCTGCGTGGTGCCACGCACCCAGTTGAAAACAGGTGGGAAGAAGAATGTGAACAGTGCAATACCAATTACAAAGACGGTTGCATGCTTGGCGAGCCATCCTGAAAACGATAATAAAGCTTTTACCATAGCCTCTGAATTATAACAATCTATTACCTTTTATTGTAAATTGGTGCAAAGTTACAACTTATTATCTAATTAGAATAACAAAACATAATATTTTTCTGTTCTTCAACGAAAAAATCCTTTTCTCACCGCCTCCATAATGTTTGCAGGCGGACGCTGATTGTCTAATTCACGTTTCATATAATCCATGTATGGGGCGACATGCTCTAAGAACCGGTGATAGCCACCGCACAGATAGTTTAGCCCAGGCTCGCCGTATTTGTCCCGTACGAAACGGTTCTTGGGACACTCGCCATGACAGGCAAACTCGAACTTGCATTCCCGGCACTGCCGCGGAAGAGACGCATGCTTGAGCTGACTAAACTGCCTTTGCTGCTCACCATAGAGCATCTCAGCTATCGACTTGGACCGGATGTTACCCAATTTGTATTCCGGGAAGACAAAGTGGTCACAGGAGTAGACATCGCCGTTGTGCTCCATGACCCCGGCATGCCCACACTCACGCGCATAGACGCATATTCCGGGGGCTTGACCCACCCAGTTGGCCAAGATGCAGTCGAAGGTCTCCACATAGAATTGGCCTACATCCCGGCGCACCCATTCGTCGAAGATGGTACAAAGGAAATGGCCCCACTGTTCCGGTGTTAGGGAGAAATCGGCTAAGGGTGCGTCTTCTGGATCATTGATGTCAGCTAAATGCCGGCCATCGGCATGCCTGACAATGCGCTCCACAATGGGTGTGATCTGAAGATAGGTGCAGCCGTTGTCCCTGAAGAAATGATAGAAGTCGAGTGGATAGTCAGCATTAAAATCGTTGACCACCGCCATAGCGTTCCATTCCACGCCATGTTTGTTGAGCAATTTGATGCCGTTCATTGTTTTCAACCAAGAAGGCCTGCCGGTCTGCGTCCGGCGATACTCGTCATGAAACTCCTGCGGACCATCTACCGAGATGCCCACAAGCCAATGGTTTTCAGCTAAGAATTCGCACCACTCGTCGGTCAGCAAGGTGCCGTTGGTCTGGATGACATTGTCTATGCGGCGGCCACCGGCATATTTCCGCTGCAGCTCCAAGGCTTTCTTGTAAAAACTCAAGGGACGCATCAGCGGCTCACCCCCATGCCAGGTGAAGAGTACCTGAGGCATGGACTGAGCTTCGATATACTCGCGCGTGAACTGTTCTAAAAGCTCCTCCGTCATCATGGACGGCTCTCCTGGATGATAGAGGTTTTTCTTTTCAAGGTAATAGCAATATTTGCATCGGAGGTTGCAAGCAGCTCCAACAGGCTTCAGCATGACATAAAGCGGCTTTCCAAAGGGAGCAATGGTATTTGGCATGTTCATGAATGGTTTATAGTATCAGAAGTTCAGAAGTACAGAAGTTCGGAAGTTCAGAAGTTCAGAAGTGCGGAAGTGCGGAATTCAAGAAGTCCGGAAGCCCACTACACGCTTTAGCATATGACTGGACTTCCGGACTTCTGATCTTCCGGGCTTCTGATTATTATTCGTTTGTTTTTTCTTCCAGCGCCGCTTTGGGTACGCTGAAGGTCAGCTCTTCCTTATCATCAGCCTTATCGATGGCAATTGTGTCGCCCGGCTTAGCTTCTTCAGAGAGTATGATCTCAGACAGTCCGTCCTCGATATAAGTCTGGATAGCACGCTTCAACGGACGGGCACCAAACTGTACATCGTAACCCTTGGTGGCAACAAACTCTTTCGCCTTGTCGCTGAGCGTGATGGTAAAGCCAAGGTCAGCGACACGCTTGTAGAGTCCTTTGAGCTCAATGTCGATAATCTTCTTGATCGACGTAAGGTCGAGCTGGTCGAAGGTGATGATCTCGTCGAGCCGGTTGAGGAACTCGGGAGAGAACTGCTTCGAAAGGCTCTTCTGAATGATGGAACGGGCATACTGCTTGTCCTTACTGTCCATGTTGGCCGCATTCGTGATGCCGCCCGCATTGAATCCGACCCCACGGCTGAACTCCTTGAGCTGGCGTGTGCCCGCATTGGAAGTCATGATGATGACCGTGTTGCGGAAGTCGACCAAGCGCCCGTTACCATCGGTCAGACGACCCTCGTCGAGCACCTGCAGCAAGAGGTTGAAGACATTGCCATGCGCTTTCTCTATCTCATCGAGAAGCACGATGGAGTATGGATGACGGCGCACCTGCTCGGTGAGCTGTCCGCCCTCCTCATAACCGACATACCCCGGAGGCGCGCCGATAAGCCGGGAGACATTGAAGCTCTCGGTGTATTCGCTCATGTCGATGCGGATAAGGGCATCCTGTGCGCCGAACATCTTCTCTGCGAGGCGCTTGGCAAGATAGGTCTTACCTACACCCGTAGGCCCGAGGAACATGAACGCGCCGATAGGATGATTAGGATCCTTCAGTCCAACGCGGTTTCGCTGGATGGCTTTCACCATCTTGTCGATGGCACTGTCCTGGCCGATGACAAGCTGCTTCAGCTCCGTACCCATATTGCGAAGACGCTTGCCCTCAGCCTCAGCCATGCGCTGCACAGGTATGCCGGTCATCATCGACACGACATCGGCAATTTCCTTCTCTGTGACAGTTTGTCGCGTTTCAGCCTCGCCCTTCTGCCATTTTTGCTGCATCTGACGGAGCTCTTGCTCCATCTCTGTCTGACGGTCACGGTAGTTGGCGGCGAGCTCAAAGTTCTGCGCGCCGACGGCATTCTGCTTCTTACGCTTGATGTCCTCGATATCCTTCTCCTTATCGGTGATCTCCTGCGGCACCTTAGCGTTCTTCAGATGGACGCGCGAGCCCACCTCATCGATGATGTCGATAGCCTTGTCGGGCATGAAACGGTCGGTGATGTAACGGTCAGCGAGACGCACGGCTTCCTTCAGAGCGTCGTCAGTGTAAGTCACGTGATGATGATCCTCGTAGCGTTCCTTGATGTTCTCTAAGATCTGAAGCGTCTCGTCCTTCGTCGTCGGCTCCACGAGAACTTTCTGGAAACGACGCTCCAAAGCTCCGTCCTTCTCGATAGAGTTGCGGTATTCGTCTACGGTCGTGGCACCGATGCACTGTATCGTGCCTCGTGCCAGGGCCGGTTTCATGATGTTGGCGGCATCCATGCTGCCCGGGGTTGAACCGGCACCGATGATAGTATGAATCTCATCGATGAAGACGATGATGTTAGGGTTGTTCTCCAGCTCCTTGAGCAGGGCTCGGATGCGCTCCTCAAACTGTCCACGGTATTTCGTGCCTGCCACTATGGCAGTCATGTCGAGACTTACCACGCGGCGATTGAAGAGCATCGGCGATGTCTTATGACCGGCGATGAGCTGTGCCAGGCCCTCGACAATAGCACTCTTGCCCACACCCGGTTCACCGATAAGGATGGGGTTGTTCTTCTTTCGGCGTCCGAGAATCTCGATGACGCGCTGAATCTCTTTCTCCCTGCCAACAACGGGGTCGAGCTTGCCCTCGGCAGCCGCACGTGTGAGGTCGGTAGAGAAGTTGTCGAGCACCGGTGTCTTACCGTTGCCCTGAGGCTGTGTGGCTGTAGCTTGCCGGCGATTACCGCCCTGCTTGGCAGCGCCCATCGAGCCATCTTCCTCAAAGTCTTCTTCCTCTTCATCGGACAGGCCAATGCCATCCTTGGTAGCAGGTTTACGAAGCATCTTGAGGGCTGTCTCATAGTCGAGATTGTTCATCTCTAATACTTCCTTGGCACCATTGTCCACCTGGTCGTGGAGGATAGCGAGCAGAAGATGCTGCACATCCACCATCTGTGTATGCTGGATGCGCGCTTCGAGCACAGCAAGTTTCAGAATATTGCTTGCTTGCGTATTAAGAACGAGCTCACTGGTCTGAATGGGCTCAGTAAGCTCGTCCTCACGAACCTTCTCTTCCAATTCTTCTTTGACAGTTTGTGTGTTGATACTGAGCTGCTTGAACAAATCGAGCACCGGGGAGTTCTTCTCACGGAGAATGCCGAGCAAGAGGTGTTCCGGACCTACAGAACTGCTGGCCAGGCGTGTCGCCTCTTCCCTGCTGAAAGCAAGGATCTCAGATACTTTTGGTGAAAACTGACTGGTCATGTATTGTCTTCCTTTCTTTTATTAGAGGCGCCTTTTTATGTAGACGTCTTTATCTTTGTTGCAAATTTACGCTTTTCCTATCCAATAAGCAAGGATTGTGCCAAAAAAGTGCAATCTACATCAAAAATATAATTCTTCGCCTGAATTCGTCAATGCGTCACCCAAATTTAATCTGTTCGGCAGTCTATTCTGCCCCAACCCCATGAAACCCTTGCTATGATGCAAGCCGATTCTCGCAGCGGCGTATATATTTTCTCGCCGAGCCGCGGAGTTTATTGAGCCGCAGAGTTATTGTCTCTGAGAATGAGAGAACGCAGAGAGACCTTCGGTCTTCGGAGGAGTTCACAGAGATGAACCATCACTATTCTTGCGGCATATCTCCTCAATCTCTATATCTCCTCAACCTCTCCACATAGACCGAAGGTCTCTCTCTTCTCTCTTCTCAAGACCGAAGGTCTCTCAGCGATCTCAGCTTCTCACACGTATCATCTCCGCGGCTCAATAAACTCTGCGGCTCTGCATGAAAAGTCTGATAATCAAGGGTAGCATTGGGTCTCAATATAAAAGTGACGATGTTGGGACGTGTCAGTGCGGGGGAGGGCATGAAGCATATCTGTGCTTTCTGCCACTACATCACTCTTCCAGTCGTCATTGCAGTAGATAGTGGTCAAGGCTGAGCAGCCATCGAACATAGCATACATGCTGGTCACTTTCTCCGTATTGAAACTTGACAAGTCCAGCGAGACCAGGGCAGAACAGCCATGGAACATACATTTCATGCCGGTCGCCAGGTCTGTGCTCAGGTTAGACGAACCCACTATGGTCTCGAGTTTTGTGCAATATTGGAACCAGCTGTTCGTCGTTGCAGGCTTGTTGTCTAATGCAACATTGTTGAGCGTGAGCGTGGTGTTCTCCTGGTTCCATTTTATAGATCCGCCTCCCTCAAGGTTCAACACAGCGCTCTCGGAGCAATCCGTCCCAAGGATGCGAATACATTGCGCCTACGCCGTTTGTGGAAGGGCAAGCAGGGCGGTGAACAGGGCGGCTATCGCCGCCGTCATGTTCTTGAGTATATTTCTTTTCATTTTTTTTGTTTGCCTCCCTTGACCCCTTTGTCTTGTTTCGGGGAACGCCTTATAGGAGGCTGGGGCGTTAGGGTTTGGTAATGTCTGTTTGCAGGCAGCAACGTCACGTTCACGAATGCAGCCGACAGATTTTCTTTTTTTTATTTGTTTGGTTCAAGAAGTTTTGTTATCTTTGCGATATATTAAATTAATTGTTAATGCATTACGATTATGACAAGCATGGAACTCGATCAGGAACTCTTCCGCCAACTCGCCATCATCTCCGGCGATGAGGGTATGATGCGCAAGGCCGTCAAGGCGCTGAAGCGGATCGTGAAGAAAGAGGGTGAAGACGAAACTCTTATGTGCAGCGCGGACTTTAAGGCTCGTTTGGAGCAGGCAGAACGCGGAGAGTCGAAGTCATTTGCCAACGTAGAGGAACTCGACAAGTATGTGCGTGCCCTATGAGATACGACGTGCAAATCAAGGAGCAGGCTGTCGACGACCTCAAGTATTTGCTGCGCAATGAGCCAAAGGCTTATAAAAAGGCTTTGCAGCTTATAGGCGAACTCTACGACCATCCCTCCACAGGCACGGGGCATCCAGAACCACTCCGCGGTTTTGGAGCTGAACGTTGGAGCCGACGCATCACGCAGAAGCACCGTCTCGTATATGACATTCATGCCACGGAAGTTGTGGTTGTGGTGCTGACGGCCTATGGGCACTACGACGATAAATAGTCGGCTGACATCTTTTCCCTTTGCTTCCATTATTCCCTATAGCTTTTTGTTCCGCTAATCCCCCACGCCCCTGTCACTGCGGTGCAGAAGCTTGTGATTTTCTTTTCCTCCCTCAGGAGAGAGTCCGGGTGCGGCCTTACTTATAAGCCGGAGAAAGTCTATGACGGACCGGACAGAAGGGAACAAACTGCCACCGCCAACAAGATTTTCAATCTGCTCAATCGTGAGGAGATGACCGACAGCCTCATAAAAATATCGAGCCTACACCACACGACAGTATAGATATGCTGGTGTGGTACTGGGCCGGTGAGCATCTGTGGACCACTCAGGACTATACCGGGGGACTGCGATATGCTGAGAAGGCTTTGCCACTGACTTACAGGTTGGGCGACCCGTCATTGCAAAGCTACTGCGAACGGCTCGTAGGACTGTTCTATTTCCGCCAGTCAGACTATCAGAAAGCCAATAGAACCGAGGTCAAAACTCACCTTAATGTTATCCGTTTCCAGCATATCCCCGTCTTGCAGTCCTGCCCAATATGTGTCCTGCCTCTTATGGGTCAATGTGAAATCTGGAGCAACCTATCAGCGCATCTCCAAAACCACTTTCATCAAATTCTCAACACCTTTTTGGCAGGAACTCAAAAGAAATATCAAATAATATTTGGCCAATAAAAAAAAAGTTACTACCTTTGCACACGCAAAACAGAAAGAGGCTCTTCCTCTTCAATATGTTTTGATTGACTCGCTAGCTCAGTTGGTAGAGCACAACACTTTTAATGTTGGGGTCATGGGTTCGAACCCCATGCGAGTCACTTAAAAAAGGTGTCTGAACAAGACACCTTTTTTATTATATAACTAAAAGTGCAGACTCACGTTTATGGCCATCAGACTTTCTTGTTAATCAGTGTATACGAAGCTATGGATTGAACAAGACCCAAAGATTGGAGTCTTCATCAACCTTGAAATGAATATCCCTACCACCGAAAGGCATGCCATACACGCGGTTGGGGTCGTGCTGATAATGCGGCCGCGGATCGAGCTCAAGAACCTTACGCAAGGCCTCTGTCTGCTGCTCGCCTAAAACTTGGGCAAGAGCCTTTGGGATGTTGACATTCAATCGCTCGATGGGGTGCTGATCAACGAATCCCGACTTCGCCCCCGGATGGCAGTCGGCATAAGTGACATAGGGCTTGATATCATAGATCGGAGTGCCATCCATCAAGTCGGCTCCAAGCACATGAAGCACCGGCCCCTGACTTGTCTCCCACTCCACGCTTTTCAGACGCACGGATGAAAGGCCTATCGGATTAGGTCGGAACGGGGAGCGCGTAGCAAAGACTCCGAGCCGCGTATTGCCTCCCAAGAGCGGCGGGCGAACCGTGAGCCCGTGAGCCGCATGCTTATTGGCGCTGAAAGCCCAGATGAGCCACAGATAATCGAAGCACTCGATGCCCCTCAAGGCCTCGGCGGAGCGGTAAATTTCAGTGAAGACAATGGTACCTTCAAGCTCCTCAACGAGTCCGCTTTGTTTAGGAATACCGAACTTTGAACTGAATGGGGAGTGGAAAATGGCTACTGGCTGAATATCCATGCGTACGACTTTCAGAATGAGAACCGGGTGAAGAAGGCGAGGATGAGTATCAGGACGGTCTCTATATGGCAGATCGTGGCTGGTATATAGAGTTTACAAGAATCATCCGTCGGCTTCAAAGAATGAGCCGACTGCCGAAGCATGTGCTGGAAGACATAATAGACCAGGCTGGCTGTGATAAACCCTACGATCATACCAAAGACAATGTCACCAAAATAGTGCACGCCTAAATAGATACGAGACCAGCACATCAGAAAAGCCCATACAGCTAACGTGATGGAGAGTACGCGTCGCCTAAAGACATAAGTCATAAAAAGAAAAGTTCCCCATCCATTCGCCGAATGAGCAGACGGGAAACCATGTCTGCCACCCCGATAACCGTCCACGATGTGAACATAGGATGAGATAGGGTTATCTAAATTAGCGGGACGCAACCGGCCAAACATGGGGCGAAGAACGGAAGAGGCCGTCTGATCACACAAGGTAACGAGCAAGACCGTAAAAAGAAGACAGTAGATCACCGCTTTCCGTGGGAAGTTGCGAAACATGATGATAACTAAGCTCACGTACAACGGGATCCAAATAAACCTGCCCGAATACATCATCATGAAGTTATCAAGATATCCACAATGGAAGCCATTGATAGCTAAAGTAATGGTGGTATCCCATTTTTCGAGCGTCTGCAACAGCGATGTAAGCAAAAGCGAAACGAACATTCTTTCCTTTATTTATTACCTTTTCGATATATCATCAAACAACACCTGAAGAAGCGCCTTGCCTTCTTTGAGGTTCTTGCCTTTCTTCTTGCCGGTATCGTAAACTGTCTTTTTCAACTTATTATCATAAAGCAATTCATTGTCTTCTGTAATCATCCCAATGCCATCGTCGGGAAGGAAGAAAGCAAAATGAGAGACTGAAGGGTTGAACATGTCCTTACTGAAGACCAGGTCCCTATGCTCAATGCCCAACTGTGAAAGCAACGTTGCGGCAATGTCCTGCTGAGAGCCTAACGTCTTGATGACCATGGGCTGACGAAGGGCACCTCCAACCCAAATCAACGGAATATGATAGCGCCATGGCTTGAAATTATCGGCATGCTGCGGCCACGCCCCTAAATGATCGGGCACCATGATAACGATACTGTTGTTCCACAACCGGCTCTTTCGCAACGACTTCACGAATTCTCCAACACAACTGTCTGAATAAGCAAAGGCATTGAGAATCTTGTCATTCAGCCGATGGTACGGCACATCGAAAGGCTCATGAGAGCTCGATGTCTGGATAACGGTCAGACGAGGTTTGCCGTCGGCCGGCCAGGATAGGATCTCTTTCTCTGCGCGCCTGAACAACAAATGGTCGGGCACACCCCATTTGCTCAGTCGCTCGCCCACAGGGAAGTCGACATCCGACGTGATCTTTCGGAAACCCTGATTGATTAAAAAAGAGCGCATGTTCGTGAAGTCGGCATCACCACCATAATAATAAGATGCTTCGTAGCCGGCTTTCTCCAAATGCGCAGCGATGGAGGGCATGTTTGCCGTCTTCTTCGGATATTTCATCAAGCTCACCGTAGCGGGCGACGGATAACCCTGCAGCACCGATACCAGCCCGCGGTCGGTACGGAAACTGTTGGCGTAGAACTGTGAGAAATAAAGACCCTCGCGCTTCAGTTGATTGAGATTAGGAGTGACACCCGGGACATGCGTCAAGGTATCAGAAAAGCTCTCCATGACGATGATGAAGATGTTGGGACGCTTTACCCCGGGACGAAGAACATAACGGATGCTGTCGGTGGATGGCGTATTGTAAAGGTGATGATAGATTCTGCGCGCTTCCTTGTCATCCATGAAACGGTACTGCGAGGCGAAATCTTGGTTGCGGCTGACGCTCTCCATGAAAGAGAACAACGGATTGACAGCAGCATGATTCAACTCCTGCACAGCGGAGAAATAAGCTTCACCGGTGTTCATGGTCGACACCGTCACCCCACCCCGGATAGGGAGAAAGAGTAGCGCCGTGAGGATAAGCATCGGAAGCCATTGCCATCGGCCGGTTCTAAATGTAAAAACATCCCCACCCCACTTGCGCCAGAGCAAATGGAAAAGCAAGAGGATAAAAACCACGACCACCGCTATGGCAAATAGGCCAAGCAGGCCTTGCCACCATTCTATGCTCGCCATCGCCGCCGAGGGTGAGGAGAAAAGGAAGAAGAGCGGAGTAGAATCGAGAGGAAATCCCCAATAGCCGTAGAGCGCGATGTTGGCAACAAAGGCGAGGGCAACGACTACGGCGCCAATCAGCGTCCAGCCTCCGACGACAGCCATCAGAATACGACTGGCACGGATACTGTGGAGCTGTCGCAGCGGAAGACTGCTGATGAGTAGCACAAGGGCGGGGATGAAGGAGAGATAGCCCGACAATGACAGGTCTAAGGAGAGGCCGTGGGTGATCACCTGAAACACCTGCGACATGCCGCCATAGACAAGCAGAAAAACAGGTTTTTGCAAGACAAATATCAGCGTCCACATCAAGAAGGTGAACACCAATAACCATATTTTCTTTTTCACACCTATTCCTTTTTCACTGCAAGACTTTCTATTTCACTGAAAAACCAACCATCTGAGAATTGTCAGTCGGTAAGCTCATCCAAGCCATTCCAGAGCTTTGTCTGTCCATCCTTGGTCAGCTCAAACCAAGGCTCCTCGTCACGCAAAGAAATATCGTCATAATCGAAAGGAAGAACGACTGTATCGCGGCCATCGGGAAGCACAAGCCCCATCTTGCCGTCTTTCTCGGCTATGACAGGCATGGATACAAGGTCGTCGACATAGACAAAGGGCGTGCGCAGAAAATCGTAAGCAGGATGAAGCAGAACGGATCCGTCAACATCTTTGATGCCATACTTGCCGTTGTCTTCGAACACCTCATGGAACTGCACATATTTCTCTTTCATGCGCTCCTCGTAGAAACACATGGTCTGCTCATCGGCAACCATTTTGAGGAAATAGTTGTATGAGTCGCAATAGTTAGCCATAGCACGGGCTATGAGCATCCGCCAGTCAAGGTTCTCAATGACTTTACGATTGAGATCGATATATTTAGCCATACCTTTCTCACGCTCCGGGATGCTGAGGGTCTCGATGCGCAGCTCTATCTTCTCAAGCATCGACAAGGAACCGTGCGCCTTGATATAGCGATGGATCTGCCGGCCCATCTCAAAGGCAAAGAACTTGTCTATCTGCCTGATCTCTATCTCATCGCGGAAAATACCTTCAATTGCCATACACTATAGTCGTTTTAACGGTTAATGTATTCTTTTCTGCAAATTTACTAACAATGAATGTATTTCCCAAAAATATGCGAAGATTTTTACCAAACAAATTATCTTTTCGCAGGCTCCGAATGATCATCTAATACTTACTTTGAAAGCAACGTCAGTTCTTGGGCTTGCCATTGATAATCTTGTCGATCTCGTCAAACTGCGTGCCCATATTAAGGTTCAAATAGATTGTGTAGAGTGGCAGCGCCCATTTGTCGGTCTCCTGAGGCGCAAGTTTACGATATTGCTCAAGATAAGGCAGAGCCTCTTTATAATATTTGAGTGTCTGCTGCCTCTTCTGCTTGAAAGTTTGAGAGCTCTTGTCGAGATTCACACCAAGATTGTATTTGGCAAGACCGGCATTGAGCCAAGCCTCCGCCATGGTACTGTCGCGCTTCACCAGTGAGTCAGCAATCAAGAAGCTGTGCTCATAGTCACCTGTATTAATCAACAGCGTGCTGTGAGCCAACCATACCGTGAGGTTCGTGCTGTCGGCCTTTAAGGCTTTTTCCGTAAGGCTCGTTGCTTCCTTCCAATCAGCCTTACGGGAATAATAATCCATCAGATGGGCATAGAAATAGTTAGACTTGGGATAATCACGAAAGCCGTCCTTCAACGTCTCCACACTCCGCGCCGTGTCTTTCTCAAGCATGTAAGTGGCAGCAAGGTACTGCATCATCGACTCGTGGTGCTCCTTGTCTTTGAGTGCTAAATATGTGTTGTGGAGCACCTTCTTGGCATCGTGCATTTTGTAGCCACAGTAAGCGGCCCAATAAGCGGCGACAGGCAGAAACTTGTCTTTAGACGAATAGTTGTACGACTTGAACATCGGCAGGTCTGCTGCGCTTATATACTGGTCAAAGAGAGAATAAGCCTGCTGATAGTTCTGCTTGCCAATAAAATAGATACCTCCGTGGAAGAGATTGGGGCGAAGAGTGTTGAGTGTGCTTGCGTTCTGCTTCCGCATGTTAGGTCTCACCCTGCCCTTCCTGTCGGGTAAGGCATCGATGCTGTCGTAGTCGGTCATTGCTGTGAACATCCTCGAAGCAATATTGAACAAGGCCGCCGTGTCGTACTTCTGCTTGAGATAGAGTTTCTCGTTTCCCGCCTTGTATTGCTTCTGCAACGACTCGAAAAGAAGGTTCCATATCTTCTCTTTGCGACGGTTGACAGAATCTTTGAGCAACTTCGTCATAGACGCTTCAACCTTGTCAAGGTCTTTGTTGGCCTTGAGTTTATCGATGGCATCATTGATTTCCTTCTTCTGCGCAAACGTGTTCAGCGCACACGTCGGAAGAAATGTCAAAGCTATGATAAATATGAAAACAAACTTCCTCATCATGCTACAAAGTTAGCAAAAAAATAGGAAAGGAGCCTTGTTCCTTTCCTATTTAACAAATATTCTCGTAGGATATTATGGCAGGAGATGTAGATTAATTGTTGGCACTTCCGCCCACGATATCCAACAGTTCACTGGTAATGGCAGCCTGACGGCTCTTGTTGTATTGTAGGTTGAGCTCCTTAAGCAGTTCATCGGCATTGTCAGTAGCCGTCTGCATGGCGACCATACGGGCAGCATGCTCTGAGGCATTGCTGTCAAGCAGTGCCGTATACACCATTAAGTCGAGGGCCTTCGGCACCAACGCTGAGAGCACGGTCTTCAAATCCGGCTCCACGATGAAGTCATCGTTGAGAGGTTTTGCCTCCGTCTCCTGCCGCTGGGTCAGGCGTTCCTTCTTGCGAAGATACTCCTGCGCCTTGGCCGTAACGAGGTTGGAAGACAGGTCGCGATCGTTGTAGGCACCGATATTCTCCGTCGAGAGGTCGAGGGGCAGGAAGTCCCGACGCGTGAGAACCTGCGAGCCGGCGCTCTTGAAGTGGTGGTAGATGAGCTCCACCTTGTCAAGCTCGTGCTTGGAGTATTTGCTGATAAGCTCCTCGGCTATCGACCGGCAATCGGCCGCATTCGGCTTGTCAGCCAAAGCCACAAAGTCGCCGGCTGGTGTAAAACCGAGCTTCCTGACCTTCTCCTCTACCTTACGACCAATCGGATAGATGGTGATATTGTTAATGCCTTGAGCCTTATACCCATCAATTGCCTGCTGCATCTTACGGATGACATTGTTGTTGTATCCGCCACAGAGCGAACTGTTGGACGAATAGACAACAAGCGCCACGCTCTTGATCTCCTTGCGCTCCTGCGTGAGGTCTCCCTCAGCTGCATCAGGCATGGAGACGAGGAACGACTTCAGAATATGCTCCAAAAGTGTTTCATAAGGAAGCATGTTCTGAATGGCTGTCTGCGCATGATGAAGTTTCGACGACGCTACCATCTTCATGGCACTCGTGATCTTACGCGTGCTCTGAACAGACGCTATACGGGTCTTTATCT
>Ga0256406_1005408_pt1 | contig 13691 bp, 17 predicted proteins | sample RumenRJG_03DNA_FD_185986 | JGI IMG/M metagenome (GOLD analysis project Ga0256406, IMG submission 185986) | Bovine rumen microbial communities from Lethbridge, Alberta, Canada - RJG_03 | ecosystem: Host-associated > Mammals > Digestive system > Stomach > Rumen | place: Canada: Alberta | collected...
TCCTTGTCGCTCGTCATGATTTCCTGTGAAGTAGACTAAGCAAAGATAGGAAATATTGGCCACACTGCAATCAACATTGCATGAAACTTTGGCAAGATACCGAATAAAAGCATTACTTTTGTGTCAAGTTATGCACTTGATGGAAAAAATCACCGCCACACCCTCGCCGCGCCACGGCATATAGGACAGCGACTTGTCGATGATGGTCGGCACCATATCGACATCCTCCTTGAATACCTTGCCCGAGTCCACCTGAAACGCCGCCGAGGCGTTCAAGCCGGGAATGGTCTCTACTGATGAAAAATTTAACTCCATAATTCTGCAATTTTGTTACCGCAAAAATATGGAGTCTGTTCAGTTGTCTAAAAGACAAAATTATAACACAAGTTCAACAAGAGTTTCTGGGGAATAGACCTTAAAACTCATTTTAACGACATTTCCATTTTGAGTAAACATACTCATACATAACGGCTCTTTGTCAGCGAAATTTTTGAAAGAACGTGTATATTCCATTGTCCATGAAAATGTCTGGAACATAATGTCGTTTATATTTGAACGTTGTGGGAGTATAAGAGCTATAAATCTATCATGCAACGTTGTTACTATATCATAGGATGAGTTTGAGCTCAAGATATGAGATAGATTGTTATCTATGATATTAACTAAGATGTTGTCGTTTGCGACCACAGTCTTATCCTTAGCGCGAACATGTATTCTCATAGATGTGAATCCACTATCTATAAGTTTTCCTCCTTGATAAACTTCGTATCTACTTGGAGAAAAGTCAAGGCTTTCAAGCATGACTACTTGGAAAGGTGTAAGTTTATCCATCAGTTTACTTGTAGTATTCGATATAGATGTTTCTGTCGAACATATCCAATCTAACTTTAACTATTTCGTCATTTTCAACATAAATAGTAATGCCATAGTCAGACATATCAAAGCTTTGAAAACCAAATGGCGTTTGCGCCAGCACTTCATATCCCCTCAAGGAAATATGTGATGGGCTTTGTTCAACCACTCTCATCGGTTTTGGACTCATTTGGTAATTATCTCCCCAAAGTGGATGTTTGCCATCCATATTGAGGATAGACACGATAAATCCATCACCAGGCGTTAGTTGATAACCTCTACAACCATTCGTGTTCTTGTCAATCTTTACTGTTCGATTACAAGTTTGTAGCCCTTGTCTTGGAATACCCGCTTCAAATCTTTGATGCGAATGAGACTCAAACAACATAATTAGACTGTTTTATCTTTAAGGTCGTCAATGATGTCTTTAACCATAGCGTCAATAACTTCATGACGGAAGCCAAGAGCTTCTGCGGTCAACTTGCAGACAACCACTTCGTTTTTATCGATGTTGCCGTCAATCATCATAAGAGCACACATGTCTTTTAGATACTGTACCTTCGTCATGTGATCTGTTGGTGGGACGAAGTCAACTGAATCGGGATTGTCGAGCAATTTTTTGATTTCGCTCTCATCGATACCTTCACGCGAACATACAGCTGCAATCGCAGCCAGTTCGCTTTTTTCCACCTTGCCATCAGCCATAGCAAGAGCTATAAGTGACTTAATGTGACTAAGTTTTTGTTTATCAGACTTAGAACTGAAAAAATCAAAGATGCCCATATATTGTAAATTAGATATTTAGAGTATTTTATTGTAAATATATATATATATATATATAACCAAATTTCCCATGCCATTTAACATTCTTTAATGGTAATTTTAATAATTAGAGGAACACTTCAAGATTATTGATAGAGAAGATACAGCAAATTCGTGTCTGGCGAATTTGCCCTGAGTTGAGCAGCTTGATCAGAGATAGGAAATATTGGCCACACTGCAATCAACATTGCATGAAACTTTGGCAAGATACCGAATAAAAGCATTACTTTTGTGTCAAATTATGCACTTGATGGAAAAAATCACCGCCACTCCCTCGCCGCGCCTGCGCCGTGGGCTGCTCTTGCTCGAGCTGCTATCGCTTGCCGTGGCCGCGGCGCTCACCTGCCGATACTTCGCCATGCCCGATGCCGCCCGCATCGTTGCAGCCATGGCCGTGGGCTATGCCGTGCCGCGTGCCGTGTTGTCGCGCTCGCGCCACTGCTCCACGGGCAGCCTTGTGCTGCTCTATGTGGTGGGTGCAGGGCTCATGGCTTTTGCAGTCTACAACATGTGGTCGTGGACTGTGCACGCTGGGCACCCCCTCGATGCTCCCCACATCTTGAGCGACGGCGGCAAGTACTATAAGTGTGCCTTGCACTACTACGACGGCAGTGTGCCGCCCCAGCGCAATGTGCACTACTACGGGCTGCCGGCCATGATCTACCTCACGTGGAAGCTGCTGGGCGTGAGCCTGGTGTGGCCCATGGCGGTGAACTACATGCTCACGTTGCTCTCGATGGTGGTGTTCGGGTTCATGGCGTGCCGCCTGTTGGCCGGCCGCCTCGAGAGCGGCGGCCGCCAGGTCATGCTGCTGGCCATGCTGCTCATGGCGCTGTCTACCTACATGCTCTCGCAGGGGGCGCTCTTGCAGAAGGAGGCGCTCAACTACATGGGCATGGCCATGGTGGGCTATGTGCTCTCGGGCCTGGCCCGGAGCGAGACCTTGCACGGCGCGAAGCTCTGGCGCGAGACGCTTGTGTTCTTTCTGGGTGCCGGCATGCTCATTTCCACGCGCGGCACCATGGCCTATTTTGTGGCGGCGGGCATCGTGCTGGCCGTGGCCCATGACTGGCGGCGCAACTGGCGGCGCGGCGGGGCGCTGCTGCTCATCACCCTGGTGCTCTTTGTGCTGGGCACCGAGGTGTTTGCCCGCGAGGCCTACTTCTACCACCAGGTGCGCACCCTGGTCAACACCACCCGCAGTGCCGACCGCATGAGCGAGATGTACATTGTGGGTCCCTCGCAGCAGCCCTTGCGCGCGGTGCTGGGCGACTACTTCTACCACCCGCTGTGGCTCAAGGTGCTGCTCACCCCCGTCACGGCCACGGCGCTCTACCTGGTGCCCTTCCCGTGGCTCAGGGGCGACTACAGCGTGCTCAACATCTTGTCGCGCACCACCTGCACGTGGTATGCCGTGGGCGGGCTGTCGCTGTTCTACTTCCTGTTTATGAGCTGGCGGCGCGCTCGCTCGCTGGGCTGGCTGGCGCTGTGGCCTGTGGCGTGCTTCCTGGCCGTGGCCTATGCCACCGGCGGCTCGGTGGCGCGCTACACGCTGCCGCTGCAACCGCTGTTTGTGGTGATCGCCGTCTATGTGCTGTGCCAGTGGCGCGACAAGAAAATGCGTCACGCGCTGTGCACGTTTGCGGCAGTCTATGCCCTGGTGCTGGCGGTGACGCTGTGTGTGTGCCACTACGTGCAGATGCAGTACATGTAGCCCTCTGTCTGTCGCTGCGCTGCGGGCGTGGCGTGAGAAGAAACCGGTAGCGTTTTTTACTGGCGGCCGGTGTTGTCCTGGTACACGACGGTGCCGCACGGCTCGCCGCTCACCACCTTGCGCAGGTTGCCCTTCACGTCCATGTTGAACACGTGTATGGGCAGGTTGTTTTCCTTGCACATGATGGTGGCCGTCATGTCCATCACTTTCAGCCCGCGGCGGTAGATCTCGTCGTAGGTGATGCGGTCAAACTTGGTGGCCGTGGGGTCTTTCTCGGGGTCGGCCGTGTAGATGCCGTCGACGCGCGTGCCCTTGAGCATCACGTCGGCCCCCACCTCGATGCCGCGCAGGGCCGAGCCCGTGTCGGTGGTGAAAAACGGGTTGCCCGTGCCGCACGACATGATGGCTACCTTGCCCTGCTGCATGGCCTCGATGGCACGCCACTTGCTGTACTGCTCGCCTATGGGAAACATGCCCACGGCTGTGAGCACCTGCGAGGGCTGCCCCACGGCGTCGAGGCCGCTCGAGAGGGCCAGCGAGTTGATCACCGTGGCCAGCATGCCCATGTAGTCGCCTTTCACGCGGTCTACACCCTGGGCGGCGCCCTTGAGGCCGCGGAAGATGTTGCCGCCGCCTATCACGACAGCCACCTCGACGCCGGCGTCGACGATTTCCTTGATTTGCTCGCTATAGTCGGCCACGCGCTGCTGGTCGATGCCGAAGCCCTGCTCGCCTGCCAGCGACTCGCCGCTGAGCTTGAGCAGAATGCGCTTGTAGATTGTCTTCATTGCTTTGTTTTGCTTTGATGGTTTGATGATGATGTTGTTTTGTTTCTTTTGCAGTGGCAAAGATACGGCTTTTCCAGGCAAAAAGCATAAAAAAAAGGCCGGACAATGTGGTGTGCAGTTGTCCAGCCTCTTGAAAAATTATAATATATATACTTGAATGATATCGCCGCTCAGGCGCACGATCACTTGCCGGCAAGAGCCTTGGCACGCTCGATGTACTTGTCGAGGTTGATGCGGTTCTGCAGCGCGTAGGTGGGGAACTGCTGCTTCATGTCTTCATACACCTTGAGCTCGTCGGCATATTTTGCGTTGGCGTGCAGCACGGTGGCCTTCTTGAGCATGAACACCGGCGTGTAGTTCTCGTTGTCGCCGGCGAGCTTTATGGCCTCGTCATAGGCGCTGAGTGCCTCGTTGTAGTATTGCTTGCCTCCCTTGGCCTGGCTCTTGTTGACATAGCAGTCGCCCTCGAGCGACTTCATGGCCGGGCCGGCCACGTCACCCTCGGGTTTGCTCTTCTTCAAGTACTTGAGTGCCTCGTCGTACTTGCCCTTCTGGAACAGGATGGTTGCGGCCATCTGGGCGGCGCGGTTGGCGGGCCCGAAGCTGTTGCGCTCGGCCACGCGCTTGTAGAGCGTGAGGGCGCTGTCGGGGTTGTTGTACATGAGCAGCTGTATGTCGGCCTTGCCTATCTCCTTGTTGCCCTTCTCGATGGCACTGCTGCGATACCACAGGTATCCGCCCACGGCCAGGATGACCACCGCCACTGCGATGAGCGCATAGTAGATGTATTTCTGATTGTTCTCCAACTTTTGCTCGATTGACGAGAGGGAATCATTGATGCCTTCTACCGAGGTGCGAGCACTACCTTTTGTCTTGTTTGCCATATCTTGCTTTGTAATTTACTTAGATTAAAGATATAAGTCTTTTTTTCTTTCAACCTGCAGCCATGCGAGAGCACCGCGCCGCCTGCCAGTGTGGCTTGTGCGGCATTGCTCTTTCACATTTTAGCAAATTCGGTTGCAAAATTAATCGATATTCTCAAGATTTAAAAGCAAAAAGCCCACATTTTTTCAAAAATCGGCCTAAATTCTTGCCGCTCTCGGCGCCCTGTCGCTCAGAAGCGGTAGCCCACCGAGAGCTGGAGGTTCTGGATGCGGTCGTCGTAGTTGCGGTTGCCCGCCTGCGGCATGTACTCGTCGATGTCGACGCCTTTCATCGCCTTTATCAAGCTCAGGTTGTAGCGGGCCTGCACCAGCAGGCGCGACGTGACGCACCACGTGAGGCCTGCCGAGGCACTCAAGTCCCAGGCCTCAAACGAGCGCCCCACCTTGTCGACCTGCACATCGCCCATCTTCAGTTGGTTTTGCGCCGCTATGCCCAGCTGCGGGCCCAAGTCGATGCTCAAGCGCGGCGTGACGTAGAACTTGGCCAGCACTGGCAGCTCAAAGTAGATGGCGTTGAGCGTGATGTCTTTGTCGAGCTTCACGCCCTGCTCGTCGGCCTCCATCACCTCGTCGATGTTGTCGATCTTCTTGGGGTCGAACTTGGCGCCCTGGAAGCTCATGTACATTTCCACGGCCATGCCCCAGCGCGGCGCCATGCGGTACTCATAGCCTGCCCCGAAGTGGAACCCCGGCTTCATGCCGTGGGGCATCTCGCCCATCACGTAGTTCGACATGTTGAAGCCCGCCTTCAAGTAGGCTCCCAGGCTCTCGCCGGCCTTGGTGGCCGGCACGCTTGCCAGCAGCAGCATTGCCGCCAGCAGCAGTCGTTTGGCAGTTTTCGTCATTTTTGTTTCAGTGTTTGTTAGTTATTATTGGTAGTGTTGTATGCCTCAGTATATACGTTTTTCCCTATACCATTTACTCGTGATTTTGCATTTTTTGTAGTTATACACAAACTTGTGGGAAGTCAGGTAGTTTGCTTTATTATTGTCTACAAAGAATCGGCGTGTTACCTGAGGAGAGGCTGAGTAACCCAGCATCAACCCGTCGGGCAACATGTCGTTGAACCAATACAGCCACCCATTGTACTTTGTGAAGCCCGCAGATATGCAGTCGCGGCAGCCATCAATATTGAAATAAATCTCACAAATTGAATCGTTGTAAACGCGACACGAAACCATAATATAGTGGCTGTCGTCGTCTTGGTGGTTGGCTTTCAGCCGTTGGGCCTGCTTGTCGGTTTTGTCGCTAAATATGAAGTTGTGGATTTCTCTCAGCAACAATTGATCCACCTTCACTTCAGGTATTTCGGCGGTGAAGGTGATGGCATAAAGATCGATTTCATAGGTGCCCTGGGAGAGACAATTGATGTGGCTGCACAACAAAATAACCATTGCGACAGCAGTTTTTATACAAGTCAATTTCATGTTGCATTTTTTTTGAAAACATCTGTAATGAGTCGTAGGTAGCTGTTGCTGTCAGGACCTGATGTAATGGGCTGGTCACATACATGTGAACCAGCAATTTCATGTTCAAGTTGCATGGCCTTGAGACTCGGCACCGGCGATACCGCAGCTCAGTATTTTGCCGTGGCACACTTGTGCAGAAACTTCCTGTTTTTGTAGTCATATACAACTCTGTAAGGGAAAATGTCGGCAAACTGGTAGTTGCTTATGTGGAACTTGCGGGTTGTGGGAGGAGATGTGGTGTAGCCCCGCATTAAGCCTCCGGGCAGCATGGTGTTGAACCAATACATCCACCCCCGGTATTTTGTAAAGCCCGTAGACATTCGGGCGCGCCAGCCATCAAAACTGTAATCTATTACACAGATTGAATCATTTTTTACATTGCAATAAATGGAAATTGGGTTTTTCTCGTCACCATTTGTGTGGACCGACTTTTCCCATTGGGCATACTTTTCGGTTGTGTCTTCGAGCATGTAGTTGTGAATGTCTTCCAAAAAAGTACTGTCGACATTCAACTCTGGCACCACGACCGTAAAGGTGTCGATATAATCGTCGGGATTGTAGATGCCGCTCGAGTGGCACAGGCCGTGGCAGCACATGGCAAACGTTGCCACACACACGAGTCTAATATATGCAAGTTTCATGTTCTGCTTTCTCTGTTTGATTTGTTAGTAAGTAGAATATACTGCGTCGTTTGACGTATAGATTTGTTTTTCTCAGCCAGGGGGTCGAGAGTGGTGAAGCGCATGACCACGGGGTCGTAGAGCCGCGCCCTCGTGTGCGTCACTACCGTGTCGCGCCCCGTGCCCTTGTCGTGCGATGTGGTGGGTGAAACGTTCATGTGGTTGAGAAGGTTTTGCTTGTTTCTGATTTTCAAACTATAAAGTTAATAAGAATTTTCAAAACATTCTTGCAAGTGGACTTTTTGACCACTATTCTGCACCTTTCAGAATAGCGGTGGCAGCTTATTGCTCCAATCATAATATTTATCAATAAAAATAACCGCTTTTGGGGGGGGAAACAGCCCGAAAACAACATTCGCTAGTAAAGAAGATCCCAGGCTGAGTGCAATTGTCTAAGGTTGGCCACAATGAGACTCACAACAATAGTTGTAATTGCAATGATGGCAGCGTTCTTTACGGCATCACGTCTATGCACATGCTTCTTGCCCTGAGCTTTTATGACCTGACAGTTAAGAATGACATCGCTAATACGTTTGCCTCGTATAATAAAATAGACCAATTCCAAGGGCCATACCAGCAAAGTGATGTTTCTCAAGAACAGCCTTATCGGACTTAATGGGACAACTTCAAGTCCCAGCAGTCGCTTCCCGATACTTTGGCCAGTGAAGCCATCACGGCCCAAAAAGCACATGATGAAAAATACAGAAAGTGCAACAATAAAAATATAAGAAGAACTTTTTGCAACAATAAGAATAAATGCATATACAAAAACCAGTATGCACAAATCAATGTAGAACGCTATAACGCGTTCGGTCTTTATTCCAAAACGAATTTCGTAAATTGCCATATATCTTATAATGTAACGAATATGATAAATAAATAATACTATAGCTATATATTTAAAAATCGAATCTTGTATTGCAATCAATGCACCCACAATCATCCACAATCCCATGGCCTTACCCCAGAAGAACCCTTTCATTTCATTCATCACTCAAACAGAGATTTAAATGCCTGGATGGCTTCATCGATATTTATGGTTAAGGAAATCCCTATCAAGAGGCTGCCATCAACTCCAAGTTTGTCAAGTAATGGACCTTCGGTTATCTGTATATCTCCTTGAGAAGTATGCTGTTTTGAGCCAACTGGCCTCCATTGATCAGCTCCAATACATTCTTTCTTTGCTGTAGTCTCCTCTTCAACAAAGAAATAATCAGATGCCTGTACCGAACCACTTTTTTTCGATACTGCGTGAGTATCGTCTATATAGTAAACAGAATTCTCACATCCCACGGCAAAGAAACCAACTCCCATACTTGCTCCTGATCGGATTGAATTTGGACCTTCTGAATTATAAATATCTGCACTCAGCACATTTGCTTGAATTGAAATATCTGTAACTCCGGGCGCCTTTAAGCTCAGTCCTGCTTGAAATCCAAAAGATATTCTAACATCATAAGATTTGCCAAAGTGCATCTTTGCCTCTCTCCAATCCATTCCCGTCGGGTCGACCTTTGCCAGGGGATCGTTCTGGCAGTAGGCGTAGGGAGAGGTGGGGTAGTATTTCTCAGCCAGGGGGTCGAGAGTGGTGAAGCGCATGACCACGGGGTCGTAGAGCCGCGCCTGGTTGTGCGTCACTACCGTGTCGCGCCCCGTGCCCTTGTCGTGCGATGTGGTGGGTGAAACGTTCATGTGGTTGAGAAGGTTTTGCTTGTTTCTGATTTACACACCCTAAAGCTAATGAAAAATTCCAATTTTACCCCTCCCCGAGGCGATTTTCGCCACTATTTGCGCGGTTTGGGACAGCAATTGTTGCCAGCCGGCCGTGGCGGGCGTGGAGCTTGCAGTAATGTCGCAAAAAATGCGTAACTTTGCCACTGCATTACAACAACAAGCACTCCCAATCAAAAAGGAATTATGGCAGAATCCAATTTCATCGACTATGTGAAGATATTGTGCCGCAGCGGCCACGGCGGCCGCGGCTCGGCCCACCTGCACCGCGCCAAGTACATGCCCAAGGGCGGTCCCGACGGCGGCGACGGCGGCCGTGGCGGCCACGTGTACTTGAAGGGCAACGCCAACTTGTGGACGCTCATTCACTTGAAGTACACCCGCCACATCATTGCCACCGACGGCCAGCCGGGCTATGAGAACCAGTGCACGGGCAAGGATGGCGAGGACCGCACCATCGAGGTGCCTTGCGGCACGGCCGTGTATGACGCCGAGACGGGCCAGTTCTTGTGCGACGTGACGCGCGACGGGCAGGTCGTGAAGCTGCTCAAGGGCGGCTGCGGCGGGCTGGGCAACCAGCACTTCAAGACGGCCACGCGCCAGACTCCCCGCTATGCCCAGCCTGGCGAGCCCGGTGTGGAGAAGCAGGTGATACTCGAACTCAAGCTGCTGGCCGATGTGGGCCTGGTGGGCTTCCCCAATGCCGGCAAGTCGACCCTGCTCTCGGTGATATCGGCGGCCAAGCCCAAGATAGCCAACTACCCCTTCACCACGCTCGAGCCCAACCTGGGCATCGTGAGCTACAGGGGGCAGCAGTCGTTTGTGATGGCCGACATTCCCGGCATCATCGAGGGGGCCAGCGAGGGCCGCGGGCTGGGGCTGCGCTTCTTGCGCCACATCGAGCGCAATGCCGTGTTGCTCTTCATGATACCTGCCGATGCCACCCACATCAAGCAGGAGTATGCCATACTGTGCCACGAGCTGGAGACCTTCAACCCCGACTTGGTAGAGAAGCCCCGCGTGCTGGCCATCACCAAGATCGACATGCTCGACGACGAGCTCATCGAGCAGATGCGCGACGAGCTGCCCGAGGGCGTGCCCACGGTGTTTATCTCGAGCGTGGCCCAGAAAGGCCTCACCGAGCTCAAAGACGTGCTGTGGCGCACCATCAACGACGAGCGCAACCGCATACCCGAGACGCTCACTCACCGCGACCTGGCCCAGAACCACCGCGTGAAAGAGGAAGACGACTTCATCTTTGAGGCCCAGGCCAAGCCCGAGCCCCGCATCGACGACTTTGAGAAACTGGGCGGCGGCAGCATGAGTACGGCCCAGGAGGAGGAGCGGCGCCAGTGGGACGACGAGTACTGGGCCGATGATTACAAGGACGAGAACGACGGTTTTCAAGTAGTGAGCGACCCCGATGATGCCAAGCCTGAAGATTGATCGCCTGCCCATGGCCGAGCCGCTGGACGGCATCGAAGCCTTCAACGTGCTGCGTGGCCACGTCGACCCGGCCGACCCCTACAGCGAGGTGAACCTGTGCGACTATGTGGGCGACGACCCGCTGCACGTGGTGCAGTGCCGCTTGCAGCTGTGCAAGCAGCTGCACATCGACCCGCAGTGCCTGGTCATGCCCCGCCAGCGCCACACGAGCCAGGTGCGGCTCGTCGACGCCCGGTTGCTGGCCTTGTCCAGCCACGAGCGCGCCAGCGAGCTCGATGGCGTAGATGCGCTGGTCACCTGCCTCACGGGCGTGTGCCTGGGGGTGAACACGGCCGACTGTGTGAACATTGCCCTGTGCGACCCTGCGGCAGGCGTTGTGGCTGTGGCCCACGCCGGCTGGCGTGGCACGGTGGCCCGCATCGCCTCGCGCACGGTGGCGGCCATGCAGGCAGTGGGTGCCCAGCCGGGCCGCATCGTGGCGACCATGGGGGCGTGTATATGCCAGGATTGCTTTGAGGTGGGCGACGAGGTGGTCGAGGCCCTGACTGGCGCGGGCTACGACGAGCGCTATGTGGCCGTGCGCAACACGCGCACCGGCAAGATGCACGTCGACCTGCCCACGGCCAACAAGATCGATCTCGTCGAGGCTGGTGTACATCCCCGCCACATCACCTGGAACGGCGAGTGCACGCGTTGCAACCCCAACCTCTATTTCTCGGCCCGACGCCTGGGCATCGCCTCGGGTCGCACGTTCACGGGCATCATCAGGCGGCATTGAGCCCCCCGCGGGGGCGGCGAGCGATGGTGCTACTGGCCCCGCTCCAGCGAGTCGCGCACACTCAGGTTCACGCCTGCGCGCAGCAGCTCGAGGTTGAACTTGGCACTCTTGCCCGTGCCCAGCTTCCCATAGTAGGCATCATAGTCGTGCAGCAGCTGTGCGGCGGCCTGGCGGTCGCCTTCTTTCAGTTTCTGTGCTACGGCCTGGGCGTCGGTTGCCGGGGTGCCTGTGGGACCGCTCGGGCTGCATGCCACGAGGGCCGTGGCCAGGCAGGCGACGAGCGAAAACACGATTTTCTTCATTATTGCAGCTCGTTTATTTTTAGAGCCTCTAAATTACACAATATTTCCTTGACGGGCAAAAAATATATAACTTTGCACCCTTGAAATTTCAGAACAAATGCAAAATCAGTTTTCACGCACTCAACTCCTCTTTGGCAAGCCTGCCATCGACACGCTGGCCGGCAGCCGCGTGGCCGTTTTCGGCGTGGGCGGCGTGGGCGGCTATGTGGTCGAGGTGCTGGCCCGCAGCGGCGTGGGCGCCATCGACCTCTACGACGACGACCGCGTGTGCCTCACCAACGTCAACCGCCAGCTCTACGCTCTCATCAGCACCATCGGCAAGCACAAGGTCGACGTGGCCGCCCAGCGCGTGCACGACATCAATCCTCATTGCATCGTGCGCACCTACAAGAAGTTTTATCTCGTGAGCAACGCCCACGAGGTCGACTTGAGCTGCTACGACTATGTGGTCGACTGCATCGACACCGTGAGCGCCAAGATGGAGCTCGTGAGGCGCTGCAAGCAGCTGGGTGTGCCCATACTGTGCTGCATGGGCGCGGCCAACAAGTTTGATGCCACAGCCTTCAGGATTGCCGACATCAGCAAGACCAAAAACGACCCTCTGGCCAAGGTCATGCGCAAGCGCCTGCGCCGCGAGGGCATCAACCACTTCAAGTGCGTCTACAGCGACGAGCTGCCCACGGCCCCCTTCGACGACGCCGACATCAGCTGCCGCTTCCACTGTATATGCCCCAACAAGGACATGCGCAAGTGCACCGACCGCCGCAACATCCCGGCCAGCAACGCCTTTGTGCCCGCTGCCGAGGGCATCATAGCCGGCGGCGAGGTGGTGAAAGACCTCATTGCCGCTGCCGGCACCATGCGCATCAGCCCCCAGGAGCGCGACACCAGCGCGCCGGCGCTCAAGGCTGCCGACCGTGCCCGCCGCATGCTGCAGGAGTGGAAAACCATGAAATTGCAAGAGAATGGCAAGGTTTAGCCCCAGCCGAAGCCAAAATCAGCAAAGTTCACTTGCAAAACCAGCCCCCGCGGCAAGCCCCGTTAGGCAGTGGCACAGCTGGCAGGCTTGCCGTGGCGGGACTCCTTGTATGACGTGGTTTCGCCAAATACGGCAGGGTGCGGCCTTTATGGCCATCGACACAGAGTGATGCATTGCAGAATTACATATTGTGGGCGTGTAGCGATGCTAAGGGTGTGACCACTTTGCAATTTGCTCAAAAAAAAGTAAGCCACCCTACGGTTTGAATTACACGGTATTATGGCTCTGCATTAAATAACTCGGGGTAGTACTCTATGGGCTGGGGAAATGTCAAAGGGATGTATTTCCAGTTGAAAGGCAGCTTCATCTTGTCCAATTCGTAAGAGTGCTTGCTCATAAGTCCGTGCTCCTCACAGTAGAGGTAGATGTTTTTGAGATAATGTGTGAGAATGTAGAGTGGCGGCCATTCCTTTCTCACAGTAGCATACCACTCAAATAGGTCCATGTTTCCTTTAGAGGAGTTACAGCTCTTGCAAACCATGATGATATTGTCCATATCATTGTCTCCGCCTTTGCTTCTCGGGAAAACGTGGTCAATGGTTAATTCTTTAGGGTCCATTTCTTTGCCGCAATACCAGCAAAAGTTATTTTCTTTAATCTTTGCTACATTAAACTGCATTAGGCCATGGATATTCCATCTTCCTTCCTTATAAGCTTTGAAGGCTTTAGCCCTTATCATGAAACACAGACGGTCGTATTTTGGTTTCTGAGCTCCCAGTGCATAACACAACATCTGAAGAGTCGCATAAGAATAGAAAAGAAATTCGCCAAAATTTTGAAACTGCTGATTCCTTGCCGTTTTCTCTTTCTTTGTGCTTGATTCCACCATAGAATATTTTTATTTTACTTTACGGATGCAACTTTATAGGTTTGTTGCCCGAATAATTAATCAATAGCAACATTATGTTTTTCACAAATATATCAAAAAAATATATTTAAAGTTCACTTGCTTGGAATATTCTTTAGAAAAGGTTCAGGAAAGGCCAATCACCCCGTGAATGTTAAATAGCCTTAAAATCGAGAAAAATGTGCTGAAAAATTATGTTGTAAAACATATTTGTCTTACTTTTGCATCGGTTTTTCATGGTATTAGTTTTAAGGTTACGAGATACCAGGCGTCGTGAGA
>Ga0256406_1005409_pt1 | contig 13690 bp, 12 predicted proteins | sample RumenRJG_03DNA_FD_185986 | JGI IMG/M metagenome (GOLD analysis project Ga0256406, IMG submission 185986) | Bovine rumen microbial communities from Lethbridge, Alberta, Canada - RJG_03 | ecosystem: Host-associated > Mammals > Digestive system > Stomach > Rumen | place: Canada: Alberta | collected...
GGGGAAGCCCTGCCTTCCATTGCGTCTGTTTCCAAACTGACCATGAACACAAGTGATGGCAATGATGCCACCCACATTGTCATGGAATACGGCAAAGAGACGGCCTATGAAGCCATGGCATGCCCTGGGGGCACTTCGATCACGGTGGAAGGCCTGTTTTACCATACCCCTGCCAGACTCAAACATCTGCGCTCCGCCAGTTATGAGGCATCTTTAATCCAGAATCTACTCGTTTCCTTTGCCCTGAGCCATCCGGAGATTGCCTTCCGTCTGTTTTCCCAGGATAAAGAAGCATTCCGTACATCCGGCAATGGCAATCTGCTGGAAGTGCTGTTTCAGGCGGCCGGCAGACCGGCTGCAGAGAATGCTGTAAAGATTGATCTGAATGACTTTGACTATCAGATATCCGGCTATATCGTCAAGCCTGTGATTTCAAGAGCTTCCCGCACCATGGAACATGTCTTCATGAATCATCGGATTGTGCGTGATTTCAAATTGTACAAGGCGATTCAGGATGGCTATGGCAATGGTCTGCCAGCAGGCAGATATCCATTAACAGTCCTGAATATCGACATGGATCCCCATCTGCTGGATGTCAACGTGCATCCTTCCAAGTGGGAAGTCCGTCTGTCCAAGGAAACACAGCTGGAATATCTGATCCGTGATGGCATTCATGATGCTTTGAAAGAATCAGTACCGGTGCCGGAAAGCAAGCCGGTGATCCGTACACCGTATTATCATCCCCAGTCCTTTGATGCCGAAGAGCTGCGGCCCAAAGATATGGCGGTGAGCGAAGAGAAAACAGAGCAGACAGAAAGCATACAAAATAGACAAAACTCCAGGGACAGCCAGCTTATCCAGAAGCAGGAAACAGAAAATACAGAACAAATACCAGGACCGGAGGCAATCGTCACAAGCCAGTCTGCAATATTGCCTGCAGAAGAAAGCAGAAATACAGCGGAAACACCTGTGCAGAGTGAAATTGCCCAGGACAATGCCCTGCTGTCTCATTACAGTGTGCAGGAACAGACGAAGTATAAGCCAAAGAAGAAGTCGTTTCCGATGATGGATGTGATTGGCCAGTATAAGGGTAAGTGGATTCTGTGTGCGTGTGAAAAGGGCCTTGCCGTGATTGATCAGAAGCGGGCAATGGCAGTGGTGGAGACACAGAAGGTGATTGACAGTCTGCAGAAAGCACCGGTGATGTCTTCTTTACTGGTGCCGATTACCATCCATGCCGGCTCTGATCTTGTCAGCCGTCTTGGTGTGATCAATGACCAGGTATCCTGCCTGTATATTCACTTTGAGCCATTTGGCAGTGATACTCTGATGGTGCGTGAAATTCCTTCCTGGCTGCAGGATCTGGATCCTTCTGCTTTTCTGGAAGATCTGGTGGATGGGTTCCGCCATGAAGAAAAAGTAGATGCACTGGCACAGTTGAAGAAGGAAATGGCAAAAGCGATATCTCTGCGCAGTCAGAATACAAATCTTGGCAAAGAGGAGATGCAGTCTTTGTTAACACAGCTGTCTCAGTGTGAAGATCCGTTTGTGACGGCGGAAGGAAAGCCAGTCTTTGTGATCGTGGATGAAAAGACACTGGCAAGAGGGTTCCGCTGATGAAGAAGGTGCTTGTGATAGCCGGGCCAACAGCGGCTGGCAAATCCGATTTTGCCGTAGAAATGGCAAAGCAGCTGGATGGCATCATCATCTCCGGTGATTCAATCCAGGTATACAGAGGCTTTGATATTGGCTCTGGCAAGATTACCAGGGCAGAGATGCAGGGAATCCCGCATGAGCTGATTGATATTCTTGGACCGCGTGATCATTACAGTGCGGCAGACTTTCAGAAGATGGCCCGTGCCATCATTGATACAACAGAGAAATTTCCGATGATCTGCGGCGGCACCGGTCTGTATCTGAAAGCATGTCTGTATGACTATGCATTCCCGGCAGAAAACCATGAAGATACAATCGATCCGGCTCTTGATAAGCTGGATAACGATGCCCTGTATGCACTGCTTGTGGAAAAAGATCCTGTGCAGGCAGAAAAGATTCATCCCCATAACAGAAGGAGGGTGATGCGGGCACTGACGATTCTTGCACATCAGGGCCAGACGATGTCTTCTCTGGAAGCCGCCCAGACGCATATGCCCGTTTATGATATCTGGATTGCCGGCTGCACGATGGCCAGAGACAAGCTGTATGCACGCATCAATGCACGTGTAGAGAAGATGTTTGCATTGGGGCTGGAACAGGAAGTGAAAGGCTTGCTGCAAAATGGCAGCGCGTTTTCAGATCAGGCGATGCAGGGCATCGGTTATCGGGAATTTGAGCCGTATATAAAAGGAGAATGTACGCTGGATGATGTAAAGACACAGATTCAGACACATTCCCGTCAGTTTGCCAAGAGGCAGTACACATGGCTGCGCCATCAGCTGCCTGTACACTGGTTTGACATTTCGGATGAAAAAGAAAAACAGAAGATGATTGAAGAAATCATCAAATGGAGTAAATCATGAATATGTATGAGAAAATCAAGCACCTGATCCGCACCAATGCCTGGTATGACTTTGGCATCTGGACAGGTATTTCCATTGTTCTGGCAGGCGTGATTCTGCTGGGATGGCATCAAAGATGGTCGCTGGATGCCTTTGTGCTTGTGGCTGCCATGGTATTGATCCCCGGGGCAGTGATCCTTCTTTGTGTCTGCCAGCATCGTTTTGCCAAGCTGCGCACCCTGATTCAAAGCGGCGGTACAGTGGACGAATTTAAAGAGGAAGCGTGGATCGTCTTGCAGAAAGGCCTGTTCCTTGGCAGAAACTGGCTTGTGCAGCAGGATGGCAGCCATGTATTTCCTGTTCAAAGACAGCAGATTCAGGATCTGCAGGTGGAAAGAAGACTGGATGGCAATGGCATTCTGCATATTCTGGCAAATGGGAAAAAGATGACATGCCTGCTGGACATCCAGAATCATCCTGAAATTGAAAATATTCTTGGATCATGGCAGCATGGCAGCATCATCTGTCCTTCGTGTCGTGGCATCAATGATCCTGAGAATCGTTTCTGCACACATTGCGGTACATCATTGCCGCATTAATGTGAACGTTTGATGAAAGATGAAAACGTTTGGGCATGGTTGTATAGTACCTGGATTGACAAACGTTTTGAAACACGTACACTGATAAATACCCCGATGGGGGACAGCGAAAGGAGCTGAAAATTCATGGAATTCAATCGTGAAAACGTCTATTCCGCGGGCGGAACCCTGCAGTCGTATCTGTCCCGTGTCTTTGTGACCATGGGTGCCGGCCTTGGCATTACTGCCCTGGTAGCCGCCCTTGGCTATTTCAATATCATGTCAGGAGGCTGGATGTACAAGATGCTTGCCAATGGCTCCATCAGTATGGCATTCCTTGTGGCATTCATCGTCCAGATCGGTCTTTGCATTTCAATGGGAAGAAGACTGACAACCATGTCAAACGGCACAGCCAGAACCATGTTCTATGTCTATGCCGGTGTCACCGGCTTCACCTTCTCAATCCTGCCTCTTGAATTTGGCCTGGCAACAGTGTTTACCGCCTTTGCTTTTGCGGCAGTCATGTTCTTTGCCTGCGCCGTGATCGGCCACTATACAAACGTGGATCTTTCCCGTTTCTCCGGCATCATGATCGGCGGCCTGTTCGCTCTGGTGCTGGCCTCTGTACTGGCTCTGTTTATCCCATCACTGCGTGATGGCCTGGTGATCTCCTATATTGGCGTCATCCTGTTTGGTGCCTTAACTGCATGGGATATGCAGAGAGTCAAGGCAATCTACTATCAGACGCAGGGCAATGAAATGCTCAGCGGCAATCTGGCTGTCTATGGTGCCTTTGAGCTGTATCTGGACTTCATCAACCTGTTCCTGTATATCCTGCGGATTGTGGGATCCCGCAGCAGTTCCCGGAACTGATTGTGTTTCTTGCAAGGCAGGGCTTCCTGCCTTTTTTCTTGCTATAATCTTGGTGGAAATGAAGATAGAAGAATACAGATTAAATGAATACAGGCATCAGTTTCTGACGATTGAAGCAGATGATCTGACCGAAACCTTGAAGGACCGTATTGAGATTCATGAGGATGACTGCTTTGCCTTGTGTTCCTGCTATTGCAGCGATGATGGCGAAGTGATGTTCAATGTGCTTTCCGTCGGCCCGGATTGGGAAAACTGTACGCGCGGGCTGGATGATCCCGAGATGCTTGGCTTCTGGTCCATGCAGGATGTCTTTGGCCGTACGGCAAGACTGGTGGAAAGTGATGAGGATCTTTTGAAAAAGAATGCATCGTTTCTGGCCGGTGTGGAAAAGAACGTAGATGAGGATCTGCTGTTTCTGCGCAATGATGCCCGTCTGGATGATCTGCGTAATGCAGCCTATGCCGATATTGTGCTGACTGGTTTTCTTTCGGATGATGAGATTCATGAATATGAAGCCTGTCTGTCAGGAACAGATGGTCCATTTATCACTGGTTATACAGCTGAGGATGTTCCGGGCTTGCCGGACCATACACCGTTTAAGGCCATGCCGTATGCCGTGGATGATCAGGTCAGGCTGCTGGCATTGTTTATAGGAGACAAGCTGAGCGTCTCGGATGAGGAAGCCATGCAGAAAATCAGGCAGCTGTCTGAACAGCTTGGCATTGCATATGAAGGGAGAGTGTACCGCAGTTAATGAGCAAGAATCATGATGTGAAATATAAATGTCCGTATTGTGGATATGTGTTTGATATGACAGTCTATGATGCTGTGAACGTCCAGCAGGATCCGGATCTGCGTGACCGCTGTGTATATGGTGAGATTTTCCAGCAGGAATGTCCGCACTGCCACAAGCAGTTCCTTGTCCAGAACGATCTGCTGTATGAAGATCCGATCCATAAGTTTGCCATCTGGGTATGTGCCCATGACTTTGGCAAAATGGATATCAGGGCCTTCACAAAGCCCCTGGTACAAAAGGGCTATGTGCTGCGCCGCTGTGCCACCGTCAAAGAATTCACGGAAAAAATCCAGATTCTGGAAGATGGTGTCAATGATGTCATGGTGGAACTGGCCAAATATGACTGCTTCATCGAATTTGTGGACAACAAGAAAGGCAAGCCGGAGGACATCACTTCGATTGAATACCAGCGCACAGAGAATGATGTCATGCACATCAATGTCAAAACCGGAGATAAGGGCATGGCCTTCATGATTCCAACAGCGATGCTGGAAGAAGAGATGAACCAGAAGCCGGAACGCTATAAGGTGGATGACAGTGAGATGCCACTGGTCAATGCAGACTGGATGGTTTCACTGTTCATGTCGCCGGCTGGCAGAGCCTGAAACATATATAAAAGGGAGTCTCACCAATGAAAGTGGACTCCTTTTTTACGATAGAAAGACAGATGCCGCAGAAATGGCTTTAGATATGTGCCATGTTCAGGCCGATTGCCTCTTTCAGGAAGTCGTTTCCCATCTGGGCAGCAATTTCATCCACCAGTGCTTTGCGGTCTGCCGGATATTCTTTGTACCAGCCGCCGATCCAGCCATCTTCAATCAGAGGCAGAAAATCATTCTCGAGCTGTCTCATTTCAGTCAGGATGTGATTCTTCTCTGCTCTGGATTTGGAAGTGTCCATGGAGGCACGCAGACGTTTCTGATCCAGCAGAGAATCAAAGATGAGTTTGGAACGGATGGTGCCATACAGATATAACTGATAGGGCGTGATGGCGTTGGGGTTCAGGCCCGCCTGTGTACATGTTTCGGCCAGCAGACTGTGCAGTGCCCGGTAGGAGTAGGCTTGTTTCCGGCTGGTCAGGAAGAACGGACGGTCTTCTTTCTGGCTGCCGATGCCAAGGTGATAGGCGCGCAGTTTCCTGCTGTAATCGCCAAAGAAGCGCCATATGGCAGTTACCTGCCATGTTGCTGTGCCGCTGGCACTGCGGCTGATGAGCTTCATGCGGGCATCCGGCATTACTCTTCTGCCGGTTGTCTTCTTCTCCAGATACGTACCATCATTGAATGTCAGCAGCAGCTCTTTCTCATTGCGCGAATTGATGGTGAAACTGTCCAGACGGATGTTTTCCATCTGCTTTGGCTTGAGACCCATGTAGATCATGCATTCCAGCAGGATCTGCTTCTTTGCCGGCAGCTTTGGCAAAACATGGATCATAGTCCGGATATCCGCAGGATTTGCAAAAGTATCTTTCTGATAGGTTGTACGGGCCCTGATTTCATTGTGCATGATGCCGGCAAAGGGATTCTGGTAGCCGGGAAACAGAGATGGGCAGGCTGCGATGCGGCTGCCTGCTGCCCGCAGTGTTGCCTTGTAGCGGTGGACAGTATTGGCACTCAAGGTGCCGTCTTTTGCCTTCTCATCCAGATGGTCAAAATAGTCTCGAGCAGCCTGTGGCGTAATGGTCAGAATGGAATACTGGCCATCATGCCAGGCATACAGCAGATTGATCACTTTGCGGTAATCGTTCATGGTGGCCGGATGGTCCTGCAGGGTGCGCATCATTGCAGACCACTGCTGATCATTCAGCCCGGCCGGTAAAGATTGTGTCATCGTGGTTTTCCCCGCTTTCTATGGTGCTTTCTGACTGCATGATAGTGTACCCGGCTGTATCGATACAAGTAGGAATCTGTAAAATCACACAAAGTCACATATTTAAGACATAATTCTGCGGGACGTATTTGCTATCTTATAACTGCACAAGGAAAGTGCACTTTGGATCATTAAAGGAATTGCTCCCCCTTTAGCAATTCGCCAAAGATTCTATCCCCTTAAATAAAAAGAGAGAAGGCCCGGTGTGAGGGCCTTTTCTCATGGTTTGACACATATATGAATGCATGGTAAGAATGAGGATATGTGGGAAAAAGAACGCCAGATTTTGAAAGAAAAGATCGATGTATTGAAAAAACCATGTATTGTGACCATTGACGGCCGCTGCGGCTCTGGCAAGACAACACTGGGGACGCTGCTGGCCTGTGATCTGCATGCTGACCTGCTGCACATGGATGATTTCTTCCTGCAGGAATATCAGCGTACCCCGTCAAGATATGCAGCGCCGGGAGAAAACGTTGACCATGAACGTGTGGAAGAAGTGCTGAAACAGTGGCGCCTTCATAAACCCTTTTCCTATCAGAAGTTTGACTGTACACAGATGGCACTTGGAGAGACGGTATCTCTTGTGCCTGGAAATATCCTTATTGTGGAGGGGTCCTACTGCATGCATCCGCAGCTGCGGAAATACTATGATTTCTGCGTGTTTGTGACCATTGATCCGTCTTTGCAGCAGAAACGTCTTTTGGCGCGTGAAGGGGAGCAGAAGCTTGCCATGTTCAATGCGCGCTGGATTCCTCTGGAAGAGAAGTATTTTGCGGCATTTGAGCCGGAAAAACAGGCAGATCTGGTGCTGAAAGCATACGAATAACAGCCAGAAGCGGCGTATTGTCTGGCCTTACCGGTGATTTGATTGCTTTAAAAATCAGTAGTGCTACAATATTCCTGCCTCTGGGAGGGTTTTTTTAAGTATGAAGATATTAATCGTTGGCGCAGGCAAGGTGGGATATACCTGTACGGCGCAGTTGTCCAGGGAAGGACATGACATCACGCTTGTGGATGTGCGTCCGGATGTTTTGGAGAAGGCGCAGGGTGCCTATGATGTCATTGCGGTGACGGGGAATGGTGCATCGCTGTCGACACTGCAGGCAGCAGGCATTACCGATATGGATGTGCTGATTGCGGTGTCCAATGCGGATGAGGTCAATCTGCTTGCATGCATTACGGCCAAGCATCTGAATCCGCGCATCAATTGCATTGCGCGTATCCGTGATCCTGAATATGTTGCCCAGGCATATGAAATGCGCGATGAGTTCGGCCTGTATCTGGTGGTGAATCCGGAACGTCAGGCGGCCCATGAAATTTTCCAGCTTCTGAAGCTGCCGGGATCTCTGACACGTGAGACCTTTGCCAAGGCCCGTATGGAGATGATTGAACTGCGGGTGGCAGAAGGATCCCTGCTGTGCGGCAAACGGTTGAGTGAACTGGAAAATGCGGTGCATACACGTGTTCTTGTTTGTGCAATTGAGCGTCATGGCGAGGTGATCATCCCACGTGGTGATGCATCTTTGATGGCAGGTGACAGAATCTCCGTTACTGGTTCCAGCAATAATCTGCATCAGATGCTTGTTCACCTTGGCATTATCAGGAAGAATATCCGCCACGTATTGATTGCCGGAGGCGGCCGGATCAGCTACTATCTGGCTTCTGAACTGGGACGTTCTGGCATGACTGCCAATATCATTGAATCGGATGCATCGCGCTGTGAGGAACTGGCTGATCTGCTGCCGGCCGCAACGGTAGTGCATGGGGATGCGTCCAGTCAGTCTTTTCTGGAAACAGAGGATCTGACGGATTATGATGCTGTGGTAAGCTGCACAGGCATTGATGAGCTGAACATTGTTATTTCCATGTATGCGTCCATGTGTCATGTTCCGCTGACGATTACCAAGCTTGGCCGCGGTGACAGCAGCCGTATTCTGGACAGTCTGCCGGTGGGACCGACGGTATGCCCGAAGGATCTGTGCACGACGCATATTGTCCGCTATGTAAGAGCGATGGAACACAGTTCCGGTCTGTCTGCCCTGTCAGTGCATAAGATTGCGTCCGGCAATGCTGAGGTGCTGGAGTTTGTTGTGGATGAAAATACAAAGCATATCGGTGAAAAGCTCAAGGATATGCCGATTCAGAAGAATGTTCTGATTGCATCGATCAGCAGTGGCAGAACGACAGAGATTGCCCATGGTGATATGACGTTCCATGCCGGTGATACAGTTGTCATTGTTGCGGCCAGTGATCATGTCATTGGTACGCTGAATGATATTTTCGGGGAGTAAGCTGAGATGAATTGGAAAATGATATGGCGCATCATTGCCTGGATTCTGGTTGTAGAAGCGGGCCTGATGCTGCCGGCATTGTTCATCTCAATCGGCTATCATGAACCTGCTGCCATCTATGGCTATTGTCTGACCCTGCCGATTATTCTTGGCTGTGCCGGTATTCTGTTCCTTCTGACACGAAATGCCAGAAAGGGCTTCTATCAGCGGGAAGGCTTTGTTACAACTGGCCTGAGCTGGCTGGTGATGTCTGCTCTTGGCTGTCTTCCTTTCTTCTTTTCCCGGGAAATCCCTAATTACATCGACTGTTTATTCGAAATGGTCTCAGGTTTCACTACCACTGGTTCTTCCATCCTCACGGATGTGGAAGCACTGGACAAGGGACTTCTCTGGTGGCGGTCTTTCTCGCACTGGGTCGGCGGCATGGGCGTGCTTGTCTTCCTGATGGCAATTGTTCCCCTTGGCGGAAAGAATCAGGGCTTCACACTGCACATTCTGCGGGCAGAGTCCCCCGGTCCTGCCGTCGGCAAGATGGCACCTCGCATGAAGGAGACGGCACTGATCCTGTACCGTTTGTATCTTGTCCTGACTGTACTGAACATTATCTTCCTGCTGGCTGGCGGGATGGACTGGTTCTCTGCCTGCTGCATTGCCTTTGGCACAGCCGGTACCGGCGGCTTCTCTGTTCTCAACAGCTCCTGTGCTTCCTATTCGCCTTACATTCAGTGGGTAACAACGATCTTCATGTTTGCCTTTGCTGTTAACTTCTCAATTTATTACCTGCTCTGGCTGCGCAATTTCAAAGCAGTCTGGAAGGATGAGGAACTTCGCGGGTATCTGCTGATCATTGCTGTGACGATTACAGCTCTGGTGCTCAATGTACGTGGAATGTATGGCTCCCTGTCAGAAACGATCCGGCATTGTGCCTTTACGGTTGCGACAATCATGTCCACAACCGGATATGCAACAACGGACTTCAATCTGTGGCCTGCTTTTGCCAAGGCCATCATTCTGTTCCTGATGTTTGTTGGTGCCTGTGCAGGCAGTACCGGCGGCGGCATCAAGGTGATCCGGGTGATTCTGCTTGGCAAGATTCTGCGCCGCAACGTGCATGAAAACCAGCATCCTGATGAAGTCAGCGCCATCCGTATCAATGACCGCAAAGTGGATGAGCAGGTCATCCGCAATTGTGAGGCATATCTGATTGCCTATGCCGGCATCGTCATCCTCAGCTTCCTGATCGTTTCTCTGGATGGCTTTACGGTAGAAACCAATTTTTCTGCAGTCATGGCAACGTTCAATAACATCGGGCCTGGTCTGGATGCGGTTGGGCCGACTTCCAACTTTGCGGCTTACAGTGCCCTTTCAAAGATTGTCATGACCTTTGACATGCTTGCCGGCCGTCTGGAGATCTATCCGATCATCATGCTGTTCTCCCGCCGTACATGGCGCAAGAGAAGATAAGCATCACAATAGAAATGCACACACTGTCAGCTGATCTGCTGGCAGTGTTTTTTCATCGTGCTATACTGGCAGTTATCAGGAGGAAATCGAGATGATTATTCATAATGGACTGGTTCATGATGCCATTCACCGTGAGCCATATCGTGCTGACATTCTGGTAGCGGATGGAAAGATTCAAGATATCGGCACGGATCTGCCATCTGATGAAGAACTGGTGGATGTACAGGGTGCCAATGTGTATCCGGGCTTTGTAGAGGCACACTGTCATCTTGGCTTGGATGGCTATGGCATTGGTTTTGAGGGGCGTGACTACAATGAGCGCAATGATATCTGTACGCCGCAGCTGCGTGCGATTGACAGCTTCAATCCCCAGGATCCTGCCATTGACATGGCCGCGAAGGCAGGCGTGACGTGTGCTGCCACCGGACAGGGCAGTTCCAATGCGATCGGTGGTCTATGGACATGCGTGAAGACAACCGGCATCTGTGTAGATGACATGATCGTAAGAGACAACATTGCCATGAAGTGTGCACTTGGTGAAAATCCTAAGCGCTGCTATCAGGACAAAGGTAATTGTGCAAGGATGTCCACGGCAGCTGTCATCCGCAATATGCTTTTTGTCACGAAGGATTATATGGCACGCAAGGCTGCTGCCAATGGTGATCCGCTGAAGATGCCTGCCTTTGATATGAAGTGTGAGGCCATGATTCCGGTCATTGAGAAGAAGATCCCGCTGAAGATTCATGCCCATCAGGCCAATGATATTCTGACGGCGATCCGGATTGCCAGAGAGTTTGATGTTAAGCTGACATTGGAGCATGTAACGGAAGGTCATCTGATTGTGGATATTCTGAAACGGTATCCGGATCTGCCTCTGGCAGTTGGACCGACTTTGACCAATGCATCAAAGTTTGAGCTGCAGAACAAATCCTGGACAACGCCTGGCATTCTTGCCAAAGCGGGCTGCCATGTTTCGATCATCACCGATGCTCCGGTTATTCCGCTGCAGTATCTGCCGCTTTGTGCCGGTTATGCCATCAAGGCAGGCATGGATCCCTTTGATGCATTGCAGGCCATCACAATCCATCCGGCTGAGCATATCGGTGTTTCAGACAGAGTGGGTTCCATTGAAGTGGGCAAGGATGCGGATCTTGTCATCATCGATGGCTCACCGTTTGAAGTATCCTCAACTGTCAGACAGGTATACATCGCCGGAGAACAATTGTAAAAGTTCACCTATTGTTCACATACAGGACATATTTGTATCACATTTTTCTCCTAGTATTACAACTGTCAGATGGGAAAACATCTGATGATAATCTCCCAAAGATTAGGAAGTTCTCCAGACCCCCCATCCTGGAGAAATACTTCCCCCCAAAGAAACCGTCTATCCCCCATGGACGGTTTTTCTTATTCGTGCCTATAATAGCCCCGGAGGTAATTATGATTCAGAATACAATTCTTCCCGTCCGCTGGGGCATCATTGGTGCCGGTGGGATTGCAAAGCGCTTCTGTGCGTCACTTGCCCATTTTGATAACTGTCGTCTGTACGCCATTTCCGGCCGCAGTAAGGAAAAAATGGAAGCTTTTCAGAAAGAGTTTCCGTGTGATGTGATTTATACCGATTTTGATGCGCTGATTCAAGATGAAAACGTGGATGCCATCTATCTTGCTCTGCCGCATTTTCTGCATGCCGCGTGGGCCGTCAAGGCACTGCAGGCACATAAGCCGGTGCTGTCTGAGAAACCTGCGGTGATTACAACAGATGAAATGAAACAGGTCATCCAGGCTGCCCGCGACAGCCATACGCTGTATATGGAAGCGATGAAGACCCGCTTTGAGCCGGCATATACCGCAATGAAAAAACATCTGTCTGAGATAGGTGATATTACGCAGATCAGCACTGAAAACAGTTCTGTCCTGCCGCCTGCTCTGTTTGGCAAAGGCTATCATACTTCCGGTAAGGGAAGCGGCTGCCTTCTGGATGGCGGCTGCTATCTGACGGCTCTGGCGATTGATCTGTTTCCGGGGCTGCCGCATGTGGAACTGGAAGATCTGGTTCTGAAAGAAGGTGTGGATATGTTTGTCAGAGCAAAGCTTGCCTTTCATAACGGAACAGCAGAGATTGCCTGCGGATTTGACAGGAATATTCCATCCCATGCCGTCATTTGCGGCACCAAAGGATCCATTGCCTTTGCCCCGGCCCACCGGCCGGATCACTTCACTGTGAAAACAGCCGAAGCAGAGAAAACATATCAGGTGCCCTATGAGAATGATGACTTCCATGGAGAGATTGCCCACTTTGTGCAGCTTCTTAAAGAAGGAAGAATCGAGAGTGATGTCATGTCATGGCAGGATTCATTGCGCAATATGGAAGTAATGGAAGAGATTTCCGGCTGCTGGAGGAAATAGGTATGAAATATTTGTTCTTTGATATTGACGGCACGCTGGTCAGCCATGATCATGGCCTGATTCCCAGTGCAAAAAAGGCAATTGAAAGATCCAGGCAGAAGGGCAACTTATGTTTTCTTGCGACTGGAAGGCACCTGTCATCACTGTGGGCTGTGAAGGATCTTGACATGGATGGCGTGATCTACTGCAATGGTGCCGGTATCTTCATGCATGGAAAGATCCTGTATACCAATCCCATTCCCCATGCCATCTGTTCCAGGACGGTCTTTCAGGCAGAGGAAAGAAATGGTGCCTACTCGCTGCAGAGCTCGTATGAGATGTTCAAAAATGTGGCAGAGATGGACCGCTTTGAAAAGTCAGTTGCCTTTGATCCAAGGTTTACATCCTTTCAGGATAAGCTGCAGAAATTCGGCGCCAAACCATTTACCCAGTATCGCAGTCAGGATATTCTGAAAATCGATATCGGCTTTGCCACAGAAGAAATCATGGATGACTTTCAGAAGGTAATGAGTCCACAGCTGACTCTGGTTTCCACAGCCGGCTATCATATCGAAGAAGGCAAGAAATCTGGTGAGATTACCAGGAAAGGTGTCAGTAAGGGTACAGCCATTGAGAAGCTTGTAGAGATGTTGCAGGGGGATATGGCCGATACGTATGCCTTTGGCGATTCTGGCAATGATCTGGATATGATTCAAAGATGTCATACTGGTATTGCCATGGGCAATGGGTTTGATGAGCTCAAGAAGGCAGCAGACTACGTGACCGATGACATTGATCATGATGGTCTTGCCAAAGCCATGGAACACTTTGATCTGGTCTGATATGCATAGGCTGGATGCGAGGATGTTGAAATCAGGCATCTTACAAGCCTGCAAAGATAAAAGATATTAAGATAAAGTAAACAAG
>Ga0256406_1005412_pt1 | contig 13684 bp, 12 predicted proteins | sample RumenRJG_03DNA_FD_185986 | JGI IMG/M metagenome (GOLD analysis project Ga0256406, IMG submission 185986) | Bovine rumen microbial communities from Lethbridge, Alberta, Canada - RJG_03 | ecosystem: Host-associated > Mammals > Digestive system > Stomach > Rumen | place: Canada: Alberta | collected...
GGCTGTCGTTTGTCGATGATCCGGCGCTTACGGGGTCGGCTGCGTTGCCGATGGCTTCGATGACGTCTGAACTGTCTGCTGTCGGATTTTCGGTTGTCGAATTCTGTGCAGAAGCCGCTGCTGCGGATTTTGTCGTAGTGCTAGTATTTTGCGCTGTTGTGGTGCTTTGTGCGGCTTTTGTTGCTGTTGTATTTTCAGCGTTTGTAGCAGCTGTCTTTGTGTTTGCCGTGGTTTCTGATGTTTTTGTATTGCCTGTGCCCGAGGTGGAATTGTTGGTGCCTTGAACAGTGGCAGTGCCTGTAGCGTTCACGGATGTGGCTGAAGTGTTAGCTGTGTTTGAGTCAGCCGAGGTGTCTGCGTTAGTGGCCGCCGACTTGGCGTCTGAAGCATTCGCCAGGTCTGTACCGCTTATCATACCTGATGCGCCTGCGGCTGCTGCGTCTGATATCGCGCTCGACGCAGCTTCCGCTGAAGCATCCAATGCAGCATTTGAATCGTCTTCGCCAGCATTGGCTTCAGCTGTTGAAGCAGCTGTGTCGGACGATGCATCGCGGTCGCCGGAGAGGTCGAGCATTTCGTTCTGACGGTTGATATCGACGTCTTGCATGGCATCGACGCGCTGCTGTCTTGAATTGTTAATATAGTTGCCGAGGGCACTGATGCCCTTCACGATCATGAAGAGGATCGCGATGATGGAAAGCACGAAGATTAGGCGGTTTCGTCGAACCTCACGGCGGCGTGCTTCCAGCGCCTGCTGCCGTCTCCGACGCTCAAGCATCGCCTGGCGCTCGCGTTCATTCATCACGCGGTGCGGTTGCGGACGACGCGTCTGTGAACGATGCTGTCTTGCGGCACTGCTTCCGTTTCTGGACGCAGCATAGCCATTTCTCTCATTTCCGGTACTTCTTCTATTGGAATCGGTAGTGCGTTCATGTCTTGCCTGGCCGGTTCTCCCGCCGCGGACATCTGTCCGACGGGCCGCTGACTGCCTGGAGCGTACATTGGCACCAGACCTACCGCTGCGAACATCCGTCCGACGGGTCATTGACTGTCCGGAGCGTGCATTGGCACCTGATCGGCTGATGCTACTTCCTCGTCGCGCAGTTCTCCCAGGCTTTTCGCTACCAGAATTTCTCCGGCGACGTGTATCCGGTTCAAGCAACGGCGCTGTATTTTTCTGTCCGTAAAAGCTTCCCATGCTTTACTTCACTACTCCCACTTTTGATTTTGAATTCTTAAAGATGCCCAAAATCAATCCAAAAACCAAATCCAAGATAAAACCAAGGTAACTCTCTAGATCAATCTCCAGAGCAATCGAAGATTAACTGTCTAATGTGATTTTAATCATAAAGCGCTGACTTCGGTTATGTCAATCGGCATATTATTTCTGAACTTTTCGTAATTTCTATGTCACAGAATCGGTAAATCACTACCAGCTTTCGCTAATGCTTCCTTCGGCGGCTCTGCGGCAGCTTCCGATGAAGCGTCCGTTGTCTGATTTGCACCGGAGTCCTCCTCGACATGTGCGGCAGCTTCCTTCACGGCCTTCAAAGCACCGAGATTCTGGCGTATGCGGATGCCGTTCACCTCGAGATCGTCGGCGATCGGGATGAGGAGATACTCGCGGCCATCGATCACGCGGGTCTCGACGAGGTCCGTGCTCTCGGACTTTACGTTCAGCTTCATGGTGAGTGACTTCACGACCATGTGCTTCGTGTCCTGGATGTTCTCGGCAACGAGCGGGGAATCGTCCTCGCCGACTGCCTCATCGTAGACGCGATCGAAGGTCTTCATCGCTTCATCGCCGGCGCCATTCTGCTCAAGAAGACGTGCAACATCCTTTTTGGACAGCTCGACCGGGGCCGGATTATCCTTGTTCTCCGCGATCAGCTCGTTCACGGAATCAGAGATATTACGGACCGCTTCAAACGTGCAATCGCCGCTAAGCGTCGTCTCGATCACCTCGCGGAAGACATTCTTCTGCGCTTTCTCCGTCCGCATAAGCTCCGTGCCCAGAATATCGGCAGCGATTTCCTCATGCCGCTCCTCCGGATGCCGCGCATAGTACAGCGTTTCATGGAGATCTGTATTTCGCATATTAAAGGATGGGAATAGGAATGCTGTCTCCGGCGCCTGGACGCCCCAGTCATCGGTCCGATTGAGGAAGGTCTCCTGCTTCACATCGTAGCAGAGCCCGTCCCGAAGCAGCGTCACCGGGCAGATCGTCGCAAGGATGAAATGATACACATCCTCGGAATCATCCAGTGCCATACCATCCTTTGTCTTCATTGGGATGTCGTAGACACCATTTGCAAGGATGATGAGATACTTTCCTGGATAAATATAGGAGCCGATGATCTTATCGAAGAACTGCTCAACCAGAGTGTCATCCTTCAGCGAGGACTGCAGAAGCTCATACAGAAACGCCTGGTGTCCGCCCTCCATCTCCTCCGCAATCGGGAAGGAGACATTAAAAAGATTCCGGCCGAACTTACCGGCAAGAGACTTCCGGAACAGATCACAGTATTTGTTCCGCTCCTCTTCCTCGAGCTGCAGAAACATATCATGGAACGTCGAGATTCTTTCCTTTTGTTCATTTACATAGCACGCCCGCATCCGATCGATCCGACAATTCTGCTTGTTGAAACACTTCTTTACTTCATTGACTGCTTTTTTATCCATGATTATCCTCCAGCTGACACCAGGGACGGTTCTCGCTGTCAGCTTTGTATTCCTCAAAAATATATCGCCCGAAAATATTACTATTTTTCGGGCGATGTTGCAATCATCGAATATATCTCTCAGCCAGTAACATGATGAATCATCCTCTTCACATCATCACTGGCATTTTCCACGCTGATCTTGATTTCAGGATGCTGCCTCTTGCAGACACGAAAAATTTCATCTGCAAAACTCGGTCCCATTTCATTTACATCCATAAAGTCCAGAAACACCTCAGTATTATGATCAAACTTCTGAATAAGCTCTTTAGCTTGTCCTCGTGACACTGGATAATGATACAGCTCATGGATTTTTATACTATTGTACATCTCTCATACCTCCTCCCATATATCGCTACGCAAGGTTGTCCTCGATGGCACTATCACACCCTATCTATCGATTATTGTCAATGCCTTCTTCGTTTAATTTAATATTCTCAATTTGATTGTTTTGAAATACTCGTAAAAAAACTGAAAAGACCTCGGAAACAATTCCGAGATCTTTTCATACAGTTACTATTCTGTTCTCTTCCTCAAAAGCTGAATTTCCCTCTCAGTCAGTCTTCTTGCCTGCCCGGGCTTTAATTTTGAGTCCAGCGGAATCGGTCCCATTGAAATTCTTTTCAGGTACAGCACCTCATGATCCAACCCGAGCGCCTCAACCATCTTCTTAATCTGGTGAAACTTTCCCTCCTGGATCGTGACCTCGATTTCAGAGAAAGTCCCGGGAATCATGCCCGGTGTTACTGCGGTTGTCAAAGTTGTCACCGGGGACGGTTCTCCCTGACAACTTTTTTGTGACGCCACATCCTTTCGAAATTGAAATACCTTCAAAAACGCGGCACGGTCAATTTCTTTCATCGGATGCCCTGTCGAGAGAATCTTGAGCTTAGCTGGAAGCGCTGTAAGTTCGGAATCGAACCGGATGCCCTGCGAAAACCGCTTCACATCGTCCTCTGTCATCTCACCGGACACGCGGGCAAAGTAGGTTTTATCGATATGATGCGCAGGGCTCAAAAGCTGGTGTGCGAGCTGGCCATCGTTCGTGATGATAAGAAGTCCCTCGGTGTCACGGTCGAGCCGTCCCACCGGAAACAGATCCTTCCGCTTTCTGATGATGTCCCGGTCGTCAGCATTGGCATAGCCCAAAAATGTTTCTGCGTCTGCATTAACATCATCCAGATATGTTTCTGCATCTGTACTGGCATCACTATTTTTTTCAGCATGGTCAACTCGATCCTTCGACGAACTTTCCGGCAACTGACCGATGTCTTCACTTTCTAGCAGTAAATCCACGACAGTCTTCTCCCGTGCATCCTCGCTCGCCGAGATGACACCCGCCGGCTTGTTCATCATGTAATACTGGAAGCTCTCGTAGCGAACCGGCTGCCCGGAAACTGCCACAAGACTATCCGCTGTCACCGATGCCCCGGGGTCCTTAACCGGAGCTCCGTTAACCGTGACTGTACCCTTCCGGATCAACCTCTTCACATCAGATCGGGATCCAACACCCATATCACATAAAAATTTATCAAGTCGCATATACTTTAAGTTTTCTACACCATTCTAATTCTTCAAAGCATAGTAATTCAGCATACACCTTGATTACTATGCCATAAAAAATTTCGATTTTCTGCTTGTGGCATAGTATTCAGCCAAACCTTAGTCATACTATGCTGATTTTTTGCCTGCATTTTTGTTCCCGGCATAGTATTCAATACATCTTCTGAAATTCTATGCCAATTTTCATTTTGAAATCATCATTTTATCTCAACAATGGCATAGTAAATTCGGAAGTTTCAAAATTCCTATGTCACTGTTAAATAATTAGAATTATAAGAGGCATAGTATGCTCGCTTTTTTCATTATTTCTATGCCGTATTTAAATTGGCCTAGAAAAGAAAGCATAGCATTTTCCAACTATTCGCAAAATCTATGCTTTTCTGCAAGGTGAAGCCCTGACTAGTGCTACTCTACCATAAATTCTTCAGCACACGAAAGAAGATGATTTCCTTTTTAGCTTCAGAAGAGCTTCTCCGAGAGCTTCCCGGCGATGTAGCGGAGGCTGCCATCCTCGAAGACATTGATGAGGCCGGCCTTCTTCATGAGGCCGTCGAAGAAATCGGAGGCGGAGAGCTTGCAGAGCTTAAGGTACGACGCCCACGCCTTCTTGTAGTCCTCATCCATCATGACCTTGTACTGGAGCGCGTTGCTGCCGGCGATGCAGTAGTCGATGTAGTAGAGCGGGCTGTCGTAGATGTGATGCTGCTTCTGCCAGAAGCCGCCCATCTCATAGTACGGGTTACCGGTGTAGTCAAGATGCGGCTTGTACTGACGCTCGAGATCACGCCATACACCGTCTCTCTCCTTCGGCGACAGCGACGGCTCGGAATAGCAGATATCCTGGAACTCGTCGACCATCGTCCCGTACGGGATGAACACGACGGAATCCTCAAAATGCATCCGGACGTAGTCCTTCGCGCGGGCGCCGAAGAGAAGATTCATCCACGGCTCGGTGAAAAACTCCATCGACATCGAGTGGGTCTCCGCTGTCTCCATCGTGATGTCATTGTGCTCGAGGATCGGGTCATCGGCTGTGATGTAGCCCTGGAAAGCGTGGCCGCACTCATGGGTGATGACATCCGCATCACCGGAGGTGCCGTTAAAGTTTGCAAATATGTACGGTGCCTTGTAGTCCGGAATCATCGTCATGTAGCCGCCGGTCTTCTTATTCTTGCGGCCGAGCACATCGAAGAGCTCATTGTCGCACATGAAGTCCATGAAGCGACCGGTTTCCGGAGAGAGTTCGCGATACATCTTGCGGCCATTCTCGAGAATTTCCGCCGGTGTGCCGACGACGGACGGGTTGCCGTTTGTGAAGGAAACGCCCTCATCGATGTAGCTTAGCTTCGTGAGACCGAGCCGCTCGCATCGTGCCTCGTGTATCTTCTCCGCAAACGGTACGAAATCCTTCTTCACCTGCGCACGGAAGGACTGGATGTCTGCACGTGTATAGCTGTTCCGGTTCATACGGGCGTAGCCAAGCGGCAGGTAATTCTCATAGCCCATCAGCTGTCCCTGCTTCGTCCGGTTCTTCACAAGCTTATCATAGAAGTCATCAAGCTCCTCCTGGTGCTCGACGAAAAACGCCGAATACTTCTCCCACGCTTCCTTCCGGACGGTGCGGTCCGCAGAATGAAGATACGGATTCATGAGCGAAAGGTTCAGCTGCTCGCCGTTCCAGTCAATCCGCGCCGAGGACAGAAGCTTGTTATAGTCGGTCTGCAGCTTGTTCTCCTCCTGCATGAGCGGGATCAGCTTTTCATCCACCGCCTTCATCGCAAGCTCAATGTTTTTGAACGCGACCTTCCCGATCTTCTCTTCAAGCGCCCCGCGATACGGGCTCTCATATAACTTCTTTTTATAGGAAACGACCAGGTTCTCAAAAATCGGCATATGCTCATCGAAGAACTGCTGCTCCGCGAGCCACTTCTCATCCGACATATCGATATCCGAATGAATCATCGCAATCTGCGACTCCGACATCACGTGGTTAAACACCTTGTAAAATCGTTCATGCACACGAAAGGCCTCGTCACCGGTGGAAGCATTAGACAAATCCTGCTCCAGGCCGGCAAACTCCTCCTTCAGCTTATCAAAATCAATCCGCTCATACGGCATCTCTGAAAATTTCATCGTAAAACTCCTTTCTAGTTCGAACACACGCCCCGCCAATGCTTACATCAAGCTGACACCGGGGACGGTTCTACTTGTCAGCTTTTTCCAGCCGTGACAATCCAAAGTGTGACACCGGGGACGGTTCTACTTGTCAGCTTTTTCCAGCCGTGACAATCCAAAGGACATGTATCTTGACGAAAAGCTGACAAGTAGAACCGTCCCCGGTGTCAGCTTCTGACTGAAAAAGCCCTTTGATTCTTCCGAATCAAAGGGCTTTGCAGCGGTTGACGGGAGTCGAACCCGCCTGTCTGGCTTGGGAAGCCAGCGTACTACCGATGTACTACAACCGCGTCTCTATGAGCCTTCCCTATTCTACCCAATTGCCGTGCGAAAATCAAGGGCAGTAATGGTTGACACCGGGGACGGTTCTCCCTGTCAGCTTTTTGCCAGCAAGGACAATCCCTAGAAGATGTATTTTGACGAAAAAGCTGACAGGGAGAACCGTCCCGGGTGTCAACTATTTATCCCACTTATGCTTTAGGAACCACACATACCCGCCGACGGCGCCGATGCAGATCACGAGGTTAATGAGTACATTGTTGGTATATCGATAGATGAGCGCCGCAATCATCATGATAATCAGTACGACGATTGCACTCCGGTTTTTGATAATCATATCCTTCAGCTTTTCCATAGTTAGCGATCTTCCTTTCGTTTCGAAGCAATCTTTCGCTTAACGGCCAATTTCCCCGCTTTCTTCGTCGCCGGCTTCTTCCGAACCGAATACCCGAAGCTCCCGAGCTTCTTGCCGAGCGACATATAATCGCCATGCGAGTAGGCGACCAAACCGACCTGGTCCATATGGAACGCGCCTTTTTCATCGAGGTACTTTTCATCGACCTGCACTGCGACGACTTCGGCGAGAAACATGTCATGCGAGCCAAGCGGGATCACATCCTTCACTCTGCACTCGATGGATACCGGCGCTTCCTCGATCGTCGGCGCGCTGATGACCGAGCTTTTCCCCGGCGTAAGTCCCATATCTTTCCACTTGTCTGTCTTCGCCCCGGTCCGCACGCCGCAATAGTCCAATGCTTTCACGAGTGGCTCATCCGGCAGATTGATCACAAACTCACCGGTTTCCTTCAGCATCGCATAACTCGCCCGCTCACGCCGCACAGAAATATATGCCATCGGCGGATCCGAGCAGATCGTCCCCGTCCATGCAATCGTGATGATGTTCATCTTGCCAGTATTGTCCTTGAGACTCACCATCACCGCCGGCACCGGATAGATGAAATTTCCTGGTTTCTCAAATGTAATTTTCGCCATAGCTTCCCTTTAGCAATAGAAATCAATGTGATCGGTCACAAAATGTCTCTTCCACTCTGCACATATATAAAAGAACTGCGCAGAAATAAATTCCATAAGCTCTCTCAGTTCCTTTTCCGGGATGTGACTTCCATTATTGGCAAGAATACAGCCTCCATTTTTTGTCAGCCAAACCTTCGTAGCATTCGGTGATAATTTTCCTTTACAAATATGCACATGGATGGGCTCATTGTTCTCATTAGACCAGAAGAAAACTTTATATCCAGAAACTGAAAACAGACTAGGCAATTTTCACTCCTCCATTTGCTGCATATCTGAAAATCAAATGTGCATTACTTTCAAGCAGCTTGGTAAAAAAGGAAATCTCTTCATCCGAATAGCCCTTCTTTATGATCCATTCATAAGAAGGGAGTTTACACCTTGCACTGTCAAAATCTCCTGCATCATTTGGTCTTTCAAAGTGAACCAACACCGATTTCTTTCCATTTTCATCTATAATCTGAGAATGACAAATCTCCGTACCATCCGGAAGACTCATATATGGGTACAACATAATTGACCTCCCATTAACTGTTTAAGAACATTTTTGTTCTTATTCTAACAATTATTATTTTCCATCGCAATAAAGCTTCGATCTATCACAAGAGCATAGTTTAAGGAGAAATCCTGAAATTACTATGCCAATCTAATCTTCAATTTATTGAATAATGACATAGAAATTAATGCTCCTGCCATTTTACTATGCTTTAAAGTGACTCGAATCATAGATTCACTGTCCAATAAGGCATAGTAATATAGGATATCCTCAAATTATATGCCATAGTTCAATTATTGAAACATAATACAGGCATAGTAAAACGGTACATATCCCTTTTACTATGCCTGTTCTATAAAATTTGATTTAGGTTGGCATAGAATATCCTCAAAGCTATTGTTTTCTATGCCTAGTTAGATTGGATCACCCTTTAAGCTTTTGTTTTCTATGCCTAGTTAGATTGGATCACCCTTTAAGTTATTGTTTTCCATGCCTAACCGATCAGCCCTTCACGCCGCCGAGGGTGACGCCGCCGACGATGTTCTTTGAAAGGATGAGGTACACGATGATAACCGGGAAAATCGAGAACGCGATCGTCATGTACACGATACCCATATCGAACTTGAGGAAGTCCGCCGACCGGAGTTCTGCGATGAGCACCGGCAGGGTCTTCATGTTTTCATCCTTCAGGATCAGTGCCGGGGTGAAGTAATTGTTCCAGCTTGCGACGAAGGTGAAAATTGCCTGCACGGCGATAGCCGGCTTCATGAGCGGGAGGACAATGTTGTTAAAGATCATGAACTCGCCGGCCCCGTCGATGCGGGCTGCCTCCACGAGAGAGATAGACAGAACCGAATCCATGTATTGCTTCATGTAAAAGAAGGTCGCCGGAGCGGCAATCGACGGAATAATGAGCGGAAGATATGTATTCATGAGCTTCATCTTCGTCATCAACTGTACGAAGCCAAGCGCCGAAACCTGCGTCGGGATCATCATGATGGCGAGGATAAATGTGAGAATCGCTTCACGTCCCTTAAACCGGTACGCGTGGATCGCATAGGCCGTCATCGTCGAAAAGTAGGTGCACAGCGCCGCCGAAAGACCGGCAACCAGCAGCGAATTCATCATGCCCCGGAGAATCGGCTGCGTACTATGGAGCATCCCGACGAAGTTTTTCGCAGCATATGTACTCGGATACGCCTGGAAGCCACGACCGAGCTCACCGTTTGACCTGGTCGCGTTGATGAACAGGATATAGAACCAGATGAGGCAAAGGAAGCTAAGAATAATGAGCACAAGATAGGCTACGAATCTTCTCGCTTTCAGTCCGCCATTCTCTTCTACAGCATCGGCTGCGATCGCTTTTGTTTTACTCATGACGCGCTCCTTTCTTAATTCGTCTGCTCTTTTCCAGTCAGCTGGAAAACGAGGATACTGAGGATACCAGTTACGATGAAGATGAGTACGGAGAGCGCACCGCCCATACCATAGTTCTTCGAGAACAGATGCTTGTTCAACCACATGATCGTCGTCATCGTGGAACGTGCCGGATCGCCGGTGCCGTTTGTGAGAATCTGCGGTACATCGAACATCTGAAGGCCACCGATCAAGGAAGTAATGAGCACATATACGAGAATCGGCCGAAGCAGCGGCAGCGTGATTTTATAGAAAATTTGATTTGGTGTCGCGCCATCGACCTCCGCTGCCTCAAACAGCGCCTGGTCAATGCCCATCATACCAGCCATGAGAAGAATCGTCGTATTGCCAAACCACATGATGAAGTTCATGAAGCCGACGAGATTTCTCGTCGCCACAACACTCGAGAAGAACTTGAAGGGCTCCGGAAGAAATCCCATCTGCATGAGCATCGAATTGATCGGTCCATTGTCCGAAAACAATGTAAAGAACAGCATCGCAAACGCAGAAGCCATGATGAGGTTCGGAAGATAAATCACAGTCTTAAAGAAGCGTTGTCCCTTAAGCCGTAGCGACGGATCCGTGAACCATGCCGCGAGAAGCAGTGACACGATGATCTGCGGGATAAAGCCGATGATCCACATGATCATTGTGTTCCCGAAATACTTCCAGAGATCCGGATTCGAAAGAATCTTCACATAATTCCCAAATCCCACAAAATTCGGCCCGATTTGCTTAAGCCCCGACTTAAAATTCTCGAAGAAGCTGTTATAAATCGTACTGATCAGCGGAATCAGCTGAAATACCACAAATACAACAAAGAAAGGAATCAGAAAAATATACCCCCACCTGTTGTACTCCATGACCTTACTCGTCTTTTTCATTTTGTTCTCCCTCCTGTTCCGGATTCTCGAACGCCTTCCCCAAAGCATCACCTTGAAGAGAGCTTTCGAGCACCTGAAGCCTCTTAAAGAAAAGAGCTGCCTGTCCGCTTCAAACGGACGGACAGCTCTTTGAAATCCTATAGGTTCAGCCCCTGGTGTAGGCATTGGCCCATCAGCCTGTTGTCAACTCCGGATACTTCTCTACGATCGCCTTGTTGAAGGCAGCGAGTGCATCGTCATAGCTCTTATAGTTGCCATCGAAGTAGCCCTTCATAGCACTCTGGAACTCCTCGTTGCAGCCCTGATCATAATCGGAAATGTTCGACATATCGACCTTCTCGGCACCATCTGCAAGTACCTGGTAAGGATTCTGTCCGCCGAGGATGAAGGTAATGTTGCCGGCCTTGCCATCTTCTGCAGCTACCGGATCGATCGTCTCACCTGCAAGCTCTGCAAGCACGGACTTGTTGTTGACACAGTCAGCATCCTTAACAGCGATATCCTTTAAGATAGCCGGATCTGTCGTCATCTTCAGCATGATATCCTTAACGAGTGTCGGGTTATCGGTTCCTGTTGCTGCTGCGATCCATGTGCCGCCCCAATAGAAGCTCTGCGGACCTACTACGAAGCCCCAGCCGCCCTGGCCGGCTACAGACTTGAGATCATCGCCATGCATGGAGAAGTTGATGAGCCATGCCGGTCCAAAGTAGCAGAATACCTTTCCTTCCGGATAGAAGCCCTTTGACCAGTCATCAGACCAGAGGTCTGCAACACCGGTTTCCTTCGCATCAGCGAGTGCCTTCGAATCATCAACCCACTTCTTGATGTTGTCATCAACCTGAACGGTCGTGCCATCAACCCACGGCTTCGAAACATTGTTCGAATATACACGGTAGGTATCGTTTACAGTCGATGTGATCTTGTAGCCCTTGTCGGCAAGTGTCTTAGCGGTTGCGTTGAAGGTATCCCAATCCTTGACTGCTTCCTGAACCTTCTCAGGATCATCGGAGCCAAGCACTTCCTTCGCGATCGCACGGTTGTAAATGAGACCAGCGGAGCAAGCCTGCCAGGAAAGTCCCTTAAGAACGCCGGAGCCATCGGTTACGATGTCCTTTGTGTACTGGTACTGATCCTTGATATCGTCATCGGTAATGTCGAGATCCTTGACGTTCATCGTAACGTCTGCATTAACGTACTTCTTAGCATAGTCAGCTTCCATCAGGAACAGGTCAACCTTATCATCAGCTGCTGCATCGCCGTTTGCCGGAAGCTTCTCATCGAGGTTGTTCTGGTAAGCGTTGTCATCAGACGGAGTGATGTGCCAGTTTACGGTAACATCGCCGATCTTACCGGTCGTATCATCAACCTTCTCGTAGCCAGGATAATGATCTGTCAGTCTGGACTGGAACTCTGTATTCCAGCACTCGATATTGAGCACCTTTCCTTCGTCGCCGCCTGCTGCCTCGGTAGCTGCTTCTGTCGCTGCTGCTGTGGTCTCTGCCGGAGCTGCTGTCGTCTCAGCCGCTGCCGCTTTGGTTGTCTCAGCTGCAGGTGCCGCTGTCGTCGAAGAGGAAGAAGATCCTCCGCAGGCTGCCAGTGAAGATACCATAGCGATCGATGTCGCTACACTGAGCATACGCTTCATACTGTGTCTCATTGTTCATGTCCTCCCTTATGAAAAGTTTGTTTTGTTTTCTATATTTCAGAGCGCCTTTCGCGCTTTGATGACTGATGAAAGTTGACATTAGTGTCAACATGATGTAGGCATTGGCCTCTAGGTTCGGAGGTCCTTCACCGTGTTGCCGTACAGGAGCTTGCCTTGGACCATGAGCTGCTCGGGTGTTGCGTTTTCCGGGTCCTCGATGGTTTCGATGAGCTTTCGCGCCGATTTTCTGCCGATTGCCTCGGCATCCTGGTAGTAGGTCGTAAGCTTCGGACGCATCATCTGAAAAAGCTGGATGCCGTCGTACCCGGTAATGCTTACATCCTCTGGAATCCGGAGGTTCATCGCCTCCAGCTTCCGCATCGCGCCGAGTGCTGCGAAATCGTCCGGCAGCATGATCACCGTCGGCGGCTCCGGAAGCTTCATGAGCTGCTCCGTCGCTTCCGCGGTCCTCACTGCATCGTGGAACGCCCCGAGGATTTCATATTCCTTCGGAAGCTCGACATTGTATTCCTTAAGCGCGCGGTGGAAGCCGTTCAACCTCTTCCTGGTCACCAATGTCATCTCGCCATGGATGAGGCCGATTCTCCGATGGCCCTGATCCAGTACATATTTCGTGAGCTCGTACATGCCATCGACATTGTCCGACATCACCGTACTGCGGTTTTCGTACGGATAATCGATCGTCACCGTCGGGATATCCGACTGCACCAGCTCCTTTACCTGCGCCGATTCGAAATCGACACTTGCGATCAGGACACCGTCACAGTTTCTGTACTTCGCATGCTCGAGGAAGGTACTGTGCTTCCCGGCGACGGTATTTGAAATAAAGGTCACATCGTAGCCGAGGCTCTCGAGCTCTTCCTTTGCAGAATTTAGAATGTGCGAAAAATATTCATGGGTAAGACCCGATGCTGTTTCATCCACGAACAGGACGCCAATGTTATAGGACCGGTTCGTCTTGAGCTGTCTCGCCGCGACATTCGGATGATAGTTCATCTCCGCGGCTGCAAGCCTTATCTTCTCCGCGGTCTTCGGATTGATGTCGGAGTACCCGTTCAACGCCTTACTGACGGTGGCCGGCGAAACCTTCATTCGTTTTGCTATGTCTCTGATTGTAATCATGACTGCTTCGCCTTCCTTGCCAATGCTTACTTCGGACTTCGAAACCTTTGTTTCCTGCTGACGTTTGCTTTTCTGTCTTCCCGATTTCTTTTGAAGCCGGATTCTTAAATTTCAGAACCGCCTTTGCTATTCAAACGAATTTTTTGTTAAATTTCGTTTTAGAAATTTTCTTTCGAAATCCTTTTCGTAACTGTATTCTAAATCGTTTTCGTAAAGTTTGCAATCTTTACTCTTTTACAATTCTTTTTGATGTTTTTTGGAAATATTGCACAAATTTCATTTTCTTTCTTTTTGTTGATTTACATAAATTGTCTTTCCGTCTATAATTTTT
>Ga0256406_1005413_pt1 | contig 13680 bp, 10 predicted proteins | sample RumenRJG_03DNA_FD_185986 | JGI IMG/M metagenome (GOLD analysis project Ga0256406, IMG submission 185986) | Bovine rumen microbial communities from Lethbridge, Alberta, Canada - RJG_03 | ecosystem: Host-associated > Mammals > Digestive system > Stomach > Rumen | place: Canada: Alberta | collected...
AAACACTCAGGCGGCAGGGCTATGGCTATCCAGATGACGAATACTTCTTCCTGAAGATCTTCGACATCAGCCGTCGGGACTATGACCGGAACCCTGCATCACACAGAAAATGTGACTGAGCCGTTATTATTCGAAGCAAGGGCACGATATCTATTTTGTTATTCACCAGTTTTTGTAATTCTCGGAACATTTGGCATAAGAAATGCGTTTCGAATCGTTGATAATCACATTCATTAATGATTGTGTATGTAGAGGACTCAGATATGGAAATCATTAAGCAAACCCCTGTTCTTTGGATTGTCATCCCTTGTTACAATGAAGAAGCTGTTCTTCCGATTACTGCACCAATGTTTTTGAAAGAACTGTCACACCTGATCAGTGTGAATAAGGTCAGCCCAAACAGTAAAATTTTGTTTGTCAATGATGGATCTAAAGATAATACGTGGGACATCATAAAGAAACTATCAGAAACGGATGAACATTATATCGGTATTGCACAATCTAGAAATCGTGGACACCAGAATGCGGTACTGGCCGGTCTGATGGAAGCCAAGGATAATTGCGACATAGCAATAAGCATTGATTGTGATGGTCAGGATGATATCTCTGCGATGGATAAAATGGTTGACGCCTATCACGAAGGATGCGAAATCGTTTATGGAGTCCGTTCGGATAGAGAATCCGATACTTGGTTCAAAAGAACAACGGCAGAAGGATATTATAAATTTTTGAATCACATGGGCGTTGAAGTCGTTTACAATCATGCCGATTATCGTCTGACTTCAAGTCGAGTACTTCAACATTTCGCGGATTTTCATGAGGTCAATTTATTTCTTCGCGGAATGTTTCCTTTAGTCGGGTTTAAGTCTACATCTGTCTATTACAGTCGTCATGAAAGAATGGCAGGAAAGAGCCATTACCCTCTGAAAAAGATGCTTGCTCTTGCATTCGATGGCATTACAAGCCTTTCTGTTAAGCCAATCACAATGATTGCACAGTTGGGTGCGATCGTGAGTATTCTTGGATTTATCGGCATTGTTTGGGCCATAGTATTGGCAGTCCAGGGAAATACAGTATCAGGATGGGCATCCATTGTCTGCATTGTTTGCTTTCTTGGGGGCATCCAGTTGCTTAGTCTTGGTATAATAGGTGAGTATGTCGGCAAAACCTACATGGAGTCAAAGCGCAGGCCGAGATACATTATCAGCGATCGCACATGGGAAAAATAAAAGAAAAGAGAATATGACCAAAATCAGCCTTTCCATTCTGGTTTGAGAAGAAAATCTCGGGATTCTGCAGTATAATGCTCTAAATAATTTTTAAGCCTCATTTTATTTGAACATAGGAAAATATGTATTGGTATTACAGATAGGAAAAGCATTACTATGATTCAGTCTTTAAAAGAAATATGGAACTACCGTGACATGATCGGAAGTTTGGTCAGAAGAGAGCTCCGCGGAAAATATGAGAAGTCTGTTCTGGGTTTTCTCTGGGCTTTTCTTGGACCTTTGTTTCAGATCCTGATTTACAGCATTGTCTTCACCGTTGTCTTCCATAACAATATGCCAAACTACACGATGTTCCTGATGGCCGGCATGCTGCCATGGACTTTCTTCAATGATTCCGTGTCACAGGGAACCGGCACGATCATAGGCAATTCCGAAATGGTAAAGAAGATTTATTTCCCCAGAGAAGTGCTGGTCATCGCGGAAGTTTTGGCCAAAATGGTGAATATGCTGTTGTCGTTCATTGTCATGGCGGTCTTTCTCATTGTTACCGGTGTCGGATTCAGTGTCCAATTGTCTGTACTGCCTCTTGCTATTCTGGTCGAGCTGGTCTTTACACTTGGGCTTTCCATGATTGTCAGCGCTCTGACCGTTTATCTGAGAGACCTGGAATATGTGATCAATGTCGTGATGATGGCGTGGGTATGGGGAACACCTGTCATGTACTCGATGGAAGGTATCAACAATCAGCTGTTTCAGAAACTCCTCTATTACAATCCGATGACGGCCATCATAACTAATTATCAATATATTTTTTATTATCATTTATGGCCCCGCGTCACGAGTATTGTCCATCCTTTGATAGAAGGCATCATCTTACTGATCATCGGTAATTTGGTCTTTATGAAGTGTAAGAAGAGATTTGCAGAGGAAATGTAATGAAGCAGGATCAGATTGCAATAGACGTCAGTCATGTCGTCAAAAACTTCCGTGTATATAAGGACAAAAGCCATACATTCAAGGATCGGATTCTGTTTCACAAAAGAAACGCATATACATTGAATCCTGTTCTGAATGATATTTCATTTCAGGTGAAAAAAGGAGAAGCAGTCGGCCTGATCGGCCATAACGGCTGCGGCAAGAGTACAACACTGAAACTCCTGAACAAGATCCTGTATCCGGACAGCGGAACTATCACTATGCACGGCAAGATCTCCAGCCTGATTGAGTTGGGTGCCGGATTTCATCCGGACATGACAGGACGTGAGAATATCTACATCAACGCAACGATTTTTGGCCTGAAAAAGCATGAGATTGATGAACGTTTGGATGACATTATCCGATTCTCCGAGCTGGAAGAGTTCATCGACAACCCGGTAAGAACTTATTCATCAGGTATGTATATGCGTCTGGCATTCTCCATCGCCATCAATGTTAATGCAGAAATACTGCTCATTGATGAGATCCTGGCTGTAGGAGATGCCAATTTCCAGAAGAAATGTTTTAATAAGCTGGAAGAGATAAAGAAAGGTGGGGCAACCATCGTCATTGTCTCTCATTCAATGTCGCAGATTCAGAGTATCTGCGATCGGGCAATCTGGCTGGACAAGGGCAAAATCGTAGAAGACGGGAAGGCCTCAGATGTCTGCGGCGATTATACATTTGCCATGAACCAAGCTGCGATCGCGAGAGAGCAGATGGAAAACGCACAGACAGGCAAGGAAGTTGTCAGCAACCCTACTCTTACACATCCTCCTATCTATGAGGGAAGACAGTGCTGCCGGCATGCAGAACGAATGGGCAGTATGCGACTGCGTTTTCACAATATTCATCTTTTGGATGATCAGATGCAGGAGTCTCAGGTCTTCTCTTACGGAGACCAAATGAACCTCATGTTTGATCTGGCTGCTGAAAAAGATCTGAAAGAAGCGGAAAAATACTCCTTCAAGATAAAGATTTTCAGCAATGAGGATGGACAATTGTGTTCCAACTTTGACAGCAAGGAAATTACGGGGACATATTTTCAGGGGATTCACTCCAAGTGCAAATTGACAATTGAGCATATTAATCTGGCAGAAGGAGATTACTTCTTCAGTCTGCAGATGAATCTAAAAGCCGAAGATGACAAGGAGAAAGATGGGGAAATGACAGATTCGATCTGGCATTTCGTCGATTTCACAATAAAGCCGGACAACAAGCTTAGTACAGGTGTTACAGCGATGAAGAACCAGTGGTATATCTCAGAGGATAATCATCAATGAATAATTTACGTGTTAATATTCTTGTTTCCTGCCACAAACCGGCAGATGTCGTCAAAGATGCTGTCTTTACTCCGATTCAGGTCGGCTGTGACGTGAAGGGGCACGAACAGATAAAGGACGTTCTTCATGACAATACAGGGGACAATATCTCCAGTCTGAATGAAGAATACTGCGAGCTGACAGCACAGTATTGGGCCTGGAAGAATCTTGACCTCGATTATTATGGGTTCTGCCATTACCGGAGGTACTTTAATTTTTCTGACAAACAATATGCAGAAGACCCTTATGGAAATATCCTTGAGACCTATATAACGGATGCTTCCATGAAAAAGTATGGTATCAACGCCGACAAAGCTGAAGAACTGGTCCGGCAGTATGATATCGTGACAACGGAGAGAAAAGATCTCAGAGAAATACCTGGGGACTTTTCCACCCCTGCAGAGCAATATAAGACGGCACCTTTTCTGCGTTACCAGGATTATCAGCTGATGCTGAAGATCATTGACGAGCAGTATCCTCAGTACAGCCAATACGCGCACCAGTTCAGCAACGGGCATACTTCCTGCTTCTGCAATATGTACATCATGAGGAAGGATCTGTTCTTCTCGTATTGTGCATTCATGTTCGGCGTTCTGAAGGAGTTCTGTGCTCGTACGGATATGACCCGTTACTCTACAGAAGCCCGCCGCACGCCAGGACATCTCTCCGAGCGACTTTTCAATATCTACTTGCTGTACCTAAAGGATACGAATCCGAAGCTGCGCATCAAGGAACTGCAGTGTGTGCTGTTCTCCAATACTGAGCCGCATACATTACTGCATCCTGCATTTCCGGATAGAAATGTTCCGGTTGTCTTTGCAGCGGACGATACCTATTCGCCGATGTTCGCGGCTGCCCTCCAGTCACTCATGGATCATAGTTCTGCTGCGAACAACTATGATGTAGTCCTGATTGGAACGAATATCTCCAAAGACAATAGAGCGAAGCTTCTTGGCATGACGGCACAGAAAAAGAATGTCTCGCTTCGTTTTTATGATCCGGGAATCCTTATTCAGAATTATGATTTGAAGGCCAATGCGCATATCACAAAAGAGACGTATTATCGCTTCCTGATTCAAGCAATCCTTCCTGACTATGACAAAGTTCTGTACTTGGATTCGGATCTGGTCATCAATGCAGATGTAGCCGATCTTTACCATACAGATATATCTGATTATATGCTGGCAGCTGCCAGAGACCCCGATTTCCTTGGACAGATCAACGGTCAGAATCCAGATACGATGGAGTATGTCCGCAGCACTTTCCTGATGAAGGATCCGTATAACTATTTTCAGGCCGGTGTCATTCTTTTCAATGAAAAGAAGATGAGAGAAGCATATTCTCTCGAAGAATGGCTGAAGTTTGCGATGCATCCTTACAGATATAATGATCAGGATGTTCTCAATCTCTATTGTGAAAATAAGGTATATTATCTTGACATGGCCTGGAACTTCATCACAGACTGCAACCATGAACGGGTGCCCAAGGTGATCGTTTATTCGCCTGATTACATTCAGAAGGCGTATGCAGAGGCAAGAAAAGCACCTAAAATCATCCATTATGCCGGATTTAAAAAACCCTGGCACAATCCGACGGAAGACTTTGCCGTCTACTTCTGGAATGCAGAGAAGGAGACACCTTTCTATGAGGAAATGCTCTACAGAATGTGCCAGAACAGCTGCAGAGAAGACATCAATGCAAGGATGTCTGGAATTTCAGCGGCAGCTGATCATCAGACAGTAAGGGCCAGAACAAAGATGGTGAATGCGTTGTTCCCGCATGGAACAAAAAGACGCAGCTGGCTGGATCGAGAGTATGTGAAATTCACAGGAAGATAACTAGAGGTGTCTGGCTACCCCATTCAGGGACGCCCTGCGGAAGAAAGGTGAAGGTACCGGATTATTATGACGGACGTCAAAGTTTCCATCGTCATTGCCTGCTATAACGAAGAACACTATATCGGACAATGTCTGGACAGCCTGACTGCACAGACACTTCGGGACATTGAGATCATTGTTGTTGACGACGGATCAACCGATGCATCTATGAATGTCATCCAACAATGTGCCATCAAGGATCGCAGAATCGCTGCCGTACAAGGGCAGCATCATGGTGCCGCACAGGCACGCAACCTTGGCATGCGCTATGCACACGGCAAATATATCTCTTTCTTCGACGCCGATGATTACGCTGCACCAGACTGCTATCAGATTATGTATGACAGCGTAGAAAAAAACGAAAGTGACATCTGCGTTGTCGGCTCACAGTCTTTAGACAATGAAACCGGAGAGATTCAGACGCTGCATTATACGATGAAGAAAGAGTATCTTCCTTCATCCAATCCCTTCTCAAGTAAAGAGATCCCAGCGTCCATTTTTTTAGCTTTCAACGGATGGGCATGGGATAAACTATTTTTATTCTCGTTCCTACAAAAGGAAAATATAGAGTTTCAGGATTTACGCTCCACAAATGATATGCTGTTCGTTGACAACGCTCTGCTATGTGCGAACAGCATATATATCCAGGATACTGTTCTCATTACACATCGAATCAATAAACGCAATTCCATTTCTGCCACAAGAGATCTGTCCTGGGACTGCTTCTACAAGGCGCTCCTGGCGTTAAAGAATGTGCTTGATGAGAGAAAATGCATTGATGAGATTTATCTCAGCTACGCAATGTGGGCTACCGAATTCATCCATTGGCAGTTGTCAACATATCATGGCAATGCATTTATCAAAGCATACAATCTTCTACACGATGGCGGCCTGGATCAGTTGGATTTTCTGAAGGTTCACAAGGAGCGTTTTGATCAGGCACATAAGCCGTGGTATGACTATTGCGCATATATTCATCAAAATGATCTGGGAAGTTATTTAGATGAGTTGTGGATGAAAGCTGCTGACCAGAATAAAGCTTTGGCTGATAAGAACAGAGAAAACAGTGTTTTAACTACTCGGCTTCATGAAGCAAACATACAGATAGACTCGCTGCATGCCACCTGTGAAGACATGAAGAGCAGATTATCAGACGCCAGGGCGCAATTTAAAACCGCACAAAATGAAAGAGATCTTGCCAATAATAAAGTAAAAGAATTACAAACAGCAAATACCGAACTGAAGAATGAAAAGTATAAGGCTCAGATCACTATTAACGAACTAACCTCACACATCTCCGACATGAAAAACAGCTTGCATTGGAAAATTGGAGATGCAGCATTATTCGTTCCTACAGTCATTCATGAAAAGTTAAAACGTAAGTGATTTTTTGAACCGGACATAAACGAATATTAATCAATCTGACATAGATTCAAGATTCATGCATAGGGGGAGAGAATGAAATTCGATTACACACAGCAGCCGGGAAAATATATTCACGACAATGGATACCGAAAGGACGGTGCGCCGCTCGTATCCATTATCACGCCTTTTTACAATGCGGGAGAATACTTTGAGCAGACGTTTAACTGCGTCGAAAATCAGACTTTTCCTTGGTTTGAGTGGATCATTGTAGATGATGGTAGCACTAAAAAAGAAGATGTACAGAAAGTTGCGGAGATCATTAAGGTTGATCCGCGCATCAGGATGTTTCATAAAGAAAATGGTGGACCTGCAGCAGCAAGAAATACAGGAATTCAGTCAGCAAGATCTCAGTATATTCTTCCATTAGATGCTGATGATTTGATAGAGCCGACATTTATAGAGTACTGTTGGTGGATGCTTGAAATGGATAAGAATGCTGCGTGGTCTTATTCAGATTCTTGCGGCTTTGGTGGTATAGATTACCTCTGGAATGTTCCTTTTGATCCTGAAAAAGAAAAAAAATCCAATCTTTTAACAGCTACAGCACTGATTCGTAAAGGATGGCTAGATAAATTCGGCAACTATGATGTAAAGTCAAAATATTTTGATGAGGACTGGTATCTATGGCTTAAGATCATGTCCCAGGATGGTTACCCAGCACAATCTCAGAATGAAGAACTATTTTGGTACAGGAGATCCGATAACGGCGTATTTTCAACCGTTCATGGTAATCAAAGGATAGCTGAGAATAATTCCAAAATAATCAAGGACATGGCTGACCGTGTCATCAGGCCGCATAAGCCGATTATTTTTCCAGACAAATTGGAAAATAATAATCTGACGATTCACCCCCCCTTGAACATAAATTCAGCCAAAGGGTTTATGAGAAACATGATAAAACGAATATCCTGTTCTTGTTTCCGTGGTTCTCAATGGGCGGTGCTGACAAATTCAATTTAGATCTACTGGAAGGAATAGAAAGAGAAAAATATAACATTACAGTTGCGACAACGGTGGCGAGCGACAATGAATGGCTGCAGAAATTCAGAAGTACAGTCGACCAGATCTTTAATCTCCCAAATTTCATGTCTGCAGATGATTATCCGGAGTTTATCAGTTACCTGATTCAGACACGGGAGATTGATCAGATTTTTGTCAGCAATTCTTATGTCGGATATTGCATGATCCCTTGGATCAGAAAAAACTACCCTGATATTTCCATTGTAGATTATGTCCATATGGAGGAGTGGTATTGGCGCGATGGAGGATATGCCCGGATCAGCGGTGCAATGGGCGCCCTGCTCGATAAAACATATGTATGCAATTCGGAAACCGGTAACGTCTTAGCACATGAATTTAACAGAAATCCGAAAACAGTCGAAACGGTTCATATCGGAATTGATCCTGATCAATTTAACCGCAATTATGTGCCGGAAGGGTTAATTTATAAAGACTTCGATATTGAAAAAGATAGGCCGATAGTTCTCTTCATCTGCCGCCTTCACCCACAGAAGCGTCCATTTCTCATGTTGAAGATCGCAGAAGAAGTCAAAAAGCAGATTCCGGATGTTGCATTTGTCGTTGTTGGCGATGGACCACAGTACAAAGCATTATCAGATGCAGTTACGAATCGCGGGCTGGAAGATACTGTATATTTTGCCGGCGCGCAGAATGAAGTAAGGCCATATTATCGGGATGCAAAGGTTACGCTGATCTGCAGTACAAAGGAAGGACTGGCTCTGACAGCCTATGAGTCATGCTCCATGGGCGTGCCTGTAGTAAGTGCTGATGTCGGCGGACAGAAAGACCTGATCGATAATGAAGTCGGACGGTTAATTCCTTTCCGGCAGGATGAGAAGGAGGATTTTGATTCAAGAACATTCCCCAAAGAAGAAATCAATGACTATGTAAAAGCAGTTGTGGAAATTCTGAGCAATAAAGAAGAATGGAACAGATTGTCTGCCAATTGCCGCAGGCGCATCGAAGATGGTTTTACGATTCAAAAGATGACGGATTTCTTTAATGCAGAACTTTCATGCATTTATAAAAACCCTGTATTAAAGGAGAATCGTATCAAGACCAGTGAAGCACTGCAGTTGCTAGGCGGTATTGCAGAAGACATATACAGTGCAGATCTGATCATCGAAAACGGAAACAAGACGCCGGAATATATTCCATTCAGAATAGGCGGCCGCAGTTCTGAGGATCTTGACTATATTTACCATATGCTTGATGAGCATACAGAAGTGCTGAATCGACATGAGGAAGTAGTTAACCGCCACGAAGAAGTGGTCAACCGACATGAGGAAGTTGTCAACCGCCACGAAAAGTCAATCAACCATCAGTGGGAAGTGCAGAAGTGGCATGAGCAGCGGCTGAGTGCAATAGAAAAAAACTTAGCAATAAGGGTCTTTAGAAAACTGTTTGGCTGATTGAAATTCTCAAATAATTACAAAAAACTCCGCTAACATAACCAATTTGGTCGTGTCAAGTTAAATCTGTTATACTAAAAATGTTCTAAATTTAACAATTTTCTGGAGGCACGGCCGTTTGACACAACAGATTAAAATATCAGGTTTAGAATTGATTGTATTCTTTAAGGCAAAACGGGGGTGGCTAATTCGTTGGCTTCTTCTTGTTATTGGGATCAATGCTGTTCTGATGGCAGCGGCTCTCATCTGCTATCCCCGGATGTCCTATGATCAGAGCACACTGTACGGAGTGCAGGACGAAAATCTGAAAGATTTTTCGGAAGAAGATGGGATTATTACTGCGGAGTCTACGGATCCTTGGATCACGGTGCCACTCGGACGTAAAATGGGCATCCTTTCGGTGCGGATTTTTGTCTCCGATATGACAAGTCAGAATAGCGCCTATACTGCTGTCTCCAACAGCAACGGTTGGTTCGGTCAATATCAATTCCTGAAAAATGGCATGAATGATATCAATTTCCATTATCAAATCATGCCCGCAAATGTCGATTATGTACGTCTCGATGTCACCGATGTTCCAGGAAATTCGATGCGTGTTTATTACGTCGTGATCAATTCCTGGGGGTCGGTAATCTCCGGCGTGTTCCTTGAACTGCTAAGATTCTGGCTAGCAGTCGGCGTGTTGGCTGTTCTGCTGCACAGATTGAGAGATCAAAAGGATGGCCGGAAAATCAAGGCGCCAGTATGGATCTTCTCTGGCGTCGTTTTCGCCGCCTGGCTGTGTCTCACCATCAGGGATTATTCGTTTGTTGAAGTCGTAGATGATCCCGCAATGCTGTGGGGCGCATATTACAGTGGAATGGCAGGGCTACTTTGCCTTGAAAGCAGAGGAAAATATGCTGCTGTTTTCCGCCATTTTGCCGTATGGCTTTTTGCAGCGTTCAGTTTTTGCATCATTGAACTGCTGTGTCCAACCGCATTCACTTCGATTACAGCGGGCGGTATTTTCCTTAATATCGCTGTTCTTGCCGTCGGATATTATCTTATCACCATTTTCTTTCCCGAGAGCAGACTGGTCTTCCTACTGCCAAATAGTCTGTATCTCATTTTGGGACTGGTTAATCACTACTATGACCTCTATAGAGGGCAGCTATTCGAGCTCTCAGATGTTCAGTTCGCGGGCACTGCGGCGACGGTGGTCGATCACTATCACTTTGCGGTCGACGGCGCAGTACTTCCGGCTCTTGTGGGAGAAGCAGCCGTTCTCGTCGCTGTATGTCTGCTGGCGTTTCGGTATTTTCAGAAATTTACGGTCAGGGTACATCTTCGCAGACGCACTGCCGCCCTCGTGGGCACCGGGGCAGCATGTCTTATCGCGTATACTTCGTTGACGTCGGTCTCTCTGTGGAACAACAACGAGAGTGCGGCGCAGTACGGGTATGTGCGCTCGTTCCTCAGCTATGCGAGGTTGTCACTGGAGCGCCCTGTTCCGGACGGCTATGACGAAGATGAGGTCAAGGAGAAGCTGGCTTCGTATTCAAGTAACAGTACGAGTACGGAAAAGTTGGCCTCTTCTGCAGGCAACAGTACGAATGCGGTAAAGTCGGCCTCTCCTGCAGGCAGCGGTACTGAGGCGGCGAAGTCGGTATTTTCAAATGCGGAAAGCAGTGCGGAGACGGAGCAGTCGGCACAGAATGTGATCGTCATTATGAATGAAGCGTTCTCCGATCTGCCGACGACCTATGGATTTGAGACCAACACGGATGTTATGCCGTTCATCCATTCTCTTTCCGGGGCGAATGTCCGGAAGGGTGTGATGATGCCATCCGTTTTTGGCGGCGGAACATCGAACACGGAATATGAGTTTCTGACGGGGAACAGTATTGCTTTCCTGAACGCGGGGAGTGCGCCTTATACGGAGTATATCAACAGGAGCCGTCCTTCCATGGCCAGTGAACTGGGCGCCAAGGGGTATCGGACGGTGGCCTTTCATCCGGAGCATGAGGCCAATTATAAGAGGAACAAGGTTTATCCGCTGCTCGGATTTCAGGATTTTCTCTCCATTGAGGATGATCTTCCTTACACGGACACGGTCCGGAATTTTGTCAGCGATGCCTCCGATGTGAAGGATCTGGAGAAGATTTATGAGGAGGGTGAGGGGGAGCCGTCCTTTATTTTCAATGTAACGATGCAGAACCACGGCGGGTACAGTCAGGACCAGAGCGCGGTTGACGTCACGGTCTATCCCACGGATGAGGAGCTGCAGACGCCTGAACTGGAGGAATATCTGTCGCTGGTGCATCTGACGGATGAGGCGTTTGAGGAGCTCGTGGACTATTTCTCTAATGTGCAGGAGAAGACGATCATTCTGATGTTCGGTGATCACCAGCCGAGTCTGAGTGACAGCGTATATGCGCTGATGGATCCGAACCTGGCCAGCGGGAATGTTTCCAATGAATATCTGGAGGAGAAGTATCAGGTGCCCTATGTCGTGTGGGCCAATTATGATCTGGATGGGCCAGAGGTGCCGCGGATTTCGCCGGGGTTTCTGCACTCGCTGTTTCTGGATTATGCGGATATTCAGATGAGCGATTACGATCGGCAGATCTATGAGTGCATGCATAAGTATCCTGCGATCAATGCGCTGGGGTGTTACGACGCAGAGGGGAAGTACTATCCGACGTCGCAGATTGATGAGGATGAGGTGCTGGCGGATTATAAGAAGAGCGCATATTATAGTCTGTTCGGGAAGAGAGTGGAGTGGGGGGAGTTTCAGTGATAACGACATATATCCTCTTTATTTTATCGAATGCGTTGACAGATGAAGTTGCGGTTTTTGTGTGAGGCAATACCTTTTCAAGGTAAAGTGTCATATGCATAACATTATGATATAATAATGTTACAAAATCATAACAGTCAGGCTTGACCTCATCTCTTAATATGGTAGTATGTTGATACTTGCCTTAGGAGGTTGAACTATGGATGAATTATTAGGAGGACGCATAAAGGAGTTAAGAAATGCTTACGGAATGACACAGGAAGAAGTTGCCAGTCGGATTGGTGTCAGCCGTCAGAAATATGCTCGAATTGAGAATGGGAGCAACAACATCACCTTAGATATTTTATCTAAAATCGCTTCTGTTTTTGATGTTAACGTAAATGATATTACCAGCGTATTGGATGAAGAACCATCTGTTGCTTATCGTGCGGTAAGAGATCCTGGGTCAGCTAATAAGGTATTCGAGATGTTGGATTTGTTTTATGCAAACAAGCATCTTTATACCAAAATTAAACGTGATAAAAAAACTGAAGATGAACAACAATAGAGCAAAATATAATGAAATCAGGAAAAAGGCTAATGAATTTCGCTCAAATTGTAAAATTGGGCAGTATGGAATTGTTAATTTATTTGAGGATTGCGAAAGATTTGGATATAAAGTAATAAGATATCCCCTCGAGAATGAAGATTTGCTCGGTTTTTCGGCAAAAAGAGATGCGGACACAATCATTTATACTAACACGAATGTTCGACTTTCTAGAGAATACTTCACTCTTGCTCATGAAATTGGGCATGTTATTCTTCATTTTCAGGATAAACAATCCTTCTTAGACAACAATAATACCCTTGAGGATTGTACTTACAATGACAAAGAGTGCGAAGCTAATGCCTTTGCTGCGGAGCTTCTTATTCCGGAAGATGAATTATCAAAATTTTTAGACTTTGAGATCAGTCGCTCTGAGCATTGGAATATAATATCCAACTGATGATATGATTGCAGACAGCTGCTTCTATCGGCGGCTGTCTGCTCTCATGTTCAATCGTCCGCACCACGGGAGGAAGAATCTTATGAAATATGATTATCTTGTTGTAGGCTCCGGCCTGTACGGCGCCGTGTTCGCGAGAGAAATGACGGATGCCGGAAAGAAAGTGCTGGTCATCGACAAGCGCCCGAATATCGCCGGCAATATCTATACTGAGGACATCGAAGGCATCCATGTGCATAAATACGGCGCACATATTTTCCACACCAATAACAAAACTGTGTGGGATTATGTAAACCGTTTTGCTGTGTTCAACCGTTTCACGAATTCGCCGGTCGCGAACTATAAGGGAGAACTCTTTTCCCTGCCGTTCAATATGTATACGTTCAACCGGATGTGGGGCGTCGTAACGCCGCAGGAAGCGGAAGCAAAGATCGAGGAGCAGAAGAAGGCTGCCGGCATCACGAATCCCCGGAATCTTGAGGAGCAGGCCATCAGTCTTGTCGGAACAGACATCTATGAGAAGCTGATCAAAGGCTACACGGAGAAGCAATGGGGCCGCCCCTGCACCGAACTCCCCGCTTTTATCATCAAGAGACTGCCGGTGCGTCTGACGTTTGACAATAACTATTTCAACGCGCTGTATCAGGGAATACCG
>Ga0256406_1005414_pt1 | contig 13678 bp, 8 predicted proteins | sample RumenRJG_03DNA_FD_185986 | JGI IMG/M metagenome (GOLD analysis project Ga0256406, IMG submission 185986) | Bovine rumen microbial communities from Lethbridge, Alberta, Canada - RJG_03 | ecosystem: Host-associated > Mammals > Digestive system > Stomach > Rumen | place: Canada: Alberta | collected...
ATTCCGGCAGGCGGCAAGTCCGGCAAGGGTCGAGTCCTTCCGGGCGACGGCGGGACTGCTTGCCGGGACGGAGACGAAGCCGGCCACGTTTGCGTCGCTTTCCAAGGAGAGACAAGACGCATTCCGGTCTACGTTAATCGCGACAACCGGGTCGAAAGAAAAAGCGAATCGGATCATTGCGGATCTGTCATCGCCAGACGCAAAGATCCGGGATCAGGGCGTCCGGGCGCTTCACAAGCAGGTGCAGACTGTCTGCGGATGGGAAGAAGGAAAACAGGCAGGAACACTTACAGCCATGCAGGCTGTGGTGGACGGCCGGGATGCGGCCGTTCTGGATGCAGGACTGATGCGCCGTCTGTCCGAATTGTCTTTTGATGGCGGAGAGCGGCAGATGGCCGGCCGGGCAATTAAAAAGCTCAAGGGCGCACACGGGGATCTGTCTGTCTTGACGTCCGGAGAAAAAGCGGCGCTTCGCGCGGTTCTTGCCAGAAATCAGACAACCGCTGCCGGAAGCGCGGAGATATCCGGAATGATCCACAGCATTTCGTATGAGAATCAACTGACTGACAGAGAAACGACTGTACTTGAACATGCGTTTGCTAATGCGAATAAAAAGGAAATCCATCATAATGTAGCAAATCCCGGAAATGCCGGGCAGACCGGAGGCCCGTTTGGCGCGGGCTTTAACACAAAAGATGCTGTCCGGATTATTCGGAATCCGAAAGGAAAAGGATTTGACTTCCACGTCAGAACGAATGGAACGGAAGTGTCTTTTGAGGATTGGATGCTGGATCCGAAGTCCCGCTCGAAAGTGCTGGCGGCGTGGGAAAAAGCAGGCGGCGTGTCATCGGGTCTTACAAAAGGTGTGATGATCCAGACGCCTCTCAACCTGATCCGCCAGACAGATGTCGGCAGCGCGATCTATCAGGCAAACGCCTGGGTCGGTCCGTGGGCCAAGATCGGAAACGCGTTAATCATCCGCGGCGTATCCAAGGCGTATTTCGCGCACAACATGACCCGGATGAAAGACCTGACCGACACGGAGCTCCGTATTCTCGGACTGACCCGCGACCGGATCGGCGGAATCGGGGACAGCAGAAACCTGGCGAAAATCAGCCGCGGGCTTCTGCGGGATTTCCGGTCCGGAACGCTGAAAGCCAAGTTCGACGAGGCGGTCCGCGCGGGCCTGATTTCACCTGACCAGGAAAAGGCGTTCTGGAAGATGGTTAAGCGGCTGATCCGCGGCGGATACGGTGGCGAGCGGTTCGACATCCGCCTCAGCAAACTGCGGAATGTGTCTGTATTCCGGATTTTTGCGCCGGCAAACAATATTGTTAAATCGAAGCTCCGCTCAAGCACGACGGTTCAGGCGCTGGAGACCTACCAGCAGATGGGACGGGCTGTCCTGATGGCGCTGAAAGCTGAGCTGATGCTGACCGCGTTTGCCGGGAATGTCGGCATGTATGCAGCAGAAGGCATACACATGCTGGCTAATGGCGCTATTGGCGGCGTTGCCGCGGGAGCGTCGAAGGCGGCGTCCGCGCTCGGGCAATCCAAGTTCGGTGCGTCGGCGTCGAAGTTCGCGAAAGACCGGTTTGCCAGCGCGAAATCGCATAAGGTGCTGGAAACAGGCCGGGGTATCAAGAAGAAAGTCAAGGGATTCCGGCAGAAACTGTCGCCGCGGTACTGGATGCGCCAGCTGGCCAACCGGATGAAACAGATGATTCAGGCGACACAGGCGTACCAGACGGTTCATAACGCGATTCAGGGGCTCAAGGTTGTCCAGGGGTTTCAGAAGATTATGAGCGCGGTCGGCGCGGTTCTCGGTGTTCTGTCCACGATTGGATTTATCCTGTTCGCGGTTATCGGCGTTTCGCTCATGATTATCCTCCTGCAGGCGATCAACGCGTTTTTCAATACGTCGGATACGGAAATTGACGCGCTCGATAAAGCGACGGTGTACGCGGTCAAGCAGATCAACAAAAATCAGTCCAAGTTCAACTCGACGCTGAAGAGCCGAGCGTCCACGTACGACAAGGTGACGTTTACATACCTGCCGCCGGATGTTAACATGGAGATGTATCCGGGGTCGGACGACAGTGTCTACATGACGGACGATGACCTGGTCAGCACGGACGGCGTCAAGGTTGTGAATGGCGAGTCGATTAACGGCGACGCGGTGACGCTCGACGGGATGACGATGCTGACGCCCAGCAGCTACAGTTTCACGCTCGGCGGATTTGACGGCGGAAAAACGGTCGGCAGCTATCAGGACGGAGCATCCGGTATCTACGCGTACTGCATGGTGGAGTCGTATCTCGGCGTGTCGACATCCGCGGATCCGAATGCGGTTCTGTCGTGGGCGAATACGAGTGATTATTTCGACGACCAGACGGAAGGAAAGTTCAAGGCAAAGCTGTTCACGGAATCCGGGGACAAAAAAGCCATCAACGCGGTGTCTACGTCCACGGACATCGGACAGATCACGGCGGCACTCAAAAACAGCCAGCCGGTCATTATTGCCACGACGAACGCGAATTTTAAACCCGGCACGTCGAAAGATGACACGCCGATTTATCTTGTGCTGGATGGCATCACGGAGAACGGAAACATTCTTTACAAGAATCCGATGTGGGGCAGCGCGGACGGTAACGGCGTCAATCCGGCGGAGCTTGTCAGCGGAATCACGGGAGCGTACATCTATCCGAACAAGAAGGGCGAAGTGCTCGCGAACACATCGGCTACAACCAGTACGGAAAATCTGTCCAACGGCAGGGAAATCCTGACCATGGCGAATGTGTATTACAACTTCGACTTGGCAGCGGCGAAGAACAATGACAAATTAAAACTGAAAGACTACATCAAGCGGCTGTTCAACGCTTCCCACCCGACGGACACGGATGTCACGACAGAATATTGGAATGATAACTGTGCGACAAAGCAGGTGACGGATGAAAAAGGCACGCATACGGTGTATTATTGCAAGGGACATCAGGTAGCGTACATCTCTATTCACACATACTACTTTGATAAGATCTTTAAATGTTCGTTAACGCAGTCAGATATCAATGCAGATCTCAATCTGATCTGGTGGTGCCGAATGGAATCCAGTGTATGGGGAGAAACGTTTGATGACGGCAAACATGGCCCCGGAACATCCGGTCCGTTTGCGATTGAAATCAGTGGAAATACAAACCGCGATTTTGCTATCGGATTTTATCAGGCGACAATCAGCACTGTTCCTCAGTCGGTATGCGGGGACGGCGGATTTTTGCAGCTCGTTTACAATTATGATCCGTCAACATTTTCGGCACTGGAGCCGTATATCAATCTTCCCGATCCTAAAGGTCAGTTGTGGGCTAACGGAACCGGACAGGAAACAGCGACGTTTAAAGCGTTACAGTCAATCTGGCATGGATATTACACGCAGGGGCTCGCGGGAGAACTGATAAGCGCGGAAATTCAGGCGTACGTTACTCAGTATTTGACACCGGCAGAGGAAGCGATTAAGGCAAAAACAGGAATTGATACAACAAAATGTAATTCAATTGTCAGGGGCGAAATTGGATCATTTGCAGTCAGATGGGGACCTGAATCTCCGGCAGTAAATATTGCCAAATATAGCTTGGACGCGTTTAAAAAAGCGTATGACGCAAATGACGATGACGCAATGCTGGATGCGATCTGTGACGCGGAAATGGCCTATAAGGGCAGTGACATCGATTATCGTGTGCGAATCGAAGGCGGTGTAGTCGGAACGCATGCGGCTAACGATACACGAGGAGAGCGAAAGATTGGCCATCTGCTTTTAAGTGGAGATGAAACGGTAGCAAATCTTCTGGGAATCAGTCAAGAGATGGCTGATAGCATAGGCACAGGATCAGGCGATGGTACTATTTCCGGAAATGGTGCTCCGATTGTCGAGGAAGCGTTGAAGTATGTCGGCAATCCGTACGTTCATGGCGGCGACAGCCTGACGAACGGCATTGACTGTTCGCACTTCGTCTGGGAGGTTTTGAAACGGTCAATCGGCTATACGGGTGGCTATGTCACATCGACAAACTGGGCATCCAAAGGCACGGCGGTTGACAGCCTGGCAGACGCGCAGGCGGGAGATATTATCGTCTACTCCGGGCATGTGGCGATTTATGATGGCAACGGCATGATTGTCGAAGCGAAGGGTGCGAAATGGGGGATCACGCACGACCGGAGAGCGGATCACGCGCCGATTCTCGCCATCCGGCGGTTTGTCTGACAGAAAAACTGGCATACTGTTGATAACAGCAGGCCGCAAATTACAGAAAGGAGGAGAAGAGCTCCGGCGTCTGCCGGGGCTCTTTTTTTTGAACATGCAGAAAGAATACAGAAAAAAGATGATCGCGCTGGCATCCGTCACGGCTCTTGTCTCCTCGCTTCTTGCCGGATGCGCCGCGCCTTCGACGCACCTCATGGACAGCGAGACGACGCTGTCTACATACTCCAACAAGATTGACGATGATACGGGAAATCCGGCCAACGCGCCGGACGACGAGGAGACAGACAGCACGGAGAGCACAGACAGCTCGGATTTTACGTGGAACGAGGAGCATATCCGAACCGCGCTCAATGTCTACGGCGCGACCGACTGGTCGCAGTTTAAGTTTACCGGCAGCACAAAGATCGGATCGTCCGTCAAGGCAAATGTGACCTCCGATGTCCGGCAGATGGAGCAGGTGATCCGGGAGCAGATTTCCTCTCATCCGGAATATGCCCGCTGCGGGGATTTTGTCGAGCTGCTGCTTGCCATCATGCAGTACGAGCTGAACGGCGAAAAGGCTGTCACCGGGCCGCCGAACAAGTATAACGAGGACCCGTACAAAAACACGATCAAAGAAGATCCGTCGTTCGGATGGACGGACAAAGAAGTCGGAGAGGAAATCTACAATAACGACGGGTCGGCCAGCGGAAAAGCGAAGGCGATCGCTTCGATTGACGCCGAACTCCGCAAGATGAGCTACTACCTGGCGGAGATGCCGAGCATTCAGGTGACCAGTGAGGAGGATACGATCGAACTCCTGATGGCGATGGAGTTTGACACGCAGTACGGCAAGAGCCAGGGCGACAACGCGAAGGAATATGACTTCCCGTGGTTCGTCTCCGTCCGGAATAAGAACAGCACGCCGAAGAAAAAAGTTGGAGAGCTGGCCAAGGATTACAATACCGAGGGCGGATATAACGCCGACCTGGACTTTGCGTCGAATGTGATGCAGTATTACACGATTACAAACGGAGGCGGCAGCGGATTTTCCGATCTGTCCGAACTCAGCCAGAAGTACGCGATTCAGGCGACCATCCAGCTGGACGAGCTGACCGGACACGCGGTCATTGGGAAGGTCATGATGTCACAGGACGGGGATCATGCGGTATCTCTTGATATGTGCTACGAGCCGGGGTCAAGCAAGAACCAGTATAGTACGTACTACGAGATGGAGGCCAATTACGCCGGGGCGCAGATGAATCAGGGCGGCATCGCTTATGCGGAAGATGAGGGGATGGACCCCAGCCTGTCCTGCACGGGCCTTGGCGACGCGCATGCCCTTACGATCGCGCTTGACCCGGATACAGAAATGCTCACGGGATATGTGGACGGACAGGAGGTTCTGCAGCAGAGCTCCCTCGGAACGACAAAAATCGGATCAGCTGGCATGTGCGTCCAGATCGGCGGCAAGATGGGCGGAGATACCGTATCCGGCACGATTTCCAATATTTCCGTTAAATGTGGAGATACGGTCACAACGTATGATGATCTGGAAAGCCAGGCTTCGCCGCAGACTCATAGCGGTGTCGGTGTGACTTCTATCAGCGGGGATACCTGCACGATTGGCGGAACCATCACGGCGGCGTCCTATATCAACTGGGATATGGCTATGTCTTATACGGGAGACAGCTTTGACGGGACGCTGGCGTTAAACGGCTGGAATTGAGGTGGTTTTGTGGCAATTACAAAGATAACAGACGGGACCCCTATGCCGGATGTGTCAGTTGTAAACCATTCCCCGGAAGCGGCGCCCCCGCAGGCGCAGAAACGGACGTATCCTTCATCCGCTCCCGCGCGTAAGAAAAAACAGGCGCAAAAGCCGGTCAGTCAGGCCGGCAGCAATGCCCGGCATGTAGGCCTTGCGGCCCCGATTCTGCCGCCCGGCTTCGCGGAGTCCCTGGGAGGACGCAAAAAGGAACCGCCCAAAGAAGAAAAAGCGCCGTCTAAGGAAGAGCAGGCCCCGATTCAGGACAAGAATCCGTCAGCCGGAAGCCCGCAGGAGGAAGCCGCGCGCGAAACGGACGCGCCTGCGCCTGACGACCGGCCGCTGCCGTATTCCGCCTATACGATGCCGGGCGAGAAACGGCATCCCGGGCCCGCCCCGGAGGCAGAACCGGAGCCGCCGGCCCCGCCCGAACTTGACTTCGAGCCTCCGGAGGATGTGACCGGGGACGAACGTCCTGTCCGGTCCGGACGAAATGAACCGGAGACTGCCCGGCCGAAGAAACGGCCGGCTGATAACCTGAATCCGCAGGGAAACGGCGCGCAGGGGTTCCGGCCGGCGCAGGACCATCTGTACAAGCGGAACCTGGCGCAGAAGCGAGGCTCGTCCGATCTTCCGGATATTTTTCTTGACGAAAAGGCGGATCTCCGGCCGCTGGACGAAATTCCGTCCAAAGACCAGCTTTTCATGGAACTCCGGATGAAAGATATAAACGAGAAGTTTGAGGACGCGGTTGACGATATGCGGATCCTGCTTCAGGACGTGACGGGCGGCACGTTTACCAAACTGACCGCCCAGAACATCAGCGGACTTCTCCGCGAGTCTGAAAATGAAGAGGATTTCAAGACACTCTATCAGGCGTATTACCCGGACAGTGATGAGCACTGGGAAGAGAAGATTGTCGGACGGTATCAGGAGCTGAAGGAAAAAGCGACGAAACTGAATGTATGAAAAAGAAACAGCACCGGATATCCGGTGCTGTTTCTGCGTGGAGCGGGAGGCGTCAGGGAATGTAGGTGATGTCGCCGGACGCGCGGTTTAAGGAAACACGGATCGTCCGCAGGTCAGATGGATCATCCAGCGTGACCTCGATTGTATACCGCTCCGGCGTATCGAGAGCCACCTCGGAAAACGTCAGTGACGTGTAGGACGCCCCGGCTTTTTGTTCGGCGCCGGCGATGCCTTTGGCAAGATCGTCCGCGGACAGGCCGAGCGTCTGGAGTACGCTGTCCGGAACGCCGGATACCGGGATCGAAGAGAGCGTGGAGCTCTGCGCCGAATCAGCGGTCTTTTTCAGATCGTCATCGGACACCTTTCCTTCTTTTACGGTTATATAGGGGACGTCGGCGGCGTTCTGCATCCGCAGAATGACCGTGTATGTTTTGCCATTGATTGTGGCATAGGAGCTCCGGTAGGTTGTCGCGGCATGGCTTACGTTCGAGTAGGCAGGCCCCGCTTCAATCTCTGCGTCTGGATATTTAGTCAGGTCGATGCCGAGCGCGGAAAACGCGCTGACAAGCTGCTGATTGGCCGACTGCGCTTCGTCCGAGTCGTAGATAAAGTTGAGGTACTGCAGGATCTTGTAGTCCGGGTCCCCGTAGTTTTTCGCGTTCACACGGTCATCGTACACTGATCTGTCGGGGTAGGAAGACTGATAGTCGGAATATATCGACTCGTCCGTATAGTCCGCGGAAGAGGAGCCGGAGCTGCCGTTTTTGGATGCAGAACCCGTGCCGGATTTTCCGGCTTCCCGGCTGCCTTTTTCTTCCGTCACGTAGGAACCCGCGTCTGAATCCGACGCGGACTCCACAGTGACAACACGGCTGGCGTTTCCGCTATGATGCGGTTTTACATTGGAAAAGACAAGAACGGCGCAAAGCAGCGCGGCGGCTGTGATCCCCGCCGCCAGAACGGCTTTTTTGTTTCTCATGAATCTTTGTTTCTCCTTTCTGAATCGGACTCCGTATGAAGCGGCCCGCGCGGCGGCACGGTATCAAACCCGGCGTCTACATTCACATGGCGGACGAACCGGTCGTCTGCCAGAACAATCCGGTTCGCCGTCGGGATATACCCGTCGGAGACGTAGACGGAGCCTTCCTCCTCGTTATTGGCCACGCAGAATGTCGCGTAGAACGGAATCCGCTTGATGACGCAGAGTTTCTTGATCGCGTGCAGGTGGTCTTTCAGCTTTTCGTCAAACAGGGCCCGCTGGTCAAACATGGTTTCCGATTCCGGATGACGGGTACGGGCAAAACTGCCGGCATATCCGTCCATCATGGATGTATAGGTGTGCAGAATCTGCGACTCCTCATTGGTCAGTCCGATTTCTGTATCGTGTGCGATTTCATCTGCCATTATAAATCTCCTTTCATAACATTAGAAGGAAACAGCGACCCTTTAGGGTCGTTTTCCTGTTTCTCCTTTCTTAACGGGTAACGTAGGGCAGGACGGACCACGGAGTGATCGCCTGCTCTCGGGCTAGTCAACGGTTTTCGCCCTTCCGGGTCTCGGTCTGGAAGACCAAAAGGCCGATCTTCCAAACCTCGACCCTTTAGGGTCGGGGTCGTTGATTTTTTAAAACAGCCCCTGAATCAGGTCTAGCGGATCCGTACTGTCCGGGCGGTCCGCGGAGCCGGTATCCGGCGTCACGGCCGGCCCGGCCTCCGGCGGAACAGGCGGGGCTTCATGGCGGGACGGAGCGGGCGTGCTTCCCGCCGCTGGATACGGATCTTCTAAGATCCGCACGCCGGGCGCGGCTTCCGGACGGTGCGCGCGCCGCGGCTCCGTGCGCGGAAGCCCCTCTGTTATCCCGCAGGGGATAACGGGCCGGTCCATCATGAACCGGAAAATATTTTTCACCGCGGCGTTCCGGTAGCGGGGCTGGATGCTCTCCAGAAGCGCTTTCGTGTTCTCGTCCCGGAAAAACAGCATGATCCTATGCTCCCGGCGGTGCTGGTAGTCCGGGTAGTCGAAAGACTCCGGAACGGAAATCTTGTTCTGGTCGTTTCCCTCCGCAAACCGCTTCACGGCCTCATAAAACGCCTTCCGGAAGGGAAATCCGGGGAGATAGAGCAGCGTGATCAGATCAATGTCGTGCGGGGAATACAGGTGAACCGAAACACGCGTCTCGTCCTCGCCGGGGCGCATCAGTTACCCTCCTTCTGTCCGGTCAGTCTCCGGCGAAGCGTATCGGCGGCGAAATAGTAGTAGCCGCGGACATTGGAATAGACCGGGTCCAGCCCGTCATTGACGTTGCCCTGTACGACGGACAGGGACTGCATGTGGGCGAACTTTTCCTTGATCCGCGGGAACCAGGCGGCCCCGGTTCCGCCGGTCACGACCAGGTGCCGGTAGTCGCGGAGCGGTTTGCAGGCGGCGCGGAATTTGCGGATCGCCTCGTCGCAGACCTCGTTGCTGGACAGCTCCAGATCGCTGCCGAAGGAGACTACCTCGGCGCTCGGCTCGTCCTCGTCCTCGTCGCTGATAATGACCGTGCCCTTCCTCAGGAGCGGGAGCAGGTGGCTGACCGGGATGTCTTCCCCGTACTCCTCGTAGATCCGCTGGGACGTCCGGGTCAGCACTTCCAGCATGCCGTACTCGGAGTACGAAATGCTGGCGGCTTTCTGCCGGCCGCGGATCGTGTAGATGTCAAGCGTCTTGAAGCCGCCGTCAAAGATAATCGAGTTGTCCGAAAAGTAGGAAACCCATCCGGGGATGCGGGTTCCGTCTTTTCCCATGATGACGGAGTAGAGCGTGCCGACCGGCTGCGGAATCGGCGGTAGGACATCCTCTTCGTGGAAATCAAAGTGGAATTCCTTCTGCGGACCGCTGCCGATTTTGAGCACGAAGTCCATGGGACCGAGGAACGCCTTCCGGAGGACATTCGCGTCCTGCTTGATGTAGGCCGGCGGGAGTCCGGACTGGATGACGTACGCCCCGGACGGCGAGCCCATCGAAGCGATGCCGAGGGCCGCCATGACGATGATCCGGTATTCGCGCGTCATGTACCGGTTTCGGTCGTACCATTCATCCCCCGCGAAATCCGTATCATCGGAGCTTACGCCGTTTAAGGCGTTCCGTCCGACAATCCAGGTTTCGCTTTCCTTCTTGTCAAAGACGAGAATGTCGGACTCATCCGTGGTCAGAAGGGCCCCGGGCAGGCGCCGGGCAAATGACGGGAAGATGAATCTCCGGTCGGGGCTGAATCCCTTGACGGCGGAGTATCCGATATCAAGGGCGCACGGCCAGAATCCGGGGACCGCGGACAGGTTCTGCGGCACAATTTCCTGTCGGATTTCAAAGCTGCTGCTAAAACAGGTGTTTTCAGGCATAAAAAGTTCCTTTCCCTGTGGCTTGCGGGTAAATCTGCCACAGTTTTCTTTTTGTTAATATGCAAGATTCGCTGACAAATCCGGCGCGTGCTTTTCGAACAAAATGTTCGGGTTTATTATTTTATCTTTCGCGGCGCTGAAATCTTACATACTCTCTCTGTAACCAGATCCGTTTTTTATGAAGCGGGTTCATCACACACAGGGAAACAAGGAGGAAAATGATGCAGGAACGGAAGATCAGAACCGTAAAAGGAATCATTCTGCGGAACCATCCGGAAATACGGAAGGTAGACGAGCTCTTTGAAGAGCCGGAAAGTGACATCATCGGCAGTCTGCTTTCCGCGGCAAGGCGTCTCCGGTACGCACGGAAACACGGGGAAGATATTTTCGGATTTTTCGATTACGACGTGGACGGCATCTGCTCGGCCGCGGTCTTTCAGGAGATCGTGACGGACATGGGGTTTGTGCCAATAGATACGCCGGATTCCCAGTCAGGAAAACAGCCGCCCCGGTATTTTATCCGGTTTCCGCGGCGGTTTTCCGAAGGCTACGGAGTCTCGGAAAAAGCGGTGGACGAGATGCCAAAGGGCGCGCTGCTGTTTACCGCCGACAACGGAATCAGCGCGTACGGCCCCGTCTCTAAGGCAAAACAGGCGGGGCATACGGTCATCGTCACCGACCATCATCCGCTGAACGAAGGGGAATCCCTTCCGCCGGCGGATATCCTGGTTGACCCGAATGCCGGAGGCGCGGAACAGGCGTCGGATTACCGGTTCCGCTGCGGCGCGGGTCTGATGTACGAGCTCGCCCGCATGCTGATTACGAGAAAAACGCCGCTCTACCGCTGCCTTCTCTTTGCGGGGATCGCGACGATCAGCGACGTTGTGCCTCTGACTGGCGCCAATTTCCGTCTGGCCCGGAACATGCTGTCCCATATCTGCGACAGCCGGTATCAGACGGCGGGGCTTCACGCGATGCTGTCCATTCTTGACTGCGGGACGGTCTGCACGGAGGAGGATCTGGCATTCCGCCTGATCCCGGCTCTCAACGCGCCGGGACGCCTCTATGACAACGGCGCCCATATGGCGTTCGACCTGCTCACGTTTCAGGGATCAGCGCCGGCCGCCAGACGGATGGCGCTTCAGATCCGCGACATCAATGAAAAGCGGAAGGAAGAAGTGGAAACAGGCGTCGCTCTGGCGGAGACTGAAATCAAAACCCGCCATATGGAGCACGACCGCGCGCTGGTCATCTACCGCCCGGAATTTCCGGAAGGCGTGGTCGGCATTATCGCAGGCCATCTGGCGGAGCGGTATCATGTGCCGGCTTTCGTTCTGACAAAGTACGAGGCGCCGGACAAGGCTCCGTACGAAGCGGGAAAGCTGTATGGGAAAGGCTCCGGGCGCACGGCAGGGGACGTTGACCTGAAATCCGTCCTGACGAGCGCGAAAGAGTATCTGTCGTCGTTCGGCGGCCACCCGAAAGCGGCCGCGCTGACAATGGATCTGGCAAGGCTGGACGAGTTCCGGGAGTTTTTAAACCGGATCGTCCCGGAACAGAAGCAGCCGGACGGACCGACCGCGGATCTTGATATCCGCGAAAAGGATATCCCGACTGTTTTTCAGGATTGCCAGACATACGCGCCTTATGGCGAGGGAAATCCGGCTGTCCGGGTCCATATTCAGAGGGCGGAAATTCAGGATGTCCGGTTTCTCGGAAAAAAGCATGACGCCCTGAAGCTGACGCTCGCGTCCGGCGTTCCGGCCATCGGGTTCGGTCTTGCGGACACATATCTCCGCATGGGGACAATGACCGCGCCGCCGGACGGACGAAGTGCGGGAAATGCGTCCGCCTATCCGGAGTCCATCCAGGAAGATCTGCACGGAAGAATCATCACAAACCTTCCGAAGAAGCTGGATCTGTACGGGACGCTGGGTCTCAACCACTACACGGACCGCACCGGCGCGGTGCATCAGATGTGCCAGGTGGAGCTTTACGCCATCGCGCCGGTTCCGAAACGGGCCGCCACGAAGAAACAGCCGGAATGAATCCGCGCCCGCTGCCGGCGGGCGCCATAAAAACAGGATCCGCTTCCTGCGGGAAACGGAGATAAAAGATGAAGGAGGAATTATGGAAAGAAAGAACTCGCCATATCCGCAGCAGATCGTGTCTGCGGTCAAAAGCATCAATGGCGATGCGTGGATGTTTGCCATCAATCAGGAATTCGGCGTGCCGGGCGTCTCCCGCAAGGGGGAGGACGAGCCGTATATGCAGCTCTTTTCCGGGTGGTCCACGTTTGCACTGACGATTCTCAAAAAGACAAAGTCTGCAGGATCGACGGCTGTGACAGCCAATATCCGCTTAAACGAGCTTCCCCTGATCCGGGAGCGGGCGGATTTTATCCTCGGCAAATACCTGGAACAGGAATATGCCGGGAGCCATGCGGCCGCGCCGGCAGCGGAGACGGAAGAAAACGGAGCCGCGGAAAGTGCGTCTTCTGCCGGCGTCAGAGGCGTCCGGCAGTGCCCGTTAAAGATGGGCGAGTTCCGGGGACGCACGCCGCTTGATGTGGTTCAGGAGAACCCGGACAACTTGAACCGGCTTCTGTTCCTCAGAGACAAGGTACTGGAGCCGCACAAAGACCAGTACCGGGCCAACGCGCTTCAGATCGACGCGATCAACGAAGCGGCGGAGCTTCTGCACGCGGGAAAGCTGGCTGCGTCTTTGGCCGGAACGCCCGGCACGGGATCATCCGGCACGGACGCACCGGTGCCTGCCAAAGGCCCGTTTCTTATTTACAAGAGCCCCGCGTTCAAGTACAAGACGGCGGAAGATGAGCACGGGAGGCATGTCTGTTATTCCATGTCGATCGAATTCGACCTGAACCGGACATCGTATCCGGTCCGCATTTCGATTACGAACGAGAAAGCGGCCCTGAAGGAGTCGTCCCGCGGAACGAAGGTTGTCAACGGTTCCACGGCGGTTGACCAGACGACGCTGGTTTACAACCTGTCCGTACAGGAGTGGACCAACGTGCTCCACACGATGCAGATGGCGGAGGAAAATTTTCGCGCGACGCATTACCGCGAGATGGAACAGAAGGCGAACCGCGCGGTCTATGAGGCGATCAGCGCCGCAAAAAGGAACGCATAAAACATATAGAAGAAGAAAGCCCGGACATATGTCCGGGCTTTTCTTTCTGTCGTGCGCCTGGCGGCGCACGTTTCTAACGGGTGAAAGTCCCGAATCCGCCCGGTAGCGGGAAGGATACAGCCGAAGGCAAGGGTGCCCATCGCGAGGTGGGATCTGAAGGAAGCCGGATGTGGG
>Ga0256406_1005415_pt1 | contig 13678 bp, 10 predicted proteins | sample RumenRJG_03DNA_FD_185986 | JGI IMG/M metagenome (GOLD analysis project Ga0256406, IMG submission 185986) | Bovine rumen microbial communities from Lethbridge, Alberta, Canada - RJG_03 | ecosystem: Host-associated > Mammals > Digestive system > Stomach > Rumen | place: Canada: Alberta | collected...
ACGACGGCTACTTCTATCTGCCTATCAACCCCGCAGAGGCATCCAGCCAGGGTGGTGGTGGCAGCTGGCATCACGCCAAGGCTACACGCGCCACATCGTCAGCAGTGCCCACGATCTACCGAATCAATGCTGCTACAGGCGTGGCAACAGCCTTCATGACACTCGACAAAAACGAATCGGTAAAAGTTGTCAGCATCGTCAAAAAATAATCGGCTATGAATCATTTCATTCATTCAATATCATGTGCAGTCGCCCTTACGGCACTGGCAGCTCAGGCTGCCTTTGCCGGGGACGGCTATTCCAACGACAATTTTTCCAACGACAGTGCGGCAGTGATGAACAACATCCTCACACGCACCAGTATTCGTAAGTTCCAACAGCGCCCCGTGGAGAAAGCCAAGGTGCTCGCCTTGCTCAAGGCGGGTATGGCGGCTCCTACAGCCCGCGACCAGCGACCCTGGCACTTCGTGGTTCTCAGCGACACCGCCGACATCCACGCTTATGCATCCACGATGAAGCATCACGGTGAGATGATCGCACAGTCGCCCGTGGTCATCTACGCTTGTGGCGACACCACGCGTATGATGGAGGGTCAGGCCCGCGACTTCTGGGTGGAAGATGTCTCGTGCGCTTCGGAGAACATGCTCTTGGCTGCCCATGCCATGGGGCTCGGTGCCGTCTGGACAAGTGTTTACCCGGAGATGCGAAAGGTCAACGGCGTGAGCAAAGCCCTGGGGCTGCCCGGCAATCTCGTGCCGCTGAACTGCATCCTCGTCGGCTACCCCGATGAGGCTCCGGAACCCAAAGATAAATGGGATGAGAGCAACATCACGTGGTGGAAGGCCAACAAATAAAATTCTGTAGTTAGGGCGAGGTTTATCCCCGCCCTAACTTTTTTTCGTAAATTCCCAGCCATCCCAATTACACGATTATTTTAAATTTGCCAGCGTCTTCTCTTTCTTTATTCGGATAAATTGCCTAAATTTGCAAGCAAAGACTTTCATGCGCTATGGTATACTATCCGATAGGAATACAGACTTTTGAGAAGATCCGCAAGGGCGGATTCCTCTACGTCGACAAAACGAAATATATCTATGACGTCTGCCATCCGGGGCAGTTCGTCTTTCTGTCGCGTCCCCGTCGCTTCGGTAAATCTCTGCTGACGAGCACTTTTGACGCTTATTTCTCCGGAAGGAAGGATCTGTTCAAAGGGCTGGCGATAGAGAAGCTCGAGACGGAGTGGAAACACTATCCCGTGCTCCACTTCTCTTTGGCCTCAGCTAAGCGGGGTACCGTGGAGGATCTCGACAGTCTGATACAATATCAGTTGGGGTCCGCGGAAGAGGAATACGGCATTGAGAACCGTGACAGCTTTAATATCACGATACGCTTCCGGCGACTCGTCGAGGATATCTATAGGAAGACCGGCACACAGGTCGTGGTGCTCATCGACGAATACGACGCGCCGTTGCTCACCGTGCTCCACGACAGCGACAAGCTGGAGCCGATGCGCACGGAACTGCAGTCGTTCTATTCGCCGCTCAAGGACCTCGACCCGTATCTTCGCTTCGTCTTCATCACCGGTATCTCCAAGTTCTCGCAGCTCAGCATCTTCTCACAAATCAACAACCTTAAGAATATCTCCATGAACCCCAAATATGCTTCGATATGCGGTATTACGGAGCGGGAGATGATGGACAACTTCCAAGAGGGCATCGATGAGCTTGGCAAGGTAAACGACATGACCAAAGACGAGGTGCTGGCAAAACTGAAACTCAAATACGACGGTTATCATTTCGCGTATCACTCTGAAGGCGTATACAATCCTTTCAGTCTGCTCTCTGCCATGGATGACTCCGCCTTCAACAACTACTGGTTCTCCACCGGCACACCGACGTTCTTAGTCAAGATGCTGAAGCGGTTCCATACTGACCTCACAAAACTGGACGGCAGTGAGGCAGGTGCCGACGATTTCGACGCTCCTACCGAGAACATGCACTCCGTGCTGCCGTTGTTCTACCAGAGCGGTTATCTCACGATCAAAGGCTATGACCCTATACTATCCAACTACACTCTCGGCTACCCCAACGAAGAGGTGAAGGTGGGACTGATGCACGCGCTGCTGCCGTTCTATGTCGTCAAGGACCCTGTAGAAGCACGCACTGCCGCTGGTAAGATGTACCTTGCCCTGAGGAAGGACAACATCGGTGAGGCGCTCGAGGCAGCTCGCGCTTTCTTTGCCAGTATCCCCTATCAGGAGGGCACGCTGCACGACGCGCCCACGTCGGAAGGGCATTTCATCGCCATGCTCTACGTGATGTTCTCCTTCCTCAATGTCTATGTCTATACCCAGGTGCGCACGGCAAAGGGCAGGATGGACATCCTGATGAAGACCGATACCACCATCTACGTCATGGAACTGAAACTCGACGGCACCGTGGAGGAAGCCCTACAGCAGATCGACGACAAGGGCTATGCCATCCCCTACGAGGCCGACGGCCGCCGCATCGTCAAGGTCGGCATCCGCTTCTCCTCTGAGGAACGCACGATCACGGAGTGGAAGATAGAGGAATAGTAATATAAGATTTAAGGAATTTGCAAACTAAGGCTTTCTTGCGCTATGGTATACTATCCGATAGGAATACAGACTTTTGAGAAAATCCGCAAGGGCGGATTCCTCTACGTTGACAAAACGAAATATGTCTATGATGTCTGCCACCCGGGGCAGTTCGTCTTTCTGTCGCGTCCCCGCCGCTTTGGTAAATCTCTGCTGACGAGCACCTTTGACGCTTATTTTTCCGGAAGGAAGGAGCTGTTCAAAGGGCTGGCGATAGAGAAGCTCGAGACGGAGTGGAAACAATATCCCGTGCTCCACTTTGACCTCAGCGACATCAAGAAAGGCACCACCGAGGAATGTGAGCTCAACCTCCACTCACAGTTAGAGGACTTTGAGAAGACGTATGGTTGCGAAAAAGCCTCCGAAGACCTTACGATACGGTTCCGCGAACTGGTGAAGAACATCTCCCGAAAGACGGAGTCGCAGGTAGTCATCCTCATCGACGAGTACGACGCGCCGTTGCTCACCGTGCTCCACGACAGCGAACGGCTGGAGCCGATGCGCACCTTGCTGCAGTCGTTCTATTCGCCGCTGAAGAAGTTGGATCAATACCTTCGCTTCGTCTTTATCACCGGTATCTCCAAGTTCTCGCAGCTCAGCATCTTCTCACAGCTCAACAACCTCAACAATATCTCCATGCTGCCACAATATGCTGGTATCTGCGGTATCACGGAGCAGGAGCTGAAAGACAACTTCCAGGAGGGCATCTCAGAGCTTGGCAAGGCAAACAACATGACAGAGGACGAAGTGCTGGCAAAACTGAAACTCAAATACGACGGCTATTGTTTTGCAGAGGAAAGTGAAGGTGTATATAATCCTTTCAGCCTTTTATCGGCGATGCAGAACAAGAAGTTGGGCAACTACTGGTTCTCCACCGGCACACCGACATTCCTTGTCAACATGATGAAGAAGTTTCATGCCGACCTCACACAGATCGACGGCAGCGAGGCGGCGCCGGAGGAGTTTGATGCACCTACGGAGGACATGCAGAGCATCCTCCCACTGTTCTACCAAAGCGGTTACCTCACCATCAAAGCTTATGACCCGGTGGTGAACATGTACCGGCTCGGCTACCCCAACGAGGAGGTGAAGGTGGGACTGATGCGCACCCTCGTGCCGTATTACGTCACCAAGAACGTGAACCTTACCAATAATACCGCTGCCAAGATGTATCTCGCCCTGCGTAAGGACGACATGGACGAGTGTCTCACCCTGGCGCGCGCTTTCTTTGCCGGAATTCCCTATCAGGAGGGAACATTGCAGGATGCGCCCACGTCAGAGGGCCATTTTACGGCTATGCTCTACGTAATGTTCTCCTTCCTCAGCCAGTATGTCTACAGTCAGGTGCGCACGGCAAAAGGCAGGATGGACATCCTCCTGAAGACCGACACCACCATCTACGTCATGGAGCTGAAGCTCGACGGCACCGTGGAGGAAGCCCTACAGCAGATCGACGACAAGGGCTATGCCATTCCCTACCAGGCCGACGGCCGCCGCATCGTCAAGGTCGGCATCCGCTTCTCTTCCGAGGAGCGCACGATCACGGCGTGGAAGATAGTGGCATAGGATGCTCTTCCATGGGTTCTGGTAGGAACCTGACTTTTTTGAAATCAGTCGAAATAGCTCCAGCGGTTTGTCTTCCGTTATAAAAAGACTTCTTAGGAGATAAATATAAAGAAAATACTATGAATCGACTGAAATCATTTCTTCGCCCCTATCGCTCATTGACGCCCGATGGTGGAATCTCTTTCACGTTAGTGATTGTCCTTTCCGTTGTGGCGGCTTTTATGGCCGCCAACATTTATTATAATCAGCCTCTGCTTGATGTTATCCGGCAGGAGATGCACACCAGTGAGGTGGCCGCCAACTTTGTTACGGTGGTGGCACAGGTTGGGTATGCCTTGGCTTTGTTTTTTGTTATACCCTTAGGCGATAAGGTGTCGCGTCGGTTGTTGGTGGCCTTGTGCATGATGGTGGTATTGGCAATGAGTGTTCTGATGGCTTCAGCGACAGGAATCACGACCCTGTGGGTGGCGTCTTTCTTCATTGGTATTTGCAGTGTTGTGCCCCAGCTTTTCATACCTGTAGCCGGACAATATAGTACGCCCGCTACCAAGGGTCGAAATATGGGATATGTTCTCACTGGACTGCTCACTGGCATTCTAGCCTCTCGGGTGCTTGGAGGCATTGTAGGTGAGTATTTCGGATGGCGGATGATGTATCATGTCAATGTAGTCATCATGCTTGTGTGTCTCATTGCCATGCTCCATTTCATGCCCAATATGGCACCCAATTTCAAAGGGAGCTACCGCCAGCTGATGGGCACGGTTGTGGAGATATTCCTTTGCCATCCCAAGATACGTTTGAATGCCCTGCGTGCGGGACTGGCTTTTGGAAGTCTGATGTCGGTTTGGTCGTGTATGGCTTTCCATATCAGCGGAGCTCCTTTCCATGCCAGCAGTGAGACGGTGGGAATGCTTGGAATGTGTGGCGTGGCAGGGGCATTGGCATCCATGAACATAGGTAAATATCTTTCGCGCTTTGGACTTGCTAAGTTCTCGGTCGCAGGTGCCATCCTGCAGATCATGGCATGGCTCTGCATGGGATTCTTTGGAAATAGCTATGCAGGGCTCATCGTGGGTATCATCTTATTGGACATTGGACTGCAGTGCCAGCAACTGAGCAATCAGAGTGCTTGCATGGCTGAGCTCCCGGAGGCATCGAGCCGTGTCAACACCATCTTCATGACCATCTACTTCATCTTCGGTGCCATGGGCACCATGCTGTCGGGATTAGCCTGGAACTGGATGGGATGGACTGGGGTGTCTGCCATAGGACTGGTTTTCGCCATGACCTCATTGATCATCACTTATCTTATTTTGCCACGTCGTCCCTGTTGAGGATTATCCTGTACAAGCCATTGCTTGAAGGCACATACCTTTTCGCGACTCACGATGAGCTCTTCCGATGTCGGAATGGTCAGGGACAGCTGCAGACGGTAGCCGGAATAGAGACTGGCATTGAGGATAAACTGGCGCTGTACGATGCACTGGCGGTTGATGCGGAAAAACGCTGCGTCGGACAACTTGGAAGCAATGTCATATAAATGCTCTTCTAACATATAGGATTGAACTTCTATGTTGAACTTGCCAAAAAAGCAAACTCGTCTTGTATTCTCTTTGATATGTAATAACTTAATAGTTATAATAAAACAAGTAATTAATAGCGATTGTACTGTCGTAATTCAATATTTTTGATTAAATTTGCAAGCAAAGACTATTATGCGCTATGGTATACTATCCGATAGGAATACAGACTTTTGAAAAGATCCGCAAGGGCGGATTCCTCTATGTCGACAAAACGAAATATGTCTATGACGTCTGCCACCCGGGACAGTTCGTCTTTCTGTCGCGTCCGCGCCGCTTCGGCAAGTCGCTGCTGACGAGTACCTTTGACGCTTATTTCTCCGGAAGGAAGGAACTGTTCAAAGGGCTCGCCATAGAGAAGCTCGAAACGGAGTGGAAGCATTATCCCGTGCTGCACTTCGACCTCAGTGACATCAAGAAAGGCACCACGGAAGAATGTGAGCTCAACCTCCACTCGCAGCTGGAGGATTTTGAGAGGACTTTCGGTTGCGAGAAAGCCTCCGACGACCTTACGATACGGTTCCGCGAACTGGTGAAAAACATCTCCCGAAAGATGGAGTCGCAGGTTGTCATCCTCATCGACGAGTATGATGCGCCGTTGCTCACCGTGCTCCACGACAGCGAACGGCTCGAGCCTATGCGCACCTTGCTGCAGTCGTTCTATTCGCCGCTGAAGAAGTTGGACCAATACCTCCGTTTCGTCTTCATCACCGGTATCTCCAAGTTCTCGCAGCTCAGCATCTTCTCACAAATCAACAACCTTAAGAACATCTCCATGAATCCCAAATATGCTTCGATATGCGGTATTACGGAGCGGGAGATGATGGACAACTTCCAAGAGGGCATCGATGAGCTTGGCAAGGTAAACGACATGACCAAAGACGAGGTGCTGGCAAAACTGAAACTCAAATACGACGGTTATCATTTCGCGTATCACTCTGAAGGCGTATACAATCCTTTCAGTCTGCTCTCTGCCATGGATGACTCCGCCTTCAACAACTACTGGTTCTCCACCGGCACACCGACGTTCTTAGTCAAGATGCTGAAGCGGTTCCATACTGACCTCACAAAACTGGACGGCAGTGAGGCAGGTGCCGACGATTTCGACGCTCCTACCGAGAACATGCACTCCGTGCTGCCGTTGTTCTACCAGAGCGGTTATCTCACGATCAAAGGCTATGACCCTATACTATCCAACTACACTCTCGGCTACCCCAACGAAGAGGTGAAGGTGGGACTGATGCACGCGCTGCTGCCGTTCTATGTCGTCAAGGACCCTGTAGAAGCACGCACTGCCGCTGGTAAGATGTACCTTGCCCTGAGGAAGGACAACATCGGTGAGGCGCTCGAGGCAGCTCGCGCTTTCTTTGCCAGTATCCCCTATCAGGAGGGCACGCTGCACGACGCGCCCACGTCGGAAGGGCATTTCATCGCCATGCTCTACGTGATGTTCTCCTTCCTCAATGTCTATGTCTATACCCAGGTGCGCACGGCAAAGGGCAGGATGGACATCCTGATGAAGACCGATACCACCATCTACGTCATGGAACTGAAACTCGACGGCACCGTGGAGGAAGCCCTACAGCAGATCGACGACAAGGGCTATGCCATCCCCTACGAGGCCGACGGCCGCCGCATCGTCAAGGTCGGCATCCGCTTCTCCTCTGAGGAACGCACGATCACGGAGTGGAAGATAGAGGAATAGTAATATAAGATTTAAGGAATTTGCAAACTAAGGCTTTCTTGCGCTATGGTATACTATCCGATAGGAATACAGACTTTTGAGAAAATCCGCAAGGGCGGATTCCTCTATGTCGACAAAACGAAATATGTCTATGACGTCTGCCACCCGGGGCAGTTCGTTTTTCTGTCGCGTCCACGCCGCTTTGGTAAATCTCTGCTGACGAGCACCTTTGACGCTTATTTCTCCGGAAGAAAGGATCTGTTCAAAGGGCTGGCCATAGAGAAGTTCGAGACGGAGTGGAAACACTATCCCGTGCTCCACTTCTCTTTGGCTTCTGCCAAGCGAGGTACCGTGGAGGATCTCGACAGTCTGATACAATACCAGTTAGGGTCTGCGGAGGAGGAATATGGTATCGAGAACCGTGATAATCTTAATATCACGATACGCTTCCGGCGACTCGTAGAGGATCTCTATAAGAAGACCGGCATGCAGGTCGTGGTGCTCATCGACGAATACGACGCGCCGTTGCTCACCGTGCTCCACGACAGCGACAAGCTGGAGCCGATGCGCACGGAACTGCAGTCGTTCTATTCACCGCTCAAGGACCTCGACCCGTATCTCCGCTTCGTCTTCATCACGGGCATCTCCAAGTTCTCGCAGCTCAGCATCTTCTCACAGCTCAACAACCTCAACAATATCTCTATGTTGCCACAGTATGCCGGCATCTGCGGTATCACGGAGCAGGAACTGAAGGATAACTTTCAGGAGGGCATCACCGAGCTTGGCAAGGCAAACAACATGACCAAAGACGAGGTGCTGGCAAAACTGAAACTCAAATACGACGGCTATCGTTTCTCACGCAACGCTGAAGGGGTTTACAATCCATTTAGTCTGCTATCAGCGATGGACAACAGAGACTTCAACAACTACTGGTTCTCCACCGGCACACCGACGTTCCTGGTCAATATGATGAAGAAGTTTCATGCCGACCTCACACAGATCGATGGCAGCGAGGCGGCGCCGGAGGAGTTTGACGCACCTACGGAGGACATGCAGAGCATCCTGCCACTGTTCTACCAAAGCGGCTACCTCACCATCAAGGCTTATGATTCCGTGGTGAACCTGTACCGGCTTGGCTACCCCAACGAGGAGGTGAAGGTGGGACTGATGCGCACCCTCGTGCCGTATTACGTCACCAAGAACGTGAACCTCACGAACAACACCGCTGCCAAGATGTATCTCGCCCTGCGAAAGGACGACATGGATGAGTGTCTCACCCTGGCCCGCTCTTTCTTTGCCGGCATCCCCTATCAGGAGGGTACGCTGCAGGATGCACCCACTTCAGAGGGCCATTTCACCGCCATGCTCTACGTGATGTTTTCCTTCCTCAATGTCTATGTATATACCCAGGTGCGCACGGCAAAGGGCAGGATGGACATTCTGATGAAGACCGACACCACCATCTACGTCATGGAACTGAAGCTCGACGGCACTGTGGAGGAAGCGCTCAAGCAGATCGACGACAAGGGCTATGCCATCCCCTACGAGGCGGACGGCCGCCGGATCGTCAAGGTCGGCATCCGTTTCTCTTCCGAGGAGCGCACGATCACGGAGTGGAAGATAGTGGCAGGAAAAACTGTTAGTCATTCACACTATTAGCTTCATCCGCCGCCGCTTTCACTAATCGTTTGCCTAACTCAAAGGCTGCTTCCAGGTCCTTGGGGAACTGTGTGGCGCGCACCTCTGCCTTGTGGCGCTCGTCAAACATGGCGGCATCGTAGCGGCTGTAGTTGTTGAACTGGTAGGTGTCGTAGCTCCGCAGAATCTCTGTAGGACCGAAGACACCCAACTCGTTGGCGTTGGTATCCATCAGATACTGGTAGTTCATCTTTTGGTAGAACGCGTCATTCGGACAGTTCATCGTGTAGATGGTGGCCGTATGGATCTTCTTCAGTACGGTGGGCTTGCTGTAGTCGGAATAGTTCACCGTAGGGAAGATAATCCGTTCCATGAACGCACGAAGCAAAGCGGTGGGGTAACCGCAATAGTTGGGTGATCCGCACACCAGCACATCAGCTTCGACGGCTTTCTGAAGGATCGGCAGCAGGTCGTCTTTGAAAGAGCATACGCCCTTCTTTCCACCTTTCACTTTACAGGCGAAGCAACTCATGCATCCTTTGATATTGAGTTTGCGGTCATAGAGGTTGACCCACTCCACTTCTGCTCCGGCTGCTTCGGCTCCTTCCATAGCCCGCTGCAACAGTTTGGCTGTGTTGCCGTTCTTGCGGGGACTTCCGTTGATAAACAATGCTTTCATAATGTTCTTGTAAAAAAATTATGTAGTTATATGTAGTATGGCATGAATTTGCCATATTGCTCTCCCTAACAAATTTACAAGTTTTTTTCGTCTCCAGCGGAATTCCCCTATTTTTTTCGTCCTTGTTTAACTTCTATTCAGTCTTCGGTGGCAGACTCTGGTAGTGACGGGTGGTATAGACCTGCACGAGGAAGACAAGGCAGAGAGCGATGCCTATCTTGTAGCACCCCGCTACATCGTTGTCGCCAAAGATCAGGCGCGAGAGCGGTGTGACGACGATCGGTGAGAGAAACTGTCCTAAATAGAGGGCTGCGGAGAGCAGAGGCATGACGGTGGTGGCTGAGTTATGACCACCCTTAATAGAGGCAATGGTGTTGAGATAAGGCACCCCCACTCCATTGGCAAAGCCCGTGAACACGGCTCCGACCAACAGTGGAAGCACCGAATGGGCGGAAGCAAAAAGAACATAGCCGATGAGGAAAAAAACGGGCGCAAAATATTTGATGGGCTCGCGGAAGATATTCATCAGTTGGCCAAAGACCAGTCCCACGAAGAACGCAAACAGATCCAAGCCCACCATGAGGAGCGTAGTGGCCTGCAAGCCCAGTCCGGCCTGTTCCTCGGCGGTGATGGCAAAGTTGGTGGGATAGATGAAGAAGATCATCATCAGCAGGAGCATGCCGTTGACCGACGGGTGGAACTTGAGCAGTTGTCGCGGCTGGAAAGGAATGCCGCGCTTGTTGGCTGAGCCAAGGTGGTCGTCAGGTAGATAGACGGCGACCATGACCACTGCGATCAATCCTAAGAGATAGACGAGAAACGCCCAGCGCCAGCCAATAGCTGAGAGCAGGCCTGCCAACAGTGTGGCGACGACGCCGCCCATCTGGTTCATGGCAGCCGAGAGGCCCATGAGATGGGCTTGTTGCTCAGGCGGATAGTAGTAAGCTAAGAGTCCGGTGGACAGCGGCATGACGAGTCCCACACTGACGCCAAGCAAGGCGCGGAGGACGAGCAGCACGTAGATGTCACTGGCTAAGAAGCAGCCCGCTCCCGCCAGGACGTAGAGCACGAGACCGAAGAGGGCGATAGCCCGGGTGCCATAATGTCGGCTGATGTTGAGAAAGAAGAGGTTGGTGATGATGATGAACAGCGCGGGAATGCTGACGATGAACTGTACCAACAGTTCCGGCGCGTCGGAAAAATGAGCCTTGATGACGCCCAAGGCCGGTGCGATGGCTGCTCCCGCCATGACGGTCAGCAGCGACATAGACAGAATGGTGTCTGTCAACTTCTTGTTTACTACACTCATTTGTTTGTTGTTATGAACTGATAATAAAGCACCTGCTGAAGTTCATAACTAGACTTACGTGTAACGTCCTGAATACACTACATGTTATGTCGCCTTGACAGGTGACTTTACAAAATTACAAAATCTCATCGACAAAACGTATGAATTCTAAAACAATATTAACCACCTTTAACGTAAGAGCGGTACACGAATACTACATCGTGCCATATATGAGGCACGGTCGTGACTTGGATGAGACATGATGTGATGAATGCGGTTCCGGGTTAGCCTGATATGCAAAATAGGTTGTAATAACCTTGATCAAGGTAATTGCAGTCTAAAAAGAATCTGCTAACTTTGCATCCGGAAAAAGTAATAAGCAAAACAACAATAGAAAAACATTTAGAGTATTTGGTTATGTATATAGAAAAGGTCAACAGTCCTCAGGACATCAAGGAATTAAATATCAATGAACTGAATGTGCTCGCCGACGAGATTCGTACCGGCGTGCTCAACCGGGTCAGCAATCATGGTGGTCATGTAGGCCCCAATCTTGGTTTCACCGAGGCTACGGTGGCCATGCATTATGTCTTTGATGCCCCACGGGACAAGTTTGTCTTTGACGTTTCCCATCAGGTCTATCCTCACAAGATGCTTACCGGCCGTAAGGATGGATTTCTCAAGGCCGATGACATGAATGCCATTTCCGGCTATTCCTCTCCACGGGAGAATTCGGAGTATGATCTCTTTGAGGTGGGACATACGTCGACCTCTGTGGCGTTGGCTTCCGGTCTTCAGGCGGCTCGTGATCTCTTAGGTGAGAAATACAACATCGTAGTGGTCCTTGGCGACGGTTCACTCTCAGGAGGCGAAGCATTCGAAGGACTCAATGTTGCGGCGGAGGCAGGAACCAACTTCATTGTGCTCTTCAATGACAACGGGATGTCTATCGCCGAGAACCATGGCGGAATGTACAAGAGTCTGGCAGCACTGCGTGAGAGCAACGGCGAGAGCAGCAACAATATCTTTCGCGCGCTTGGCTTCGACTACATGTATGTGGAAGCGGGCAATGATATTGAGAAGCTCGTTAACGCTTTCCGCAAGGTCAAGGACATCGACCATCCCATCGTCGTTCATCTGCATACCGAGAAGGGGCACGGCTATCAACCCGCTGTGGAAGACAAAGAGACCTGGCACTGGAGTGTGCCCTTCGACTTGAAGACCGGAAAGCCGAAAAACGTCGGCGGTGGTGAAAGCTTCAGCGACCTGCTCGGACAGTACTTGGTGAAGAAAGCTGAGCTTGACGACAAGCTTCTCGTCGTCCAGAGTGCTGTACCTGCCATGAGTGGCCTGTCGAAGGAGCGTCGCGAGGCATTAGGCAAGCACTATGTCGACGTGGGCATTGCGGAGGAGGAAGCTGTGGCGCTCATCTCGGGTGCTGCCAAGGCGGGGGCGCATCCTGTCTGGGGCACACCGGCAACTTTCATGCAGCGCACCTACGACCAGCTGTGTCAGGATTTGGCCGTGAATGGCAATCCGGCGGTTATCAACGTCTTAGGGGCAAGCATTTACGGCATGAACGACTTTACGCACATCTGTTTCTTCGACATACCCATGTTCTCGCATATCCCCAATTTAGTGTATTTAGCACCGACCACGTGGGAAGAGTTTATTGCCATGGAGGACTGGGCGATCGCGCAGGACAAGTACAGTGTGGCGCTTCGCGTACCGTGTGCTGTGGTTCATAGCGATGAGGACTATCCGACAGACTACAGTCAACTGAACAAGTTCCAAGTGACCCATCGGGGCAGTCAGGTTGCGGTGATTGCCGCAGGCGGATTCTATCAAAAGGGCGAGGCTGTGCTCAAGCTGTTGGCCGACGAAGGCATCAACGCCACCCTCATCAATCCACGCTACCTGACGGGTGTAGACGAGCAGCTGCTCGATGAGCTCAAGAGCGACCATCAGTTGGTTGTGACCCTCGAGGATGGCAGTTTGGACGGCGGCTTTGGTGAGCGCATCGCCCGTTACTATGGTCCCACGGACATGAAGGTGCTCAACTTTGGTGTGAAGAAAGCGCTCTACGACCGTTACGATGTCAATGAGCTGCTTCGTGACAATCACCTCACAGAAACACAGATCGTGGCTGATATCAAGGCGGTATTGGCATAATGACACAACCATCCTACAACTCAACCGCCGCATGTCAAAATCGGCCTTATGTGGCGGTGTGACGGTGTGACGCATGAGGGAAGCGGGGCAACGGCCACAAGGGCCGCACCCTGCAATACCACGCTTGCTGAATGAACGGCAACTGCGTTTCAACCGCAATCGCGGGACGTTTACACTGTAATCGTCCCGCGATTCTGTATCAATCGCCTATCTTGATGTTTCACACAACATGCCGACTGATTCTTACCACGCTTGAAGTCTTCCAGAACCACACTTCAAACCGTCTATAAACCCTTGGCCTGTACCTTGCAAATGGACGGATGTCCTACACCGCACATGAATGGCACAATGACAGGAAACAGGTAAAGGAAGTGCGCGTGCTCAACGAATATTTATCGAGGAAACGGATGATATATAAAAAGGAATCACTAACTTTGAACGCAGAATACTTCAC
>Ga0256406_1005418_pt1 | contig 13676 bp, 5 predicted proteins | sample RumenRJG_03DNA_FD_185986 | JGI IMG/M metagenome (GOLD analysis project Ga0256406, IMG submission 185986) | Bovine rumen microbial communities from Lethbridge, Alberta, Canada - RJG_03 | ecosystem: Host-associated > Mammals > Digestive system > Stomach > Rumen | place: Canada: Alberta | collected...
CAACCAGTTCACATCACCGATGAACATTTACGAGGTTCATCTCGGATCGTGGAAGAGATACGAAGGTGAGGACAGCTTCTATTCATACAAGGAGCTGGCCGAGGAACTCGTGCCATACGTAAAGGATATGGGATATACACACGTTGAGCTTCTGCCTGTAATGGAGCATCCGCTCGATGCATCCTGGGGATATCAGGTCACGGGATACTTTGCACCTACTGCCAGGCACGGAAGCCCTAAGGAGTTCAAACACCTGGTTGATGAATTCCACAGAGCCGGCATAGGAGTCATACTAGACTGGGTTCCGGGTCATTTCTGCCCTGACGATCAGGGTCTGAGAGAATTCAACGGATCCAAGCTCTACGAATGCGAAAAACACCCTGACTGGGGCACATATAAATTCGACTTCGGAAGGCCGGAGGTAAGGAGCTTCCTCCTATCCAACGCGATGTTCTGGTTCGATGAGTATCATGCGGACGGCATCAGAGTCGACGGAGTCAGCAGCATACTCTACCTGAACTTCGGAGTCACGGACAAGGCCAATATGAAGTTCAACAAATACGGCGGAGAAGGCAACCTCGAAGCCATAGAGTTCCTTAAGGAACTGAACTACATGGTCGGCACGGAACTCAGCGGAGTGTTCACGGTGGCGGAAGAGAGTACGGCGTGGCCTATGGTTACATGGCCGCCTGCAGAGGGAGGCCTGGGATTCCACTTCAAATGGAGCATGGGCTGGATGCACGACACCCTCGAATACATGTCCTGCGATTTTCCGTGGAGGAGCGGCAATCACCACAAGCTGACATTCTCCATGACATACGCATACAGCGAGAATTTCATACTGCCTCTTTCGCACGATGAGGTGGTGCACGGAAAGAGATCGCTCATCGGAAGGATGCCGGGAGATATCTGGAGACAGTTTGCCGGAATCAGGCTACTCGCTCTATATCAGATGACGCACCCGGGCAAGAAACTCAACTTTATGGGACATGAAATCGCTCAATTCATCGAGTGGCGTGAATACGAGAGCCTCGAATGGTTTATGCTTGAGTATGAGAACCACAAGAAGTATAAAGACTTCGTTCGCGATTTGAACCATCTGTATAAAGAGCATCCTGCACTTTGGCAGAATGACAACAACTGGGAGGGCTTCAACTGGATAGATCCTGACAATAACGAGCAGAGTATTATCTCATATTTCAGAAGGAGCAATCCGGGTCCGAAAAGCGAACTTCTGGTGATGGCTCTCAATATGGACGTGCAGGCCTACGACGAGTATGAGATAGGCGTGCCTGAGCCGGGATACTACAAGGAGATATTCAATTCCGATGTGGAGAAGTACGGCGGAGGTGCCAGGGCCAACACAAGGCAGATCCGAGCCAAGAAAAAACCTATGCACGGTATGCCGTATTCGATAAAGTTCAAGATGCCTGTGCTGGGAGGCGCGGTATTTATCAAAAAATGATCTGACGCTTAGCGAAAAGGGCATGGATATATAAAGAAAAAAGAAGGGAAGACTACTATTAACGATGATTAGAAGTAAGGAAGATTTTAAGAAAGAATATTCAAAAATTGCAGAGGAGATGTTCGATAGGCAAGTCGAGCAGCTCGATAACAACGACAAGTCGGCAGTTCTTGCGGCACTGATTACCGAGGAAGCCAAGAGAAGAAGAGAAGAGCTTGGCTGTAAGAACAAGGAAGGTCAGAAGAAAGTGTATTACTTTTCCATGGAGTTTCTCATCGGAAAGCTCATGGAAAACTATCTTATAAATCTCGGAATAAGAGATCTGGCTGAGCAGGGACTTGCAGATTACGGCAGCAATCTCGAAGAGATACTCGAGTGCGAGCCGGACCCGGGACTCGGTAACGGTGGTCTCGGCAGATTGGCCGCATGTTTCCTCGATTCGATGGCAGCTATCGGAGTATGGGGAGACGGAATGGGCCTGAGATACAAATTCGGTCTCTTCAAGCAAAAGATTGAAAGCGGTTATCAGATAGAGCTACCGGATGCGTGGCTCGATGAAGGCTATGTCTGGGAGACAGCCAAACCATCCGAATCCGTATTCGTAAGATTCGGCGGCACTGTCGACAGAACATACAAAGACGGTACCATGGAGTACAAACATACGGGTTATTCCGTCGTCAGAGCCGTTCCGTATGACGTTCCTGTAATAGGAGACGGCGGTGGCACGATTAACACCCTGCACCTTTGGGATGCGCAGCCTGCACACGACACAATTGACATGGATGCCTTCAACGACGGCAATTACAGTAAGGCCATGAAGGAAAGAAGTGAGATTGAGGCCATTACAAGCATACTCTATCCGGATGATACCAACGGTATCGGTAAGCAGCTCAGACTCAGACAGGAGTATTTCCTCGTAGCTGCGGGAATCGCTATGATTCTCAGAAACTACAAGGCCAAATTCGGTGCGGATGAATGGGCCAAGATGCCTGAGAGAGTTCAGATTCACATCAACGACACCCATCCTACCATGTGCATACCGGAGTTGATGAGAGTATTCATCGATGAGGAAGGCCTGGAGTGGGATGAGGCCTGGGAAATCGTAAAGGGCACTGTTTCGTTTACTAACCATACGGTGCTGCCTGAGGCTCTCGAGAAGTGGGATATTCCGCACTTCCAGAAACTCCTACCGAGAATCTACATGATTATCGAGGAAATCAACAGACGCTGGCAGCAGAGCCTGCCGTCCGGAGATAATTTCCATGCGCTGTCTCAGAATACATCGGCGCTTTGGGATAATCAGGTCAAGATGGCCAATCTCTCGGTAATAGGAAGCCACTCGGTCAACGGAGTATCCGCACTGCACAGCGATATTCTGACAAAGACCGTATTCAAGGACTTCTACGATCTGAAACCTGAGCTCTTCAATAACAAGACGAACGGTATCAGTCACAGGAGATTCATGATTCAGGCCAATCCGGGTCTTACAAAACTTATTGACAGCAGGATAGGTGCATACTGGCAGAGCAATTTCTCGGAAATCGAAAAGCTGAATTCATACACATCCGACCATGAATTCCTCGATGAGCTTGCAGCAGTCAAGAGAGAAAACAAGCTGAGACTTGCCAAGTACATAAAGGATAATATGGAGATAGACGTAGACCCTGACTCCGTATTCGATGTACAGGTCAAGAGAATGCATGCATATAAGAGGCAGCTCCTTAACGGATTCAAAATCCTCGACCTCTACAACAGGCTCAAGGAGAATCCTGATCTGCCTATGAACAACTATACATTTATATTTGCCGGTAAGGCCGCTCAGGGATATGCATTTGCCAAGGAAGTCATCAAGTTCATCAACAGCTTGGCGGATATGATTAACTCAGATCCTGTTGTAAGCCAGAGAATCAAAGTTGTATTCATTGAGAACTTCCGCGTATCGAATGCGCAGCTGATTTATCCTGCAGCTGATGTCAGTGAGCAGATATCTACCGCAGGTAAGGAAGCCAGCGGTACGGGTAATATGAAGTTCATGATGAACGGTGCTGTTACCCTCGGTACTATGGACGGTGCCAATGTAGAGATATGCGAACTTGCAGGCAGGGATAATATCTGCATCTTCGGATACTCCTCAGAAGAGGTCGATAACTTCTACAGACACGGCGGTTACTCCGCGCATGATTGCATCAACAACGATTATCGTCTCAAGAGGATTACCGAACAGCTCGTGGACGGCACATTCCACAAGAGTGATTACAATTTCTGGGGTATCTACGATGCTCTGATGAGAAGCAACGACGAGTACTTCGTGCTCGGAGACTTCGATTCATATGTCAGAGTATTCGAGGAAATGGATAAGATTTACAGCGACAAGTACAGATGGAATGCGATGTCGCTGGCCAATATCGCGAACTCGTCGTTCTTCAGCAGCGATCGTACTATCGCGGAATACGCCGAGGATATTTGGCACACCAAGTAATTAATTAAGATAAGGCAGCGGTGTAGAGTGAGTGTCTCGACGACTCCCGAATCGGACATTGCATCCTTTCTCCGCTCTGTCTCGCGGGGCCTCTCTCACGTGGGGGCACGCTCGCAGCGCCAACCGCTCGCCTATCGCTGCAACGGTGCAGCTGTCACGATTCGCTCGTGAGTCTCGTCGCTCATCTCTGCACCGCTGCTCAACTAATAATTAAAGGAGGCTTGAGATATGAAAAAGAAAAAATGCATTGCAATGCTCCTGGCCGGCGGACAGGGTAGCAGACTCGGAAAGCTTACTACGAATATAGCTAAGCCCGCGGTATCTTTCGGCGGGAAATATCGTATTATCGATTTCGGACTGTCCAACTGTGTCAACTCCGGAATTGACACGGTAGGCGTACTCGTCCAATACAAGCCTCTGATACTCAACAGATACGTCGGCACAGGTGAGTCCTGGGACATGGCCGTGGCCGACGGCGGAGTCAATATACTGCCTCCTTTTGCCGGAGAAACAGGCGGTGAGTGGTACGAGGGCACAGCGGATGCTATCTATCACAATATCGACTTCATAGATATGTATGACCCTGAGCATGTGCTTATTCTCTCGGGCGACCATATCTATAAGATGGATTACAATCTTATGCTCCAGGAGCACGAGTCCAATAACGCGGACCTTACGGTATCCGTTATCGAGGTACCTTGGGAAGAGGCCAGCAGATTCGGCATCATGACAGCTGATGAAGATGGAAGGATAGTCAAGTTCTCCGAAAAGCCTAAGAAACCGGACAGCAACCTCGCATCCATGGGAATATATATCTTCAAGTGGAAGTCGCTCAGAAAAGCCTTGCTGGATAATCATGACAAAGAGGATTCGAGCCACGATTTCGGAAATGACGTAATTCCGAAACTACTCGCGGATAAGAAAAAACTATTTGTATACAGATTCCAGGGATACTGGAGAGATGTCGGAACTGTTAAGAGCTACTATGACAGCCAGATGGACCTGATGGATGATATGGAACATATCAATGTATTCACAAAGGATATGAAAGTATACTCCAACTCCAATTACTATCCGCCTCAGTTCCTCGGACCTAATGCAAATATAAGCGATTCGCTTATCTGCAACGGCTGCACGGTATACGGCTCGGTCAAGCATTCGATACTCGGCTCAGGTGCCGTGATAGGCGACGGTGCGGTAGTCGAAGACTCCATCGTACTACCGAATGCTATCATCGGCAGGAATTGCAAGGTTAAAAATGCCATAGTCAACGAAGGTGTGATTATGGAAGACAATTTGGACGTTATCAACGAAGACGGAGAGGTCGCTGTTTACGGCAGGGCCAAGCTCTCGATATAGCAAAGGAGGCAGCAAGGATGAAGACAATCGGACTTATTTCTGCTAACTACAGCAGCACGGAGTTTGGCGAACTTCTCGAAAACAGATCGCTTGCATCACTGCCTTATGGCGGCAGATACAGACTTATAGACTTTGCTCTTTCTAATATGAGCAATTCCGGTATTACCACAGTAGGTGTAATTGCACCTTACAACTCGGGTTCACTCGTAGATCACATCGGCATCGGAAGTCCTTGGTCGCTCGGAAGAAAGAGCGGAGGCCTGTTCATAATGCCGGGCTCGGCATACGGACTCCAGTCTGTCGGCAGCAGATTCCTGCTCAGAGATATTATCAAGGTCAGGGCGTTTTTCGAAAGAGATGATGCCGATTATGTTATCATGGCCGGCAGCACCGACGTGTGGAACATCGATTTCACGCCTATAATTGAGCAGCACGACAAATCCGGAAAGCCTGTTACCATGATTTACAAGAAGGTGCCTAAGGGAGAGGACTATTACGGTTTCTTCCTTGATATCGGTGAGGAAGGTGAGGTCACCGCCATACGCGAAGAGGGGTTTGCATGGGCCAATTACTTTGCTGACTGCTTTATCGTAGACAGAGAGTATATGCTCGATTTCATGAGCTGGTATGAGACTCTGGAGTACATGGATGTAATCCAGATAATGGCAGCTAATATGGAGACTATGGATATCGACACATATGAATTCAAGGGCTATCTCGGAAAGATCAAGAATCCTGTTGATTTCATCAAGGTCAATCAGGGTATGACAGATTACGATATCAGAAACGAAGTGTTCTGCAATCCGGAAAGACCGATTCTTACAAAAGCTCAGGATGAAGCGCCGGTGCTTCACTACCCGGATGCTGATGTAAGAAATTCACTTGTTTCCGCAGGATGCAGGATAGAGGGAAGAGTTGAAAACAGCATCATATTCCGAAGCGTTAACATCGGTAAGAAAGCCGTGGTCAAAAACAGCGTAATCATGATGCATGGTGAGATAGGTGACGGCGTCGTGCTTGATCACGTAATAGCTGATAAGTATGCCAGCATTACGGGCGGAGTTAAGATATACGGCACCAAGGATGCACCTGTCGTTATCGGTAAGGGAAAAACAATTTAGAATCTGATTATAAAAGGAGTTATTATGCCTAAGAAGAAAAAAGTGCTTTTTGCGGCATTTGAAGCAACACCGTTTATAAAAACCGGAGGGCTCGGCGATGTAGCCGGGTCCCTTCCTGCTCATGTGAAGTCGGATGACTACGATGCGAGGGTAATACTCCCGCTGCTTAGTTCTATCCCGGACAAGTACAGGAGCAAAATGAAATACGTGACGAATTACGAGGTAAGGCTCGGTTGGCGCTCGCAGTACTGCGGTCTCTTTACCCTGAGAAAGGGAGGAGTCATGTACTACTTCCTGGATAATGAATACTATTTCAGAAGGTCGCACGTCTACGGAGAATTCGATGACGGAGAAAGAGTGGCATTCTTCTCCAAGGCTGTGCTCGAGACCATCAGATACATATGGGAGAACTTCTATCCGGACATCATTCACTGCAATGACTGGCACACGGCTCTCATACCTGTTTATCTCAGAGAGCACTACAACGGAGACCCATTGTACGATCCTATCAAGACTGTATTTACCATACACAATCTGAAGTTCCAGGGACAGTACAGCAAACTCGTAACGGGTGATGTACTGGGCCTTCGCGGCACACCTGCCGAAGGACAGATGCTGCACGATGATGCCACCAATTATCTGCAGGGCGCAGTCATATACTCTGATGCCGTAACTACGGTAAGCCCGACTTATGCCGATGAGATATGTACCATGCAGTTTGGCGAGAGGCTCGAAGGTCTCTTCAATTCGAGAAGGTACAAACTTTCCGGCATTATCAACGGCATAGACAATGATGACTTCAACCCGGCAACTGATGCGGCAATTGCCGTCAACTACGACGCGGACAGCGTATTCGATAAGAAAGTCGAAGATAAACTTGCGCTTCAAAGAGAGCTGGGACTCAGAGAAGATCCGGGTGTACCGCTCTTTGCCATGGTCAGCAGACTGACTCAGCAAAAGGGTGCCAACCTCATATCCGCACTTCTTCCTGAATTCAGGGAGCGCAATATGCAGGTTGCTGTACTGGGCACGGGAGACAGCGTATATGAGCATGCAATCGGAGACTTCGCTTATCATAACGGAGATAATTTCGCAGCTAGGATTACATTCGATGAGCCTATGTCGAGAAGATTCTACGCGGGAGCCGATGTATTCCTGATGCCGTCCGAGTTTGAGCCTTGCGGCCTCGCTCAGATGATATCCATGAGATACGGTACACTTCCTCTCGTCAGAGAGACCGGCGGTCTCAAGGATACCGTTGACGGTTACTGGGATGTGGGAGAGAATGCAAACGGTTTCTCGTTTAAGGACTTTGACACCAATGGCCTGAGAAACGCAGTCGATCTTGCGCTAAGCCTTTGGTTCGATGAGCCGAAGATATGGAAAAAACTTGTAAAGAATGCGATGGCAATGAACTTCAGCTGGGACGAGTCCGCTGCCAAATATCGCGAATTATATGACAGTTTATTGCAATAAGTTAAAGGAGATTAATGAGGGTATTTCACAATTCAAGATTAGCAGATTACAGAGAGCCTTTCGGTGCGGTAGAGACTGGGACGAAAGTCTCTCTTTCTGTCGATGTGACAGAGGCAAATATAGATAGCGTCAGACTTATGGTCTGGCAGGGTGAAGGATTATCACCGACATACTACGATATGAATGATGTCGGGGGTGGCAGATACAGAGCGGAGTTTACAACTCCTGATGAAGGCTGCCTGCTCTGGTATGCTTTTGAGATAAAGGCTTGCGAATACGGGGGAGATCCGTTCACCGCTTATTACGGAAATAATCAGGAGTGTCTCGGCGGAGAAGGTTCTTGGTACGAGTACAGTCCTGAGTGTTATCAGATTACGGTATACAAAAAGGATGAGGTTCCTTCCTGGTACAGGGACGGCATAGTTTATCAGATATTTCCGGACAGATTCTCGAGAGATGATGACTGGGAGGATCGTTGCAAACAGGCCAATGAAAAGGTCAATGAAAGAAGAGACGATGTAAAAAGAGTCATCGAAGAAGACTGGAACAAGAAGGCCTACTACAAAAGAGACGACAGAGGAAAGGTCATCGAGTGGCCTATTTACGGAGGCAGCCTGAAGGGCATAGAGGAAAAACTCGATTATCTTAAGTCCCTCGGTGTTACGGCAATTTACCTCAATCCTATATTTGAGGCCACATCCAACCACCGCTACGATACGGCAGATTATATGCATGTAGATCCCGCGCTTGGCACGGATGATGATTTTGTGAGGCTTGCAGACGCCGCAAAGAGAAAAAACATCAGACTAATTCTTGACGGAGTGTTCAGCCATACGGGGTCGGACAGCTTATACTTCGACAAATACGGAAACTACCCGGGCGCTGACGGAAAAGGTGCTTGGAATAATACGGACTCTCCTTACAGGGATTGGTATAAATTCGATGATAACGAAGATGCCGGATACAAATCCTGGTGGGGTGTAAGAGACCTGCCGGAGGTCGATGAGAACAACGAGAGTTATCGTGAGTTTATCAACGGAGCAGACGGCGTCGTCGCTCACTGGCTCAAAATGGGAGCATCGGGCTGGAGACTCGATGTCGCAGATGAGCTTCCGGATTCGTTTATCAAAGAGCTCAGGGCTCGCATAGATAAAACAAAAGAAGACTGCCTCCTGATCGGTGAGGTCTGGGAGGATGCCAGCAATAAAGAAAGCTACGGAGAGCGCAGGGAATACCTGCTCGGAGATGAACTCGGCGGCACCATGAACTATCCGCTGAGAACGCTGTTGCTCGACTACATCAACTATACTGTGTCGTCAGCTCAGGCATCTGACAGGCTGATTAGCCTAAAGGAGAATTATCCTAAGGAGAATTTCTACGGGGCTCTTAATCTGATCGGAACACATGACAGAGAAAGAATCATTACCGCCATGGCCGGCGAGGAAGATTATGAGTCGGCTGTGAGAAAGGTAAGGCTGCTTTCGACTCTGCAGTACACACTGCCGGGAGTGCCGTGCATATACTACGGGGATGAAGTAGGCCTTATGGGAGGGACTGATCCAGCCAACAGAAACGGATATCCTTGGGGATATGAAAACCTCGATCTCGGATATCACTACAGAATGCTGGGGCTCATATACGATGAGCATCCTGCACTTAAAGACGGAGAACTCACCATGCTTTCAGGGCGCGGAGGTCTCAGTGATGATGTATTTGCATTTGTTCGTGAAGGTCACGGTGAGAAGATACTTGTAATTGCCAACAGAAGCTATGACTCAACCCAGGTTGACTTAAGGGCATTTGAAGAGCTCAGAGGAGGCTTTGCACTCGAACTTCTGAGGACAAAGGAACTCCCTGTTGATGCGGAAGGAAGGCTTGAGGCATTAGAGATGGAAAGGCTCTCGGTCAAGGTGATTTGCCTAAGAGATTCAGCTCCTAAACTACAGGGCTTTGACAGATCGGCAGGCGTAATATGCCATATCAGCTCGCTGCCGCAGCCAGTGCTGGGAAAACCGGCCAGAGATTTCGTGGATTTCATTTCAGACGCGGGATTTAAGATTTGGCAGGTGCTTCCGTTGAATCCTGCGGGAACAGGAGGCTCGCCGTACAGCAGTCACAGTGCATTTGCGGGAGACCCGAGATTCATTAACTATGATGAGCTACCGGATGAGAGTGGCTTTGATGAGTTTGCTAAGAAGAATGCAGATTGGCTCATTGAATATGCAAGCTACACTGCTGTGAAGGAATCACAGGAAGAGATTTCTTGGCTCGAGTGGCCTGAAGAATACAGACAGGCTGAGCCCGGAGAACTCCTTAACAGTCTTACGAAGGAGCAGTCTGAAAGAGCATACGATCTGATGCGGGAGCAGTACGCTTTTGAATGTCAGTGGCAAGATTTGAGAGCTTATGCCAACAGCAAGGGCGTCAGCATAATGGGAGACCTCCCTATGTTCATGGCGGCTGACAGCTCTGATGTTTGGGCCAATAAAGAGGTGTTCAGACTGGATGAAGACGGCAGATTAAGCGTTCATGCCGGAGTTCCGCCGGATGCCTTCACAGGAGAAGGTCAGGACTGGGGCAATCCTCTGTATGATTGGGAGTACAGTAAATCAACTGGACACGAATGGTGGATGAGGCGTATAAAGCAGTGTGCTGAGAGATTCGACATGCTCAGAATCGATCATTTCAGAGGTCTTTCGGAATACTTCGCAATACCCGAGGAAAAGGATCCTGAGGACGGTGTATGGCAGCATGGTCCGGGCCTCGGACTATTCCGCGCTATAGATGAAATGCTGGATAGGGAAGGTCTTGAACTGAAACTTCTGGCAGAGGACCTCGGATATGTTGATGATGGGGTTAAGAATCTTCTGAAACTCAGCGGACTTCCGGGCATAGATGTGTGGCAGTTCAGCTCGCACGATATGTTGAGCATGAGTCCGGAACAGACAAGGCTAAGATCCTGGTACACAGGAACCCATGACAACGACACATTGATGGGCTTTGTCAGTGGATATATGCAGGATGCTGCGGATGAAGATGACAGGGAAGTTCCCGAAGATGAGCTTAGGGCCGAGGCAGAACGCATTATCGAAAAAATATATAAAGGAGATGCTTGCCTGGCCATGATGCAGATACAGGATGTATTCCTTCTGGGTAGTGAATCCAGGATGAATGTTCCGGGTGTTCCTGAAGGCAATTGGACTTGGAAGATACCGGGAGCATCAATATATGAGGCATTTCCTGATGCATCAGAGAGAGCCGCATGGCTTAAGGACCTTGCATTGAAGTCAGACAGATAAGAGGTAGCAGATGAGCAGAGCAGATAGACATTCCAAAAAGGGTAAGAAAAAAGAGATAGCAGTTTTGACGACCCGCCAAAAAGTGTTCAGGATTATCAAATACGGCATACTCCTGGGAATGGTGGCAGTGATTGCGATGCTCGTATATACCGCTGTTAACATAGGGAAGATTAATAAGGACACTCTCTATTCGAATGTGGATCGCTCATCAATCGTTTATGATATGAGCGGAGAGGAAGTCGACAGTCTCCACTATACGGAGGACAGAACAATTGCCTCGATTGATGAGATGCCGGATAATCTCAAGAATGCCTTTATCGCTGTAGAGGACAAGACATTCTATAAACATCACGGATTCAACTTCCGAAGGATGGTTGGTGCCGTGCTTTCAAAACTTCTCGGCAGATCAGATGCGATAAGCGGCACATCAACGATAACTCAGCAGCTGGCCAGAAACGCGTATCTATCCGAGATAAAGAGCCAGAGGAGCATCAGGAGAAAACTTTCCGAGATGTACATAGCATGGAGGCTCGAGCAGAATCTTACCAAGGACCAGATTTTGGAAGCCTACCTCAACACCATATATCTCGGATATGGTAATTACGGAGTTAATGCTGCTGCCAGAACTTACTTCTCCAAAGAAGTGGATGAACTTGAATTGCCAGAGTGCGCGGCACTTGCGGCTCTGCCTCAGGCACCGGATTCCTATGCACTTATTACAACCGAGCCGGGTGACGGAGCAGAGGAAATCAAAAACATTCATTACTACTCTCGAGATGAGATGGATGAAGAGGATGGCGAAGACGACAGCGAAGTCAGCGAGGAGAACGCATATTACACAGGAGAAGAAGGCGACGAAGAAGAGGAAGGCTCGGGTTTTTATGCCAACGATATCTCCAAAGACAGGCGCAATCTCGTATTGAGTCTTATGGCCGAACAGGGATATATCTCAGAGTCTGAGGCGGAGTCCGCTCATGTGGACATCATAGACATACTCGAACCAAGCTTCGAGAAGACCGAATCTGCATACACCTACTTTACCGACTATGTGGCCGGCGTTTTGACGAAAGACCTCATAGATAAGTTCAATATCAGTGAGGAAGAGGCACAGCGTATGCTCTATGCCGGAGGCCTTAAGATTTATACTACTTTAAACAGTGAGATTCAAAACATAATATATGACGAATTCAAAGAAGACAGCAATTTCCCTGAGGCTGTGGACGGAAGCGAAGTCCAGGCCAGCATGGTGGTAACGGATGTCGGTACCGGAAGGATCAGTGCTCTTGTGGGCGGCAGAAACACCGAAGGATCACAGCTCTTTAACAGAGCTACAAGCCCTAGGCAGCCTGGATCATCCATAAAGCCTTTGTCGGTTTACGGTGCGGCACTTCAGAAAAGTTATGAGTATGCCAGCAAGGACCAGACATTTATGTTTACGGACTATGGATTTGACACTCAAGGTACAAAGTATTGGGGAGACTACATCACCGCGAGCTCAGGCGTAATAGATGAGCCGCTCAAGATAAACGGAGAAGAGTGGCCTCAAAACTTCACCAGAACATATTCCGGCGGTAATACCCTGAGGACGGCTCTTCAGCAGTCCCTCAATACATGCGCAGTTAAGATAGTCTGGCAAGTCGGCCTCGATTACTCCGCCGAAATGCTGCAGAAATACGGTCTCACCACCGTGGTAAGCGATGAAAAGGAAAATCCTAACGATGTAAATCCGGCTGCACTCGCTCTCGGAGCCATGACTTACGGAGTAAGTCCTCTCGAAATGGCACTTGCCTATGCGGCCTTCCCTGGCGGGGGAAAGGTTAACAGTGCGATGTGTTACACCGAGGTGCAGGATGCCAACGGCAAAACAATTCTCACGGGTGAATCAGAGGAGACTCAGGTGCTCGATAAGGGTGTTGCATGGATTATGACGGACCTTCTTAAATCCGTAGTATCCGATGGTATTGCGAGAAACGCATCCATTTCGGGCGTTGAGGTGGGAGGAAAGACAGGAACTACCAACGATACATTTGATGTATGGTTTGACGGATTTACCCCGAGATATGCAGCTGCACTTTGGATAGGAACGGATCTCAATGTTGAGATGCTGGGTTCTTCCACTCAGGCCGCGGCCCTTTGGAGCAAGATTATGGGTCAGGTTTCCGATATAACCGAGGATAAGTATGATGACATGCCTGCAAACGTAATCAAGCAAAACGGAGAGTATTACAGCCTCGGAACAGAGAAAAATGCAGGCAGCAGATACGCTTATTCCAAGAGCAAGAGCGGAGGCAGCAGCAAGGATGAAGAGGAAAAGAAAGACGAAGTAAAAGAGCAGAAGAAGACTGCTCCGAAACAGGAGAAGAAGCAGGAAAGTCAGGAGAATAAAAAAGACTCCGGCGGCGGAGATTCCGGCGGAGACTCAGGTGGCGGAGATTCCGGCGGTGGAGGTTCCGGCGGTAGTGATACACCTGCTCCTA
>Ga0256406_1005419_pt1 | contig 13673 bp, 10 predicted proteins | sample RumenRJG_03DNA_FD_185986 | JGI IMG/M metagenome (GOLD analysis project Ga0256406, IMG submission 185986) | Bovine rumen microbial communities from Lethbridge, Alberta, Canada - RJG_03 | ecosystem: Host-associated > Mammals > Digestive system > Stomach > Rumen | place: Canada: Alberta | collected...
TTGTGGGGTAAGGGGAAGGTATGCACAAATCGGACAAAATTCACGCTCATACTATCATGATGCATAGTGTTCAAGCTCTTTACTGCAATTGAGATTGCCATTGAGATTGCTTGCGGATTTTAGGATAAGATTATTTGTACTCTACTAATTGCTGCTCATATAATTGCCAAATAGGGTTATCTGAACTTGGATTTGATTTGATGATATCTTTTATTATCATCTGGATTTTTGATCTCAACTGCTGGCCATTAATAACATCCGATAACGATGATCTCCATTTTTTCATCAAATTATTACAGCAGTGGCTATCATAGAGACCTCGTCCAAGAATTACTTTAACAGGTCGTTTTACGTTTTCTAATGAGGCACGCACGGTAAGTATCTCATCTTCATCGAGACAAAAAGTAATACATAAACGATCATTCAGTGGGAAACCTTTTTCTATTAGAAAGAAAACTTCACCAAACCTTTCAATCGTGCCATCTTCAGCATCACTAAATAGATTATAGCTTATTATTAACTGATTTGGTGTATTTACAAAAAAACGTCTATGTCCTTCATAGGGTAATGGAGTATTCTCGTCAATAATCTTCTCATACTGAATACTATTAGAATCTTCGGTGAGCTGTATGAAATAACTATGCTTTGCTGAACAATTTAGATGCGCACCTTCTTCTCCAACAGATACCTGTTGATGAAATTCTAAATATTGAGGACACTCTGTTTTACTGGCAGAGATAGTCTTGCCACAATTCTGACACTCAACTTCAACACCAAGAGAACTAGATAAGATAGCAGCACCTTCAGCTATGGCAAGCATCGGCTTCTCAGAAGAAAGAATCTTATCTTTACCATACTTATCACATAACATATTCCTTACAAGAGGAATGCATGATACACTACCAGCCAAGAGTATTTTGTCAATAGTGTCTATTGGATATGCTGTCTTTTCAAGTAATTCATCTATTAAAATAATGGTTCGTAAAACCAAAGGTCGAATTATACTCTCATATTTGTCTCGCGTCAACTTGACTTCAATATCAATGGGAGAGCCATCTTCGTCTTCAAAGAAATCAAGAATACATATAGTGACTTCATCAGACCTATTTAATTCTTTTTGGGCTATTTCCACACTATTCTTCAATTCGCCTTGAAATGCATACTTCTTTCTTTCAGGAAGCTCTTCTATCAATTTGTGAATATCAACATTATTAGCTTTTCCTGCCTCAGTAAGTACATATTCAGTTATTAATCGGTCAATGTCATCACCGCCAAGCCAATGGTCACCACCAGTTCCCGCGACAATGAAATAGCCTCCTGTAGCAATGAGAATAGACAAGTCAAAAGAGCCACCGCCAAAGTCGTAAACAAGAAACACCTTATCCTCATTTACAGCCATCCTATCTACTCCATAGGAGATAGCAATAGCCTGTGGCTCTGATAATAAACTCTGAACTGTCAAGCCGGCAAGCTGAGCAGCCTTCCGGGTCGCAGCCATTTGTTTTTCATTGAAATATTCAGGAACAGTTATTACCGCATGAGTAACTTCACCACCAAGTTTTACAGAAGCATCATTCTTCAGCTGACGAAGAATTTCTGCACTAATCTGTTCTGGAGTATATTCCTTTCCGTTCATTATAACTACAACTGAATCATCAGCACCTCCAGACTTTTTATCTATGCCAAAGGGATACATATCTTTATCAGCTTTCATCATTTTAACTTGTGGATCAGAAATGACTGTTCCCATAAGTCGCCTAACTGACACGACAATATTTGGAGCATATCTTCTCCAATTGTTGTATGGCGCGTTACCAACGATAAAACTACCACTTCTGTCAATGGCAACACATGAACGACATAGATCCTCATTATTGGGACCTGTTGCAATAACTCTCACTGTTGCATCTTTGAACGCAACAACAGAGTATTTCTCTCCCAGATATATGCCAACAGACTTTCCGCTCATACTGCTATTCTTTATATCTACAAGACATTTCGTTCCAATTAACGTTCATTTCTTTCTATCGCATTTAGATAATTTAATTCATCCTGAGCGAAATCTTTACACATGGGATCATTCAACATTTCTGACAGCAGCGACCTTGCTTCTACATAGCGTTTCCTGTCTATTAAAACATATGCTTTGCGCCTCTTAAGAAAAGCCATATGGTTGCTCCATGACATAATACTTTCCTTTGAATCGGGTTTTGGCGAACGCTGAATGACATCTTCTACCACTTCAAGAGCTTGTGGATCTTGAGAATTTGCCAGACAATTTATGTATTCTTGTATATGCTTGTAATTCATGCTATGGGAAGCAATTTCCAAGTAATATGCAGCCGTATGCGCTTTCCCAAGTTCCATTAAACAGAAACCAACAGTATAACTAGCTTCAAAAAAGATATCCCACAACAATTCATCCTGGGATTCATATTTTATGCCCATCTTGTCTTTTAAGCTGTTGGAAGTGCATTCAAACACCCATTTAGACAACTTCAAGGCTTCAACAAAACGTTTCTCATCTACTAAATCTATCGCCTTTCTAATAGCATTAAGCAAACTATCCTTATCAGAGGTATAACTAAGACCATAGGGCACACCTATCGTGAACGAAATGCCAAGAGGAGTGTTAACTCTGGCAAAATCCCTCTTATCATCATTATTTGAGAAATTTTGTCTTATCATATCTACGCGAATGCTTGATGTGCTCTCTTTTCCTATAATAGAATGAGTAGATATAACAATGGGAGCGTTATGACATAAAATCGATTTATCTTCATCATCGTTAATCTTATAATGTACATGAGAACAAGACAAGACAAACACTTTGTTGACAGAGGTTTCTCCATCAAGAGAATAGTCAAAAATCAAATCTATATCATCTATTCTTTCCTGAAATTTATTATTACTCGTGTCATAAATAAACATGCATGAAGATAGATTTTTCTTGTTCAATCCCCAAAGTGTCCTAAGAACATATCCTATAGTAATTCCTTCTTCATATGAAGGTGACAATTCTAAATTCTCATCAAATACCTTTTTATAACGAGACAACTCAACAGGAACATCCACGCTGAATTGTTTTACTTCTTCTGACCAATTTTCATGGTCACCATATTTCTGAGCAACAAGCATTAACCAATCAGTCATTTGCTTCATTGCAACAGGATTCCCAAGTTTTGCATAACTTAATGCCAAGGTGTTAGCTTCATTTAATGATAGACCTGATGCCCCTTGCTTAAAATAATAGGATGCTTCGTCTTCTCTATCCATTTTAGACAAGCATACGCCCATGATAGTGCATATATCATAAAAAGCAGACATCTTGTTACTATCATTCCAATCTAATTGAGAATTCATATAGTTAAAACCACGCTCCAATATTGAAAAAGTATCATAGTAACGATTCTGGTCAAATAGCCATTTTCCATATCCAATATAATAATAGCCTTGAAATTCAAATTGTCCATGAACGTATTCTTGTTCCAATTCCGTTAATTCCAATCCTTGCTGATGCTTTTCCATCACAGATTTTTCAACAGCAAAATATGTCTGAAAATCCGAGTTGTTTTCTGTCTCGCTATAAGATAAAATGAAACTCAAAAGTGTAGGTGCATTATGTGTCCTTAAAGATGCCCCATCATCATCTAAAGAGTTATCTGGGGAAAGTAAAGACACGCGCATATACTTAACAGTGTCAGGACCACCAAGACTCGACAAAATAAAAATACAATTTCTAATCTTTGTTCTAACAATAAGCGTTGTTTCATGGAACATTCCTTTTGTATAATGTCCTTCGTCCGTTTTATTCTTTAATATACACGAAAACATATCGAAGTTCCATATTTCATTCGGGGCTTCAACAATCTTCTCAGTTATATTATTCCCAAAATCCCCCAGACGATATGCAATGGCCATTGACAAAACAGAAGATTCTTCTACATTGAAAACCTGACCGAGAATTTCTCCAAGAACTAATCTGTTTGATTCTGTGGCTCTACGAAAAACATATTCTTGATTTTGATATGCAGATTCAAGATGAATAAACTCTTTTTTCTCTATCAAATCGAAATCAAGATAATGCTTGCCTTCAGCATCATCACTTGCTTGATTCTTTGCTATAACATCGTCACTTGACTTGTTCCCTAAGATACTTCTAATTATTCTACTGAACATATTGGCCATAATGTCACCATGTATTATTGAAATTCTCTATTATTGTAAAAATCTATAGCTGGTTGAAATTTATCCATAGCAGCTTGCTCCATATAACTCATACCTCTCATAACCTTATCAGGAAGAATAGTCTGAAAATCGTTACTGAGGCACATTGTCGCAAATAAATATCGAGATTCTGTATCGCCTTTGTTAATTGCTTTTTCTAAATATTCCCATGCCTTTTTCACATCTCTATCAACACCAAGACCTTGGTAGTAAATCACAGCAAGACCGTAAAAAGCATGTTCGTTTCCACTTTTTGAAGCTTCTTCAAATAATACTCTTGCCCGTTCATAATCTTTCACCTTTTCAGTCCAACACTGTCGAGCGACATTACACATCCCATTCGGGTGTTTTAAATCTGCGGCTTTCTGCCATAAAGCTAACGCCTTTTCTTTCTCGCCTGTATTGTTCAACCCTGATGCCCAATTATCCATCGCGTCACGTTCGCCAGCATCAGCAGCTTCTTCAATGATCTTCTTGAAAAGAATTTGATTATCTTCATTTACATCTCCAGGTTCGATAAGCTGAACAAGTATTGAGTTTTCACGAGAGTCTTCCAGAAGATTAGCAAAATCAAGCCAGGCCCAATATTTGGCAATTTTCAGGTTCTTTTCAACACCCTCGCCATTAAAATAAATAAGAGCCATACGAGAATACGCAGCAGAATATCCGGCTTCTGCAGATTGGCGGAATAGTTCATTGCTTTTGGCAATGTTAATCTCACCATTAATATCTCCTCGATGATAACTAATGCCTAAGTTGTATAGGGCTTGACGCTCTCCTTGCTCCGCTGCTTTATTAAGCCAATACATTACATCGTCACTATGGTCATCGTTATGTTTCATACTCCCCATAACCATAAAGGTTTGAGCAACGGCATGTCCTCTTTCTGCTGCTTTTTTGAAATATGAAAGTGCCTTATCCATGTCTTTAGGTAACATGTAAGCTCCTTCATAATATGCCATTCCAACCCGAAACAGTTCATCTGCTATCACATCAGACTCCGGAGCATCAATTACCAATCCTAAATATGGATTGTTTGTAAATGCCTTTTTCCCAATACTTTTTGCAATGAGAGGTTGAATTATATATTTGTAAAAGAATCCCATTAGACAATATAATATGATTTACCTTAATCAAAATAACTTGAATTAAAACCAATGTTTTGCATGAAAGCAGCAAGTGCGAGCAACCTTCTACTATCTCCGCCAACTGCATCAATCATATACGTACGAAACTCGTCCTTCTCCCGATTACTTAACTGTTTAGCAATCTCGGTTGCTTCATCCTTATTCATATTGATTATGTCTTGAAGGATTGGAAGAATTTCTTCTTGTGAGTCAATATAGAAAAAATCCACAAACAAAGCATATATATCAGGTTCATTGGTTCTAATCCTTCCACCATATGAAATACCTAATATACTCAGACCGACAAGAGCTAAAGCCTTTTTTTGTTTTATACTTAATGTGTCTAACATTGTATATCGAATAATCAATTACTACAACAGAACAAGAATACTTGACACTATTATTAAAGCCAAAAGGACTCCTGCACAACCACTTTTCTTTGATTGGTTCTTGACCCCAGCTAAAGCTTTTATATCCATCTTTTCAATCGGGCCGCCAACACGGATTCCATCATCATACTCTTTGACAACCCGTTTGAACTCTTCCCAATCTGATATTCTTGGAGCTTTAGCATAATAACTGTTCGCACCAAACATTTTTGCATAAGAAGCAGAATCCGAATCAATACCTGGATCATGGTTAGGCTCCCACCATACAGCAAAACCTTTCTGGACATCAACATACATCATTGCCAAAGGCAGATGAAATTGGTGACCACATGAGGGGCATTTCGCAATATTGATTCTGTCTTCCATAACCATGCTGCGGTTCGCCTCATTCTCTCCCCAGATAGTTCTGAAGAAGTCACCAGTGTATTGATGAGAACACCTTGGACACTCTATGGCAATCTTAACTTGTTTACTCATAATATCTTATATAATGCTTACAAAATGCATTTATGAAGAAAGCAACAAGACACGTCAGGAAACCCCTGACGTGCCTCTATAATATCTACTTAATGTGAGTGCCAGAATAATAATGCTTCATGAGCATTCATATTCGGGAAGCCTCCAAGAGTACAAATTAGCTGCCACATCTTAACTTCTGAATCAGCGATTTCACCATCTGATGCCATGATTGCAGCTAAATATCCTGTAGCATATTTCTTTTGTTCAGTAGTCATGGAAGCTAATATACCAAACGCTTGTGAAGCCTCCATGGTTTGAGAAGCTCTTAACAAGCCCTCAACATCTGATTGACCAACGCCAAAAGCAGCCAATTCCATTACAATAGCAATTTTCTCCTCTTCTGCAAATTTACCATCTGCTGAAGCCATCGCAACACCCATTTTTACTAGGGCTGCCAATTCAAGACCTGAATATGTCATAGTTTAAACTTTTTTTTGATGCCGATTATCCAAGAGCACCTAGATTATAAAAAATGATGAAGCATGATGAAGTTCGTGGATATCTTGCTAAAGCAAACGACTATTCAAAATGCCATAGATAGTTGAGTTAATTCTGTACGAATCCAATTCGACGACGCTGTGGCTCGACACCAGAAGACTCCATCTTTTTTCTCATCTGTTCATAAGATTGCAAATCACTAGAACTGACTGATGGATTATTTTCTTTGATAACCTCTTCGAGAAGAGACTGAGTAATATCTACATCATCCTCAAAAGCTCTGGTCGCAGCATCGTTGACTATATATGCTATATCAGAAGCTACGAAGTTTTCTGTCATCTCGGCAAGACGTACATAGTCTATATCGTCTGATGCTGGTCGGTCTTTCATGTGGATTTTAAAGATTCCCTGTCTGGCTTCTTTATCAGGAACAGGAATAAAGATAACTTTATCCATGCGTCCTTTACGAAGAATTGCCGGGTCTATCAAATCTGGACGATTTGAACTGGCAATCACAAATATACGGTCTTTGCCACAATTGTTCATTTGCGAAAGGAATTCATTCACCTCTCCTGATTCACTTGAATTATTGATTTTACTACGATTTGGGACCAAAGCTTCAAATTCGTCAAAATTCAGTATCGTGGGCGCATTTTTCCTTGCTTCATCGAATAAAGCACCTATCTTTTCCTGTGATCCATGTACATATATGCTTGCAAGGTCGGAAGACTTGACAAACACATAATTGTAGCCTGCTTCTTCAGCAAATTTCTCAGCAATAAAAGATTTTCCGCATCCAGGAGGGCCATAAAGCAGCATTCCATTTGGAATTTGTATCTTGAAGCGTTCCGCTTTCTGTGGGTCTTTCAAGATATTAATAATCTTCTTCTGCATGATAGATTTTATCTCATTCATACCAGCAACATCAGCGAACCCATTGCCATGCTTTGGTTGAATCTTGCTTTTTTCTTCTGTCTGATTTACACGAGTCATAGAAATAGGCGGAGCATCGATTTCAATCTTACGTTCTATTGCATCCAAGAACTCCTTGGCAGATGCAAAACGTTGGTTTGGATCTGGAGCTAATGCCTTGACCATAACTTTCAACAGGTCATTATCCATCTCCATAATTTGTATATTTGGCAATGACAAAGGCCCATTTCGTTTTTCCACAATAGCCTGAACCTGTTCTTGCAAGGTTAATCCTGCAAGATTTGTCTCCCAAGGCATAATTCCGAAAATAAGCTTGTAAAGAACAACTCCTGCAGAGAACAAATCAGAACGAACACTACCATCGCCGAAGAAGCGTTCTGAGGCTACATAATATAAGTTCTGACCATGCCAAGATTTTGTATCAGGCTTTAAATCGGCATATCTTGCTGCACCAAAATCTATGAGCTTAAGGTTATTCAGGTTACCCACAGTATCTAGCATTATGTTCTCAACGGTAATTTCATTATGAATCACCGGACGTTCAAGAGTGTGGATAAAGTTGATGGCAGAGAGGAGTGCAGACATAACCTGGCGGATTTCCATCGGGCTAAGGGTCCCACCTCTATACAATCTGTCATTAAGATTCTCTCCCTTGACATACTCGGTCACAACAAACAATAATTGATGACCGTCCTTTTCAAGCTTTCCAGAGTCAACAAATGAACATAAATTCATGTGATTTAGACTACTGGCTAACTCAACCTCGATAACTTGCCCATCCTTGTCATACTGATACACTTCAAGTTCCTCCATGAAAATCAATTTCAGGAACTTTACTTTTCCATTTTCATCCTTAACACGATATGTCTGAGCATAGCTGCCTTCCTTATGAGGGAAGACAACTACATACTTTCCGATGTTGTCGTTTTTCTTGAATAGGAACATAATAACGATCTCTAATTTTTTACGATAATAACTTCAGCAGGACGAATCAAATGTCCCTGTCTTGTATAGCCTTGTTTTTCTATAGATACTATATCACCAGTCTCTCTACCTGGATCCGGTTCTGTATCTGCTACTTCACATAGTTCCTCAATGGATTTGTTATTCTCGAATTCAATTTTCTGCACATTAAATTTCTCCAAAACTCCCAATGCTTTTTTCTTTGCATTAAGAAGTCTATTGATAGCTTTCTTCGTAGTTTCATCCTTGTCCAATTCACGCTCTTTAATTGTTTGTTCTGCTCTTTCGAACGTGTCCAGGACAGTCAAAAACTCACAGAAAATCTCGTCAATTTTCTTATCTTGACTTTTTTCGAACTCTTCAAGTTTATTTCTTAATGTAAGATTCTCTCTTGATAGTTCAGAAACTTTATTAGCTATTTCACTTCTTACACTCATAGGATTCTATTTTAAAGAATTATACTTATTCAAATCCAACGCATCCAAATTAACCTCTTCACTTTTGACAGAAGACGCTAATGGAATTACTTTCTCTTCATCCAGAATCGGGAAAGTAAAGTCAGCGGCCAAACGCTGGGCTGGCTTTCTGAGGGTCGCCTGTGCTTCGGTTATCTCTTTCATCGTATATTTTTTCGACTTCAGAGCCTTAATTTGAGACTTTACTATGTCAGAGTTTGAAGCATCTTGCTGTAACCCTAAAACTTTATATGGATTCTTCATATCAATTCAATTTTAATATTTTTGCAAATGAATCTGGGACAGCACCATCTGGAGAAAAACTCACAAAATATGCCAAGCCCTTTCGTAAAGCTTGCCCCTTACTATTCAAATTTAATCCCAACATAATACTCATTCTGTTATCGTTTGATAATCCTTGCATTATCTTAAAGAAGGAACTAGCAAATGTACCAGAATGTTTCTTAAACGATGTACTTCTATTTTGCAGAATCTTATCTAAAACACTTCTAACAGAATAGCTTTCATAAGATTCTCCAATAACATACTCCCAAATGCACAGGTCACACAATGTGGCAAGGTTTTCACAAACTTCCTCATCATTCTTATTATTCAGATAAATCCTATATACTTCATTCAACGCTTCTTTCTTTGACATCTTGTCATTATTGACTTTCTGAACAATCATGCCCATATCGACTATCTTCTGGAAAGAAGAACCTGCTATCTGAACAGCCTCTTTCAATGCCTGCTTGTCCACCTGCCTATTATCCTCTACACATATTCTAACAAGAGCTTTTAGAACGCCTTCCAGATTCTGTTTAACCTGAATACTAGACGGAGCCGTTTTATAAACACGTGCAAGAAGGACAGCACCTTCTCGTTCTTTCATCGAATCATCATTGAGTCGATGAACAACTTCACCATTTGCATAATTTGAGAAAGCCAACGAAAGAGGTGCCTCATTAAAAGACTGGCAAATTATCTCATACACATCAATGAATTTTTTATAATCCAACTTTGACTTTATATCCTCATTCATGCGACTGGACACAAATGATTTCAATGATGCATATAACTTAGAGAAGTTTCTGATCTCTGAAAGGGACGAAAAAGCAGAACGAATTGTCGTAAGACTTCCTGAGATTGCCTTTTTGCAGCTTTCAGCCTTTTGTTGTGCTTCTTTATACGTCGAATAATTATTACCAGAGAACCCATATCTTACACCAAGATTTAAAGCGTCTTCATCATTGCCATATCCTTGCCCGATTTCATAATCCAAAGCCTCCTTAATGGATTTTCTGACAGTTGACAACTGATTTGCCAAATACGGTGATGCAGTTATACAATCCTGATCCAAGTTAAGTTCCATCAAATCATCCAAAGCTTCCTTTTCATCAGTGAAGAACTGCTCATATTTAGGATAATTGTCACGAATGAAAGTTTCCATTCTAGAAGACAATGAAACTTGAACATCCTTAATGGCAATATTGTGATTATCTACCGGATCATCAAAATTAATGTTATCTGGCAGATTGTCATAATCATAATCACTTGTTTGACCTAAACTGCCTTGAAGGGTAAATGTGAAATCATCATCCCAAGAAGTATAATCCAAACTCTTCACAAACAACCTGTCGGTATATACAGCAGAAAGCCAAATTGATATAGCGTATTTCAGCATTTTCTCCTTAGCTTTTCCCGACTCGACGACACCTAAAGCTGCAATGGCAACATTACGGAACTGGTTGTCATTCTCAATATATGCAGGGTACATTGCTATGAGCTTGTCGAAAGCCTTGTCATACTGTTCCTCATTAAACATTCCCCTTAATATATATGACTCCAATTTGCTCTTGTAAGAGTTGAATTTTGAAGATGTATCAGTCAACTTACTAGATATTTTAGCCTTATATTGGTCAATCTCTTGTAAGAAAGAGGTTGCCTCTGCGACCGTCATTGTCCCTTCAATAACAGACTTTATCTTCTTATTGAACTCTAAAAGATACTTCTCGGACTCCTTTATGTAAATATTTTCACATAAAGTCAAGAGAGACGTTTCATTAGGAAGATACTTCTTCAACAGTTTTTCTGCATCAGCAGGCCGAGTAGACTGTAACAAATAACAAGCATAGCGGTAAGCCAAATCATCCTTAAGCGATTCATGCGATTTCAAATCCAACGCATTGACTATACGCTGCTCCTTTGACAAGTCAATAGAACCCGATTTGACATTACAAATTAGAGAACGCAATTCCGCACGTCCTTTATAAGAAGAAAGATTCTCTGATTTAACTGCTTCATAGAATGCAATCGCCTTTTCGTATTCAATATCAGACTCCAGTTCGGTTGCACAAGACCATTCTAACTTAACAATATCTTTCGTCAAAATGTCAACTTTTTCTTTCGCATAATCCGAATTACACTGGGCGTTTAATAAGGTTCTTACTTTAATAAAGCTGTCAATTGCCTTTTCCTTTGGCTGGGCCTTTGCTTTATTGTACAGCAAATCTATATAGCTGTCCCACAGTGCATAATATGAAGAATCCTTAATGTCTTTTGTATTCTCTACACTTTCTGAAATTTGAGAAATAGTATCTTCCTCAAACTTTATTTTTTGCCCCAGGGAACTAACTTTAGAAAAGTCGCGGTTACGCAATTCTATGAAAAGTGGCAGCCAATACGTCTGATAACCTTTTATTCTATCTAAGATTTCATACGCTTCTTGTTCATTGCCACCTTCATAAGCATTTCTGGAAAGGAGGACAAGTTCCTTTAAAGCATCTTCTTTTGATGACTTGAAAGACGAATTGACCTTACCATCTTCACATAGACCTAAAACGAGATAATAGCACTCTTTTTTCTCCGAAGTTTCGGATGTATATTTACCTTTATTATAATAAACTTCTGCAAGTAGTGTTTCTGCTTCATTATCAACACCCACCAGTGATTTTGCTTCTTTCTCAGAAAGCTCAAAATCCTGTTCTTTTATCAACTGCCGAATTATCTGTTTTTTCCTCTCTAACAACTGTTTATCAGATAAAACAGATATTGAATGATTGATAATGGATAGTGCATCAGGCGATTTCTTATTCTTAGATTCATTCAGTGAAACCGTTACATAATAACTATTCACGTCGCACTTTTTTTGAATCAAATACTCAGAGGCCGTATATGCATAAGCATTATCATGCAAAGAATCCAGTGACTTGCAGAATGCCGTCCTTAATTCTTTTGTATGCAAAAACTTCTTATGCTTATCCGAAACAAACTTGACTACTTCTTTCGCAATATCCGAAGACGGTGAAATCAAAGTGGCAAAAAAGAGAGTACTTTCTTTGACATCCCAGTATTTTTCCAAGAAAGACATACTCTTATGTCTTTTTATCTTAGATATAGCAGAATCATAGAATAGTTTTTCAAACGACGATATACCAACAAATGGAGACAGTACATCTACAATGGTATCTTCATCTGTATTATCATGAATAAGCTGTTTCAGCTCACTTTCATTAATCTTTGACTGATTACCATTTGAAACAAGGTTTTCAGCTTGATTGATGTAGATGAAGTCAAATGTCTTCTCAGAAATAAACAAACGGCAAATATTGATTGCAGACTCTGGATCAGCCTTTTCTGCAATCTTTGCTATTCGATTTTTTAAAGAATCAATCTGAGCGTCAGTAAGCTTCAAGTCTTTAGCCATTTTAAGCAACTGCTTTACTTCTGTAGCATTTGCCCTGGCACTTAACTCTTCAAGTACATGAACACACCTTGTATTGTTAAACTGATTGTCTGATGAGAAATATTCAGATGCAAAAGAATCAAATAAAACAGAAGTCTTATAATCTGATTTCTTTGCAGAGGAAGCCGACAATGAAACCAGTTCATTAGCAGCATCTTTGCACAACGACGAATCAGAACAGAACTCAGATATTTTCTTTGGATTCTTTACATCATCGTCCTTCTTTAAAACGACATTTACGACACCATCAATCGCAAGCTTTTTAAAGTCTTTATCCAAAGACAAGAAAGGTATCAATAGCTTTATGATGCGAGAATATCGATTCTTAGACTTCAACAAATCAACAAATGCCCTTATATCTGATGTACGGCTCTGCTCATACTGATTCAATTCGGCAATTGTTTCATTGATTAGCAGGTCATAAGAAGAAGTTTGCTGAGATTTAGAAAAAGCCAGATAAGCATGGTATCTATGACGTTTCTCATCATAAGCACGATTATTTTTCCGATATGTCTGAATTGCATCAATCAACAAAACCGCATCATGATAGCTTTGACCCCTAAATCTATCATTAGCGAATGATTCTATGTTATTCAAGTGAGTAGTCAGACACCTCTCATAGTCTTGCCTATTCTGCTCATTTGAGTAACCTTGTAAATCGACAATGTCTTTAAGGGCCTTCAACTTTCCTTCCACGCCTTGTGAATGTGAAACAAACATGTCGGCCAGATGGACTATTGCAAGTTCCTGATTATAGTACTACCGTTTATTAGACAACGTTTAACTTTAATTTAAGAATATAATTCAGAACAAGGGGAAAGAGGTATAGGTCTCTCTCGACCTTGCCCTGGCTTGCTGTTAGCAAGACTTTTTGTTT